>Ga0209977_10001109_pt1 | contig 11511 bp, 11 predicted proteins | sample SumtaG_2_FD_183113 | JGI IMG/M metagenome (GOLD analysis project Ga0209977, IMG submission 183113) | Deep subsurface microbial communities from Indian Ocean to uncover new lineages of life (NeLLi) - Sumatra_00607 metaG (SPAdes) (version 2) | ecosystem: Environmental > Aquatic > Marine > Oceanic... | reverse complement strand
CAACCTGAGGTATTTTTTTTATTTTTTATTATATTTTGTTTTTGCTCGTTTTTCAGCTAATTTTTCTAAATCTGTTTCTGTCCACACTTGTAAAGTATCTAAATTAGGTAATTCATCAAAACTCATCTTCCCATAGCGTTTAAGTAAATCTATGCCATTTTTTGTTACTGTGTAATTACTGCTTTTTTTTAAAATTAGATGAGAAGATTCAAGTCCCCTTATAATTTCATTGAAATTTTTTAATAAATAAGCCCTAATACTTTGATCAATCCTTTCGTCTTTAAGAATATATTTCTTAATTTTGATCTTCGAATTATTATTTTTCATATGCACTGCATCAAGAATTAGTAAATTACAATTTAATTCCCTATGTTCGAATATATATTTCAATACCGTTCTTATCATATATATGATAGAAACTGGCACCAAGAATAGATTTAAAATTGATAGATCAATTTTTAAATATGTAAATTCAGTTGAAATTTCGAATATCTCTGATCTTGAAGCAATTATTATATATAGTATATAAAGACATTCGACCGATAACATTACACTTAAACGATAAATTGAAATCGGAAGAAATAAATTTGAAACGATTAATAGACCAGTGATCAATATTCCAATGACGGTAATTTGTATAGTAATTTTTTCTAAACGAGTTATATAAGAATTAATATTAACATCAACATCTAGATTGATATTTAAAACCTGTAAATAAATAACCAACGGTAAGACAACCGTTACCACAAGACTAACTATTATAGTAAAAACTCTTACCATAACCTTTTTCTTATTTTTATAAATGTCTTTGAAATTCAATTAAAATCAACTCATGAGCATGTTGGACAGTCTGGATTTAAATTATCTATTATAACTTTAAATGGAATCATCCCAAACAAAAAACTTCCTGTAATATTAATATCCAATAGATAAAAAACAGGTCTGGAGAAGTTCACATTATCCCAAAATAATTCTATAACTGTTACATTAAAGTATTCAGAACCTCCTTCAAGAGTTGCCTCATAGTTTTGCCATGGGTTAATTTTTGATACTGTTTCACTTTTAAAGAATAGTTGTTCTCTTATCTCGTTATTAGTATACCCCTCAGAATAACATAAATCAACTTTTAAATCAATTACTAAATTTGAAATGTCTGAGAATCCTTTATTTGGTATTTTATATGAGGCCTGCAGTAGTGGATCTTCAGGAACTAAACTTACTTTAATTTCGCTTTAATTTTTCTAGCCAACCATCTAGGAATAAGTTTGGAATCTTTAAACCATTTTGATATAATCCATAATTTTTATTCCAGCAATGATATTTAATATAAAAATCGTTGGAATCCAATTTTTTCAGCTGAGTTTTAAAGCAGAATGGACAATAAACTCTTTTCTTATAATATTTCTTCTCAATATCAATAGTTTCTACTTCTGATTTTAATAAAAAATACATTAAAATAGCCCTACCTCCTTAAATCTAAAACTTTTAATTTAAATAATTTATTTCAAAATCTCTAAATTATTCAATTTTCGGAGCTTAATTCAAAATTAACAAAATAAAACGCAAATAAATATTTAATTAATAAAAGCAAAATAATTCGAGATCTCAACATATAGAATTTAATATCATTCTTTCTTAATTATTAGAAGATGAAAGAATTAACAGAACGCGAAATCCAGTGGTTAGAAGAATTTGCCAAGATAAGTTAAATAATAAGTAAACAAACAGAAACCTGAAATTTGGTAATTTTATTTGGTGTAGTAAACATCATGAAAATAATTCTTAGTAGAAAAGGTTTTGATTCTGAAAATGGAGGATATCCAAGTCCTATTTTGCCAGATGGAAGTCTCCTATCAATACCAATACCCTTTGCATATAATAATAATCTTTACAAACCTATTCAATATAAGCATGTAAAAATCCCTAATTTTACTCAAGAATATTTTAATAAAAACAACGTTCAAATACAAACAAATAATATACTTAAATGGTAATTTATTATACCATTAATGATAAAATTAACTTAATTCTAGGATTTTACGAACAGGGATAAATATGATAACTGAAAAGGAAATAATTGAACGAACATCCAAAGCAGGATTTGATTCTAACCAACAAAAGGAATATCTCAATAAAATTAAAAAATTTGATGAAAATAATCTAGATACACTAAAAGATATTTTTGATATCTATAAACACCCATCAGAAGAAGATGTTAATGATTATTTTAAAGATCCTACTAAAAAATGCCCTATTGGAATAAAAAATGCAGGTATAGATGATTTGACATATCTGAAATGTATCAATTTTCATTCAAAAATACCTTTTCAAGAATTTTTTATAAAATCTAGAAACTTTCTCAAAATGGTATTAAATTATGAAAAAGTTGAGAAAAAACATATTCATAAAGGAGCAATTTATTATAATCTCCAATTGTTATATTTAGAACTCGGTATTAATGATCTAGCTTTATTAAATATCCATAAAGCATTTATAGAAGATGATATGAAACATTATGGTACTGAGAATTTTCCTAGGACTTATTCATATAAATTTATTGTTTTAGATGAAACATGTCCACATTCTTTTGTAAAACATTTAAAGACTTTTTTAGAAAATGAATTTTTAAAACCCATCTATAAATTTGAAGATTTTTATGATAACTTTCTAAATAAAGCATCCAAGCTAAGCAAAGATGAGCATAAGTGGCTTGACCATATTGTTTTTTTCAATAATTTTTTAATAAAAATAGAAAGAGTTTATAGCTTATCCGAGGAAATGTACAACTCAATATTAGGGGAATTGAATCTTTCTTCAATTATAGGAGATTTTTGTCTCTTAATTGAATCTATTTGCAAACTTAAACTTAAACTTAAAGGAGCAATAAATAAGATTTATCTTGATAGAAGCAATCCTAAAAAAGGTTTAAATTTTCTATATAAATGGAGTGGAAAATTTATTAATAGCGCTGAGTTTGAAGATTCGAATTTGGAATCAACATTGAAATTAATATTCAGTAATTCTTATAAAGGATCTAGTGATTCTTTAGAAAATAGTTTCTATCTAACTTGGGGTCTTAGAAATAATTTCCACCATAATATTAATTCGATTAAAATAATTGGCAAATATTTTAAGCAAATAATCAAAAAACAGATGGAGTTTTTTCTTGATTTTTCTATATTAAAATAATTTGGGATAAAGAACCCTTTTTCTGAAAAAAGATTCTATTTACCAAACTCTTTTTCTGATTCGGAATGAAATGTAAATTGTTTATCGGTTGCTCTGAAGGGTGTTCAGTGATGAAATCAAATAACTCGAGCAGTGTAGCATACTTATATGAGATACTCTTGCGTCCATATTCAAGTATATTGTTTATATCACGAATAAGCGTCATAGCTATAGATAGAATTACTTTCCAGATAAATTAAATTTAGGTATTAAAATTAATACTATAGAGTGATTATTAAAATTTTGTTGATGTCTTTTATCCTTAATTTCTCCTTTGTCTCTTCATCTAAATTATGCACTTCCATAATCATTTTTATTATTATTTCCCCTTCCATTCTACTTTGATTATGATATTAAAAACACCAGTAGAAATAAAGTAATTCACTTAATCATTTTATTTTTAAGAACTAGTAAATAACATTACTACGCAACAATGATTTTTGGATTTTTTATAAGGATATTTTAATCCGCTAATAAAAGTATTATTTTCATAAGGAAATTTAATAAGTTTATCACTTTTAAGTCTATTATAACTTCAACTTGGTAATTTATTAATTTAGATGCCTATTCAAATTAAATATCTTTGAATTTTGATCTATTTTCAATTTTTTTTTTAAATATAATTGATAGTTTTATCTCCAAAATATAGGAATTTAATATATAAAATTTGAATAAATAATTAAAAAAATTAAAGCCTTAATTATGTTTTTTAAAACAGACAAAGTTAAATATGATTCAAGCAGAGTTTTAATGAAATGTTTAAGATGTAATCTATATGGATTAGAATATTGGGATAAAACAGATGAAGAGTTAATATTCAAATGTAAACACTGTCAATCTTATAAAAGTATTCCTTTTAGTAAAGATGCACTTAACATATTTTTCTCTTATTAAATTCATTTTTGAATTAACCGAAATGATTATTTCTCAATAAAATACAAAAAAGTCTAAATATAAATGATAAAATTTTCTTCTTATTTTTATAAGAATTTATATTAACCAATTTATTCGTTAATTTATAAAATTACTATCTAATAAACAATGCCCAACCTAACTATAAGTGATATTATTAATCAAGCAAAAGAATCTCAAAGAGATTTTCAATTTAGCTCTAAATTACAAATTATTGATAAAACTATAAATTATACAAGTTCTGGAAAACCTTATTTTATATTAAAGATGAGAGATATTACTGGGGATCTTGGGAATATAAAAAAATGGACAGAAAGCGAAGAAGAACTTAATTTATATAATAATTTATTTGAAATTGGAAACATTATAGCGTTAAATGGGCAATATCAGCAAACTTGGAATAGTCTTGTAATAAATTCTGCCAGAGAATTAAATGAAAATCAGTTCAGTTTGGAAGAATTTGTAATATCACCGATCTCTAATCAGGAAAGATTAATTGAAAAATTAAATGAGACGATTTCTAAGATCACTGATAAATTTTTAAAATCTTTAATGAAAAATATCTTTGATGATGAAGAAATTAAAGAAAAATATTATATATGTCCTTCATCTATTATAAAACATCACTCTTATAGATGTGGTAATTTAGAACATACACTTGGAATGATAACGGCATTTGAAAATTTTATTAACTTTTATCAGAGAAATACCAAGCTCAATGTTGATTTAATTTATACTGGAATTATTTTACATGACATTGGTAAAATATTTAAATATAAAATTAAAAATGAGGTTCCCTCCTATAACCAAGATTATGCCTTATTAGATCATATTAATTTAGGCGCTCAACTTATAAAAGAATATATTAAAGGAATTGATGGGTTCCCAAAGGATTTAGAAAATCGAATTATACATATTATTTTGAGTCACCATGGACGTAAGCAATGGGGATCTCCAATTGAGCCCCAATTTCCTGAAGCAGAAATAGTACATTATTTAGACATGATAGATTCTAGATTTAAATCTATTTAATTTTTATTAACATTTTAGGCTATTAAATCATATTTATAAAATTAAATTGAATTAATTAAAAGTTTTTTTCAAATTATCGACCTTGACCATTAAATCTATTAATTGCTCTAGAATTCAATTCGACATACAATTCACTTTTTTTATACATAAACGAGATAAATTTAATCACAGTTTCTATGTAATTAAACAGAAATGAAAGTTAAAAATTTATAAATTAAGTTTAAAAATGTAAGAATAATTTTCTTCATTATGTCTTTAGAAGAAAATATTGTCCAAGTTTTTGAATGTGATAACTGTCATAAAGGATATATTGCCAAATGTAAGGACAATACAGTTGGTTTTAGAATGTCGTGGAATTTTCTATATAAAATCTGTGGGGTAAAGTCAAAAAAAGGAAAACTTATTCATGAAGAGATAGGAACAGACTTTCTTCCAAGTGAATTTAAAGAATTTGTTAAACAATGTGAAACTGATAAAGAATATAAAGTATGGAATAAGATATGTTTCTCTAATAAGTAATTTTTTTCAATATCCATAGTTTAATATTATTATTATTTTATATTCAAAGATGATAGAATTAACCGAAAGAGAAATCCAATGATTAGAAACATTTGCTAAAAATTATGAATTTTTTACCTCCTTCCTGCTCCATTACAAATTAAAGAATAATCTATCTAATAATCAATATTATTGGCTACAACTCTACGTAAATGCGGCTTAGAAAAACGGTGATAATCTATTAACTAGTGAAGTAATTAGATTTCTGGAAGTGATATCTATTTATAAAAAATAATTTAAACTATCACTATTACTATTAATATAATAGTGTAATTAAAAATAGGGCTTTCCATAATGAGTATTTTAGGATCTACCGACAAATTTCAATGTTGTTTACATTTTCCCGATGAACCAGAAAAAATGATCTTAGGGACTATTAACGGATATATTTATCTCGGAAAAATAAAAAAGATTGATGAGATAAAATCTTTAGACTTAAACGATTCAAGAATGGTTAGTGTTCTTGAAGAACATACTGTACTTTTAAAACTTGAAGGTGTCATAAGATCAATGCAATTTATTGATAAAGATAATATAATAGTTCTTAGTAATCAGGGTGAAATATTAAATTTCAATAGAAAAACATACACATATTATTTTATCCAGAAATATATTGGCAATAAACACCATCGACCCTGGAGATTATTAATACTTAATGAGAATAGTTTTATTACGGTTGGGAATTATAGACGAGTTAAACATTGGTACAAAGAAGATACTGTATATAAGTCCCACCTGATTAAGGATGGAGGATATCCATTATTTTGTATAGACTGGATTGATACAGATAAAAAAAGATTTATGATTAACGGGAATGATGGTCATACAACAATCTGGACATGTCATGATGAAAATCCGATGGAAATTTCTAGTTTTTATTCTGATAAAAATTTACAGAAATCCCTTTTAACTAACACAGGGTTAATATTAGCCGTGAATTATTACGGGAATTTTTTTATTTACAAAGAAAGTAACAATAAACTTGAAAAGATTGAAGATTATGAAATTTCTTTTTCACAAGGTAACTGGGTTCAATATTCAGAAGAAGTAAATTTGATTTTAGTTGGAACTGATGATAGTTTAATAATGATTTCAGAAAATTTAGATAAATTGTGGCAATTAGATATAGAATGTAAGCAAATTATTAATCTTGAAGATATGGATCTGATTCTTACAAGTAAAACTATTGTAAAACCTAATTATTCAAAAAAAAGAGAGATTGTTGATTATCAAGATTATAAATACATTAAAATAGGTCTTGTTGGGGATTCAAGAGTTGGTAAGACATGTTTCTGTAAATTTTTAGATACTAATGAATTTCATGATACAAAATCTTCTTTTGGCAAACATGTTTGGACTATAAAATTGGATGAAAAAAGAAGGTTATTGTATTACGATTTAGCAGGACAAGGAAGCGAATTATATACTTATTTTCCATTGATAAATGATTCAGAAATCATTTTACTTTTTTATAATGGCTTGTTAAAAGAAAGTTTTGATAAAGTTTTGGATTATTATAAAGAACTGAGACAAGATTGTAAAGACACGATTTTTTATTTTATCCAGACATACAGTGATGAGGATCCTGATAGATTAATTAAAGATTGGTATATAATAAAAGAATTTAAAAAATTAGGATTAGATTTTGAACGAAATTTAATTAAAATTGATTCTTCGACCGGGAACGGTTTTAAAGAGTACAAAGAGAAAGTCTTTGATGCTATAGATTGGAAAAATACGACTCCAGTATATAAATCTAAAACTTATGAGAATGTTGAAAAAGTAATCAACCAACTTTATGAAGAAGGTAAAGATAGTATTACAATTGAAGAGCTACAAGGAGTCATAAACTTAAATAAAAGATTACTTGAGCATATAATTCTATCGTTTAAAAATCAAGGCAGATTAGAATATATTGAGGAAGAGAAGGAGATAATTATTAATGATGAGGTGTATGAGAAATTACATTCACTTTTATCTGAAAAAATCGATGGTAATGAAGGGTATCTCAAAACGAAAACAATTATTGAATGTTTAGGATTAGATGATGCAAGACTTAAATATATCCACGCTATTTTGGATTATTATAGAAATAATCAGATTTGCATTTTTTTTAAAGAGGATGATAATGAAAATGAAATTATAATTGCTGAAAGAAAATTGAAAGAAGATTTAGAAATTTCTGACGAAATTTTAAGTAAATTGCCAAAAGATAAAACAATATTATATTATAAAAATTATAAACTTGATTTAGCATCTTTGATATATTTTCTAAGTGAATATTCTCTTAAAATTATAAGTCTATCGAGAAATAAAATACTCTTGAAAAATTCTGATAATTCAAGTTTTATAAAATTAGTATTCGATGAGGAAACAACGAAGGATGGTGAAATTGTTTATTTTTGCGAAATATCCATGGATAAAAATGATCCAGATGATTTAGTATTCGAAAAAGAATTAATTAAATATTTTTTAGAAAAAATTGATAAAAATTTAATAGATTATTCATATAACCCTGGTTTATCTCGAGCTAGAGAGTTCGAAAATATTGAAGATGAATTAAAATTCATTCTAAAAATACCCTATGAAACTCCTTATCTTGACTTTAAAGCTGAATTGAATACGAAAGATAAATTAGATCATGCAGAGCTATTAAAAGATATTGCTGCCCTTTGTAATTCTTCACATTTGAATCAAAATATTGCATATTTAATAATAGGGCTTGTAGAAAAGAATTACAATATAACAAAATTAAAAGATGTCAAAAATATTGAAATTCTCGAACAATATATTACAGAATTTTGCTCTAACCATCTTCACATATGTCCTACTTTCTTCTACACCCCAATAAAAATATATGATTTATATACTTGGCAACAAAATAAAGAAATATCCTCAATAATACCATTTACAAATGACCAAAAAAACTCAAGTAATAAACAAAATATTTTTTTCATTCGAATAATACGTTCTCCTAACAGTGTTAGTGAAATTTCAAAGGAATTTCACTATAAAAAGAAGGGAAAAGATTATTATCATAGAATAGGTGCTTCCTGGTTTAGATTAAGTTCACACACATTTAGACTAAGAGATTATCATCGCGTAATATTAAGAAAAAAGTAAAATATTGAATTGAGAAAGTAACAAACGCAATTAAAGAAATTTTTTCACGGAATATGAAATAAAGTTATTTAACTTTTTAATTACAGAACGAATCGACTTTGCTGAAGCTTTAGAAAAAATTAAACCTAATCAATTTAAGATTATTAAAGTAATTATAAAACCAGTATTTTTGTAAAATGCAAAAACTTAGACATGAAATCCTTTATTTTTGTAAAAATACCTTTCTAATATTAATCGCAGCCAGAATTAATGGCCAGATTTTCGAATGCATAGGGATTATTGAAGATATTTGATAACAATGATACTGCAGAGTCAGCTGCTAATTCCTGAAACTCATCAGTCTTGTTATAACCCATATCACAGATACCTTTTACCACAATCCACCCAACAGTAAATTTAGTAGCACTAAATCTAGAAATTAGTCCACTTAAAGCAATAGCTTCCATATCTCCTCCTACCGCTTTTCTAAATCTTTTCTTTAAGTCTTCTCTTTTTTCGATATTATTAATTAGTTTTTCACCTGAGAGAAAAGGACCTATTATTATTTTAGCAAATTTTCTATTACCTAAATCATACTCCCAATTATGAATACTTCTAAATAAATTAAGTAAAAATGGATCACATGGTGCATGTTCTCCTCTATCTATTTTTTCCTCTCCTTCTCGTACCCTTTCATAATTAATTACTTGTTCAGCAACTATAACATCACCAATTTGTTGATCTTCTTCATATAACCCAAAACAAATACCATATAAAATTGCTATTTTAGGCTTCCAAAAATCTAACGCATCGTAACCTGCAAAATGAATTGAATTAGAGTGAGTAATGCCAGGATAACACATAATTAATACAATATTATATGAGCCAAAGCAGCCAACATAATGAGTTTCATTACCTATAATACTGGCTAAAATTGAATCATAACCTTTTAATGGTCTTAAATTGTCTAATAGTGCATCTCTTTCTATATTGGTTGCTGTGAATAGAATAATATTAATCTTTTCTTTAAGTTTAACAAATTCTGCCTTGCTAACATTTACTATTGCGACATTTAATCTTGTTTCCTTAACATTTTGAAGGATAGTCTGTTCTTCAATTTTTTGGGTCGTTTCATTATATAAATTCTCAATAGATTTAGATTCTCTCTTTACTGAAGGTGTGATAAATTGTTCAATTTCTTTTTTAGTATTCAAGTTTCGTCACCTTGTATTTATCTGTAATTTCCGAGATTTCACTACCTGTTAACACCTTCTTTTGTAAGATTCTAATTTTACTCTTGAGATCGTGAACATTTAAGATCCCATTTTCTTTAAAAAATTCAACAAAAATAGGTAAACAAGGCCAACCATGAAGACCATCTATATATGTTGTGGGGTTTTCCTGTTCAACAATCTCTTTATGTCTTAATGCTATTAAATAATACAAATAGGCAAACTTCAACCACTTTCGGAGTGTGTCTTCTAATTTATCAGGCAGAAGATCTAAAAGTAAGTAAATATGAATATAAAGATCTCCCATTATTTCATTATACAAAAAAAGTTCCTTATTATTGTTGGTTCGAACTTTATACTTTAAAATGAACTGTAAATTTTTTTGAGCATTTTTTATATTATTTATTATAATGTTATATCCAAAATTTGAAGTTATTTCCTTAATATCAAATTGTGTAAGAAAAAGTTTAGGAACCGTGTTTTTCTTTATAATAAAGTATTCATATTCCAATTCTGCTGCCATTAAGTAGTGTCGAAGATCAATTCTATCAACACCATGCTTTTCCTTTAACATGTGTAAACATTTTTCAAAATAAAGGACCTCACTCTGTAGATATTCATCAGATTTTGTAGTATAATCTATGTGGGTCCAATAACCTAATAATTTATATTTCAATTTTAATTTGCTATAAATTTCCTTCATTCTCCAGTAGATTTGATAAATATCAGAGAGGTCTTCTGCAATTTTTAGACTTTCAATTAAAGATGCTTTCTCTTTATTTAATTCATCAATTTCCGCTTCTTCTTCATCGATAAATTTTTTTTCCCAATTTTCCGAATCTACTATAATTGGTTGATTTTCAATATCCTTCTTATTAGCTTCAATCTCAATTCTTTTAGCCTGATCTAAAAACACAGTCATGTACCAATTCAAAATATTACTAATTTCATTTAAAGTAAATTGTTGGTTTTCATTTTTTACATAAGACTCTTGAATTTGCTTTATTATAGAACAATACTTTAAATACATTTCTCCATAATCCTTAATCAAATTTTCATTAAAACTAGTTAGATTATTTAAAGCATTTCGACTATTTGGATAAAAAATAGGAAATATAGCAGGCGCTTGAATATGCCAGTAATAGCTTAAAAAGAAAATGGAAGATTTTGGTGCAGGTTTTTTATATTTGTCTTCCACATGTTCACCCAATCGTTTTATATAATCAGCAAAACTTTGAATTTTTAACTTTGCTTCATTGAAATCCTTGGGTACTAGAAGATAATTTTTTAGATTTTGTTCTAATTTCTTAACATCTTCCCCGGTACTTCTTACTAAATTAAAAAACATAGCTCCAGCAATACCACTATATCCCCAGAGTTTATACTTTTTATTAAGACCATCAATTCTACTCTTAAATTCATCTAAACCAATATTATTAGCTAAGAA
>Ga0209977_10001108_pt1 | contig 11527 bp, 12 predicted proteins | sample SumtaG_2_FD_183113 | JGI IMG/M metagenome (GOLD analysis project Ga0209977, IMG submission 183113) | Deep subsurface microbial communities from Indian Ocean to uncover new lineages of life (NeLLi) - Sumatra_00607 metaG (SPAdes) (version 2) | ecosystem: Environmental > Aquatic > Marine > Oceanic... | reverse complement strand
TGAAGCCACATCTAATCTTTTGGTAATGGTACCTCAACTGAAGCTATCTGTTTCCTGTTGTTTTCTCATATTGCTTGTTGATTTTTCGTTTGCCACTTTAGGTAATCGGGATGAATGTTGACCTTCCTGAGACGACTAGCATTGGTAAGCACCGATACTGAGCTGGAACCTCTGGCGATAATGGCAAAGAGGACCACGGTAATCATTCCCAATTCAGTATTTATCCGAACATCTATAGATCTTATAGCTTAAGCCTTTTCAATCTCAGGGCGTTGGAAACTACCGAAATGGAGGAAAAAGCCATGGCCGCCGCGGCAATTACCGGACTGAGGAGAAAGCCAAAAAATGGATAAAGCACTCCTGCCGCAATAGGAATCCCGGTGGTGTTGTAACCAAAAGCCCAGAACAGATTCTGCTTGATATTCCTTAAAGTGGCGGTGCTTAGTTTGTACGCCTTGACCACATCGAGGATATCGCTTTTCATCAACACAATTTTGGCCGACTCCATAGCCACATCCGTGCCAGCGCCAATGGCAACCCCCACATCCGACTGCGTCAGGGCAGGAGCATCGTTGATCCCGTCACCTACCATGGCCACCGCATACCCTTCCTCCTGTAACTTTTTCACTTCCTTTGACTTATCTTCCGGCAGAACCTCAGCTAAGACGCGGTCAATACCCACCGTCCGGGCAATTGCCTGGGCCGTTCTCTTATTATCGCCGGTGAGCATAGCTACCTTTATATTCAATTTGTGAAGTTCTTTAATCGCTTTTTCACTGTTCTCTTTTAAAACATCCGCCACGGCGATAATCCCCATCAGGGCCTTATCTTTGGCTATGAACATGGGGGTCTTGCCTTCGTTGGCTAAGCGCATAGCCTCCTCCTGAGCTATTTTCAAATCTATCTTTTTATCATCCATCAACTTCTGATTGCCTAGAAATATTTTTGATTGATTCAGACTTATTTCTATCCCATGACCGGGGATAGCGTTAAAGTTAACTACTTCAAATAACTCTAACTTCCTTTCCTTGGCCTCATTGACAATCGCCTCGGCCAAGGGGTGTTCGGATCTTTTCTCGGCGCTGGCGGCAATCTTGAGAACCTCATCTTCCTTGTTGTTATTAAAGGTAACAATGTCGGTAACCTTAGGTTTCCCCTCGGTGAGCGTTCCTGTCTTATCAAAGATGACGAAATCGATCTTACGGAAATTCTCCAGGGCTTCGGCATCCTTAATCAGTATGCCGTGTTCCGCTCCTTTACCGGTCCCCACCATAATGGCTGTGGGAGTAGCCAGTCCCAGCGCACAGGGACAGGCGATGATCAGAACAGCGATCACCACCGTCAGAGTGAAGACAAAGACTCCACCAGGAAGCGGAACCCCAAAAACGGTCCCAGCGAGAAACCAGGCAATGGTCGTAACGAGGGCAATTCCAATCACGCCCCAGGTAAAATAACCAGCAATGATATCGGCTAAACGGGCAATCGGCGCCTTTGACCCTTGAGCCTCCTCAACTAATTTGATAATCTGGGCAAGAGCTGTATCTTTACCAACTTTTTCTGCCCGGAATTTGATGGAGCCGGTCTTATTCAAGGCTGCTCCGGTTACCTTTGAGCCGGGATTCTTCTCCACGGGGATGCTTTCACCCGTCAACATTGATTCATCCACGGCTGTCCTTCCCTCAATTACTTCGCCATCGACGGGTATCTTCTCTCCGGGTTTAACGATAACTACGTTGCCAACCTGTACCTCAGAGATGGGCACCTTTTCCTCAACCCCGTTCACTTCAATGATGGCTGTCTTTGGGGCGAGCCCCATCAGCTTCTTTATGGCCTCTGAAGTCTTGCCCTTGCTTAGTGCCTCGAAAAACCTCCCCAACAGGATGAGGGCAATAATTACCGCCGCGGTTTCAAAATAAAGGCTTCTCACGTACTGCCCGTGGGGGTCCTTAGCCAGCAACACTAAACCGGCAGCATAAAAACTGTAAAGATAGGCAGCTCCTGTCCCCATGGCGATGAGCGAGTCCATATTAGGCGAACGCCTAAAGAGGTTGGGGAAACCGATGCGGTAAAAGTTCCAGCCCACGATGATGACTGGAATAGAGAAAATCACCTGGAAAAGGGCAAAGTTGACCGGGAAATGCTCCGGACTTAAGAATCCCGGCAAAAGGCTTTTGCTGATCATGTCTGCCATGGCCACATACGCAATGGGGAAGGCAAATATGGCCGCCCAGATAAACTTCTTTTTCAATGTCCTGATTTCCTTTTCCCTGGCTTCTTTCTCTACATCCGCAGCACTTTCCCCGGCCTCAATAAGTTCCGGCTTATAGCCAGCAGCGGAGATGGCTCTGATTATCTGTCTGGTGCTTAGCTTGCTTTCATCATAAGAAACCCTGGCGTAGGAATTAGGATAGTTCGTTTCTACTTCTTTCACTCCCTCAAGTCGTTCCACCGCTTTCTTAACCACTCCAGCGCAGTGGTCCGAGGCCATACCGATGACCTTGAATTCTATGGCCCTCTCTCCCGATAATTTGATAACCTCATACCCTGTATCTTTGATGACCTTTTCTACGTCTTCTATGCCAACCAGAGCGGAATTGTAACTTACTATAGCTGTTTGAGAAGCAAAGTTGACCGCCGCCTTCACCACACCTTTCCTTTTGTTGAGATTCTTTTCAATCTTGTGAGCACAGGAAGCGCAGCTCATTCCCCCGATCTTTAGAGTTAGTTTCTCGGTTTTCAGAGCCACATCGTAACCGACCTCTCTCACTGCCTCAATCAAATCCTTATTAGTGACCATTTTGGGATCGAATTCCACATAAGCTTTTTCGGAAGCAAAATTGACATTAGCCGAATGAACACCTTTCTTTTTCTTCAAATTCTTTTCAATCGACTGGGCGCAAGAAGTACAGGTCATACCCTTGATTGGTAAATCAACTTTTTTACTGGCCATTCTGAAGCCTCCTTTCATCAGGCAAAGAATCTTCTTAACCCACCTTTTCTAGTAAAAGCAAAACTTATTCTCTCTTTGAAACCAAGAGCATGGTAACCATAGCTCTTACCTAACCGCAACAACTGCTATTGTTTTCCTCTGTCTTCATATACTTCAATGGATCGTCATCGAATTTGTTCTTACAGGCCTGAGCACAGAAGCAAAAAGTCTTATCCATATACTCAGAGGTTGCAGCGGCCGTCTTCTTACTAATCTTCATCCCGCATACCGGGTCTTTTACTTTGCCAAACATTTATCTCACCTCTTTTCTCTTAGATCCAAATCCCAAAGGGCTTTAGAAAAATTATCTAATAAATTTATAGATGGTCTCCATTAGCTCTCCAATGATGGGGCCGCCTCCATCAGATTTGATGGCATTGGCTACACAGCTTTCAATATGGCGCCTCATCACCTTAAGGCTTACCTGATCCAGGGCCCTCTGAGATGCGCTAACCTGGTTGATGATGTCAATGCAGTACCTTTCTTTTTCTACCATCCTCTGGATTCCCCTAATCTGTCCCTCAATTTTTCTCAATCGAGGAAGGACATCTTTTTTTGTTTCCTGGTTGATCATAAGGCTTCACCTCCTTATCTGTCTCGATTGCTGTTTCTTTTGATGCTTACAGTTCTACACTCGACTCTTGTCTCGATCCCCGTCATTCAGACCCTGCAAGCGCTAGATCAGAGGACAGGTACTGCACACACTGCATACGCTGGAGCATAGCGGAGAGATGGGAGGAGAGATAGTTTCGCTCCCCTTCCATCTCGGTTTAGCCTGCTACTCTGAGTAGATAGAATGTATCCAACCGCTAAGCTGATTAACCTCTAGTTTATCCACCAGGGAGCCATTATTGGTGACTATCTCCACCAGATAGTCACCATCTTCCTCGCTTTCTACCTCCCCTATTGTAAGATTGGGATTTCTGGTGTGGTTAAGGTAGTTTTGAACAATAGAAACAGCATCCTCCTGGGTGAGAGTCTTTCCAGTTTGCGGTTTTTGGCTCCCAGGAGAGCTGGGGTACAGGTGATAACCGTACTTATTCATCATCTCAGCGCACTCATCAGGGATATTGTGCCCAGACCCCATCATGCCAGACCCCATCATGCCATATCCCATCATCCCTGGCTCCATCATTCCTTTTCCACCTGTGTGAGCTCCGACGAAGCCCGGGACAAGCCACAATCCTCCTAAGACAATACTCCCCACTAAGATCACTACCGCGAGCCAAACTCTTCTCATCTTATTCACCTCCGTTTCAATTTGTAACCTTCCTATTTTCATAATAGGCACTCCGGATCTTTCCCACCATCAAACATAGAGAGCCCTCTTCTTTAATGGCACGTTTTAGGTTGTCCATCACTTGCCTCGGCAAGTTTTGCGATCAGCCCCTTCTTTTTCTGTCTTCCCATGAACTTCGGGAGATCGTCTTTGAATGTCTGTCTGCAGGCAGCACCATGAAAATAGAAGGTTTTGCCGTTTAAGTTGCACCGGTACTGTGTGCTCTTTTTAACCTTAACTCCACATACCGGATCCTTCACTTTCCCAAACATAATTTTGCTCCTTGTCTTTGTGTAGTTGCCATCTCAATGCTCAAGACCAGGCCTGGTGGAATGAGTAGTTCGAATAGGGATAAACGCAGGAACTAGACGCTCATATCTGTGGTAGTCTTTACCAAACCGCCCTGCGAGATCTTTACCCTCCTTCTTGGCCAAATGAAGGTACGCAGCTAGCAGAATAGGGAACATAACGAGTGTTAGTAGAGTAGGCCAGTGAATAAGCATCCCCGCCGTAATGAGTACAAATCCCAGGTATTGAGGATGTCGGATGATTCCGTAGATTCCATCGGTTACCAGTTTATCGCCTGCTTGGTGTACCTTTCGCCATCCAAGTACCACCAGGCTCATTCCCACCAGCATTACTAAGCCCCCAATCGCCATCTCCAGCATAGCTCCTTCATCTCCCCAACCAAAAAGAGTTGCCCATAGATGCCCTTTGAAATGGATAAAGGGAATCTTTATACCAAAAAAAGAAGAGAGGATGTAAATGGTTAACGGAAAACCATACATTTCTGTGTACAAGGCCACAACGAAGGCCTCAAATACACCTAACGCACGCCACTCCCTTTTTTTTCGAGGAAAAAAGAAACCCAGAGCAAATATTGTAAAGAAAACGACACTCACAATCGTGATGGTCCACAAGCCATATTCATATACATCACTCATTTTAGCCTCCCAAGGAAATATGTTATATATTTTACCCTTTACCTGTATATAGTATAATCACATTTTATAAAATGTCAAGGGGGTAAGTTCAGGAGTTTCCCCCGAACTTCAGGTAGTTTTCCTCTAGATGTTGAATTAAAGAGGTGTTGAGAAGATGGGAAAGTGGAAAGGGATTTTTCCCCGTGACACAGCTTAAGATTTTGAATAGAATTTGGGAAAGCTCCTGATGATGACCTAAAAGGGGTTGGAGGGCTCTGGTGAAGATTCCTTATCACATTGAGGACATTTCACTATGGACTTTAAGTGCATAATTACGTCTCCTTCTGGTAAGTTGCATTGGGTATATGACGTTTAACTTTGCAAATCCTTTTTCATTTGCTCAAATTCTTCCTTGGTAATCTCACCTCTGGCGTAGCGTCTCTTTAAAATATCTATTGACGTTTCTCCTGGAGTTTTCCGAAACGAACTATCATGACTCCTCGGTTTTGTACTTTGTAAAATAAAATAAACCACCACAACGATTACAATAAGGAATAGTATCAACATGAGTGTTCCTCCATACCAAAAATTCATCATATGCCCCCAGCCTTGCATATGCCCCTCATCATTGCCGTTGGCAAAAGCTATAACCGGCCAAATAAAAGATATTGCCCACAACAAAAATAATTTCTTCATTCTCTTGTTCCCTCCTTTTGGCAAAATTTCGCCTGCCTACATTATAACATACCCAAAAATTCTCTAATGGCGTCCTCTAATGATAAGTTAAGGTAAATATGACTAATTGTCTACTTGTATCCTCTTCTATCTTACTATTCTAAGGTGCTCTGGCTCCTCTGTCAATTCTATTCCAATCTGACTTTATGCTTCATATTTCTCCTCGTATTTCTGTTTGAGCATGGCCATCACGGAAGGGTCCGCCAAAGTGGTGGTATCCCCCAAAGCCCTACCTTCAGCGATATCTCGAAGCAGACGCCTCATGATCTTGCCGCTCCTCGTCTTGGGAAGCTCATGTGTGAAGAAGATATCGTCAGGTCGGGCTATAGGTCCTATTTTTTGGGCCACATGTTCTCTCAACTTCTGAACCATCTCGACTGATCCTTTAAAACTACTCTTCAAAGTTACAAAGGCGGCGATAGCTTGTCCTTTAATCTCATGGCTTTTCCCGATCACCGCGGCTTCCGCAACTGCGGGGTGGTCAACGAGGGCACTCTCCACCTCCATCGTGCTTATACGGTGACCGGCAACGCTCATCACATCGTCCACCCGTCCCAGAAGCCAGAAATATCCGTCCTCGCCCTTTTTGCATCCATCACCTGTGAAGTAAACACCGGGGAACCGTCTCCAATACTGCTCGACATATCGCTGAGGATCGCCGTAAATGGTGCGTAACATGGCTGGCCACGGTCTGGTTAAGACCAGATATCCTCCATCGGTGGGGTTACCAGCCTCATCCACTACCTCAGCTTCTATCCCTGGGAAAGGTCTGGTAGCCGAGCCGGGCCTCAGAGAGGTTACTCCGGGAAGGGGTGTTATGAGGATCATACCGGTCTCCGTCTGCCACCAGGTGTCCACCACCGGACAACGTCCACCACCTATCTTCTGGTAATACCAGATCCAAGCTTCAGGATTTATAGGTTCACCCACGGTCCCCAGCAGACGGAGCGAGGAAAGGTCATGCCTTTTAGGATATTCATCCCCCCATTTCATGAAAGCCCTTATAGCCGTAGGGGCGGTGTAGAGTATAGTCACTCCGTATTTTTCCACTATGGTCCAGAACCGGTCCTTATCAGGATAATTGGGCGCCCCTTCGTACATCACCACCGTAGCTCCGTTGGCTAAAGGTCCGTAGATGATGTAGCTGTGACCGGTGACCCACCCTATATCAGCAGTACACCAGTAGACATCCTCGTCTTTCAAATCGAAAATCCATTTAGTGGTGATGTAGGTCCCTACCATATAGCCGCCGGTGGTGTGCACCACGCCTTTGGGTCTGCCGGTAGTGCCGCTGGTGTGGAGAATGTAGAGGATGTCCTCAGCGTCCATCTCCTCAGGCTGACAATACCGAGGCGCGTTTTCCATAAGTTGATGCCACCATACATCTCTTCCAGAGGTCATGGGCACACGTGTGGCATCCATAACACCCCGATGGACTACCACCACATTCTTGACAGTCGGACAGTTCTGTAGCGCTTTATCAGCGTTATACTTGAGGTTAACTATGTTCCCTCGTCTAAAGCCACCATCAGCGGTGATGAGGACTTTGGCCTGAGCGTCGTTGATCCGGTCGCAAAGCGATTCTGCGGAAAAACCCCCAAACACTACGCTATGAGGAGCGCCGATACGGGCGCAGGCTAATAGGGAGATAACCATCTCGGGGATCATCGGCAGGTAAACGGTGACGCGGTCGCCTTTCTTCACACCCAGGGATTTAAGTACGTTGGCGAACTTACTAACCTTTCGGTAAAGGTCGTAGTAGGTTAACACCTGATTTTCACCCGGTTCCCCTTCCCATATGATAGCGGCTTTATTTCGTCGCCAGCTGGATATATGCCGGTCAACACAGTTATAGCAAGCATTTATCTTGCCTCCTAAAAACCACTTGGCAAAGGGAGGAGTCCACTCCAACACCTTTTCCCATCTCTTGAACCAATGTAGACCCTCTGCCACATTTGCCCAGAACCCTTCAAAATCCTTTTTCGCCTCCTTATAGACGCTATCCGACTGGACGTGAGCGGAGGAACGGAAAGATTCCGGAGGATGGAAAACTCGTTCTTCCTGTAAAAGGGTTTCTATCGCCTTTTTTGACATCTTTAATTCCTCCTAAATATGTATGATTACTAATCATACCATTATGAACAGACTTCTGTCAATCATCTATGAGGTTTGATCATCTCATATTGTGGGTAAGTGAAGGTAAGCCAGGGCGCTATCTTCCCCGCCTGATATACACATCTTTTGCCATCTCCTCATCCATGGCCACCTGAGTCTGCCCAATCTGCAAAAGGTAAGAGGGAAATTTCTGAATTATCTGGATGGGCATTCCCGGTAAAATTCCCATAGCCATGAGCTTCTGAAGTTCTTTGTCATTCTTGCTATGAAGATACACTATTCTTCCCCTTTGCCCCGCATCCAGCTCAATTAAAGAAGAGACAATGGGATATATAGCCCGCTTGGTCTTTCCACAACATCTTCCTTGAGGTATACGTTTTCCGTGAGGACAAACCTTTGGATGACCAAGGAGCGTACAGACACTCTCCTCCACTTCTTTATACAAAATATGCTCAAACTTACAGGCCGCTTCATCCATCATCTCTTTTTTCAAATCAAGGACATCAACCATTAACCTCTCGGCAAGGCGGTGACGTCTGACGATGCTTTTTGCTTCTTTTCCTCCCCTCCCGGCCAATTGTATCTCATCCTCGGAGATAACGATATAGCCCAAATTCAAAAGTTCCTTCACCGGCGGATCATCCCTGGCCACTTTGAGATGATCCAGGTAAACATTCTCTTTTTCCTCTTCAGTAGAAACCCACAGGGTTTCTAAGATTTCCTCAGCTTCATCGCTTAGTTTCATTGATTCTTTTCCTCCATTTCTTAAAGGCTTTCAAAAATTTAGGCTCTAAGGGAACTTCATACCCGCAGTTAGGGCACCTGACCAGACCACAGGATCTAGCTAGAGGACATCCTCGGCAACGAGATACCCCCTCCTCCTCTTTAAACTCTAATCCACAAAGAGCGCATTTCATAGTTTCACCCCCAGAAGATTGAGGGCTAAATTGAGCAGAAATCCAACCAGAAAGGCAAAGGGAAAGATGAAGGCCACCATAGCTAAACCAGTTTTAAGTCCCCTTTCCTTTATGGTGATAGAGAACTGGGCAATGCAGGGGACAAAAAGGGTCAGAGTCACCACAGCCACTACTAACTCGACTCCCGATAAGCCTCCTGTTCTGGTCAAATCAAACAATCCGGCCGCTCCGAAGTCACGGCGGAAAAAGCCGTAAAGGAAAACCACCGCTGTTTCGCTAGGTAAACCAATCCCCTGAACCAGGGGTTCCAGACCCCTTATTGCTAGATCAAACAATCCGGTTATCTTTCCCGCCCAGATCAGAATACTGGCCAGAACAAATATAGGAAGAACCTCTTTGAAGTACCATTCTACCCTGCTATAGGTCTTGCTAAGTATGTTTGATAGTTTAGGCCATCTTAAAGGCGGTACCTCCATATAGAAAAGAGGTTTTTCACCAGGTAGGACACGGCTGGCCAGGTAACCTATGAGAAGAAAGTTTAATGCCACCACCCCGGCCCAAATGCTGAAAGATTTAGGCTTTCCCGCCAGGAGAGCCAGAATAACCCCCAGCTGAGCTGAGCAAGGTATGGCCAAAGCTAAAAGAAAGCTAGCCAGAATCCTTTCTCTTTTGGTCTCAAGAGTCCTGGTGGTAATGGTGGCCATAGCATCGCAGCCAAATCCCAGAACGATGGGAATCACGGCTCTTCCGTTGAGCCCGACTTTTTTGAAAAGCCGGTCAACAAACATGGCCAAACGTGGTAGATAACCGGTGTCCTCAATGAAGGAAAAGGCAAAAAAGAAGGTAGCTACAATGGGTAAAATTATGGCTACGGCATACCTTATTCCCAGAGTAATAATTCCATACTCTCCCACAAAGAGATTCTGCAAAAAAAGCCAGGGAATAATTCTCCTCACCCACTCGGTCATAAAAGGACTGATATATCTACCAAAAACAATGTTCTCCAGAAAATCAACCGAGATCTGGGCTCCGAAGACCCCCACAAATTCATAGAGCCCAAATAAGGTAAGAAGAACAATGGGAAAACCGGTGAGAGGTTTCATCATCCAGCGACTCAATCTTTCTCCCAGGCCCACCTTGGGGGAAGCAAAGGGTGCAGTAACGAGATCGGCTATTTGACTGGCCTTCTTTTGGCGGTAGAGGCCGAAGACGTAGTTCATAGGATGGCTGTACCGATTTTTTACATCTTCCAGGGTCTTTTTAATAAAAGGATAATTTTCTCCTTCTTTCAATCTCACCAGAGATGCTATTTCCGGGTCTTCTTGAAGCAGGAGAGTAATAATGCTTCTTTTTGAAATTGGATATTCCCCTTTGAGAAGATCCTTGGCCTCTTTAATTGAAGAGTCAATGATTCGGTCATATTTGATTGGCTGAGCATCTTTTTTTGAATATTGCCCTAATCTCTTTTTTAAAAGATTCATTCCTTTTCCCTCGGTAGCCACCGTACCCACCACCGGAATACCTATCTGTGCCTCAAGACTTGAAAGGTCAATTTTCATCCCCAATTTTTGAGCTTCGTCCATAAAGTTTAAATCCAGAACCAGGGGAACCTCGGCTTCTATCAATTGAAGAGTCAAAGGAAGCATCCTCTCTAGATTCTTAGCGTCTACAACCTGAAGGACAACCTCCGGTTTTTCTCTTAGTAAAATGGATCTGGATACCCGTTCTTCTTCGGTAATGGGGCAAAGGGAGTACATTCCCGGCGTGTCCACTACCTCGAACTTCCTTTCTTCAATTATGGCTTTCCCCCTCATCACCTCAACAGTGGTCCCTGGATAATTGGAGACCGTTACATATCTTTTGGTGAGTGAGTTGAATATAACGCTCTTACCCACATTGGGGCCGCCAACTATGACCAGCTTTCTTAGCCTCACCATATTCTCCTTGTTCCAAATATCATGCTAAATTGATTAGGCTTTATGAAAATGTTTCCCAGAATACTTGACAAAATTAATTCTTGTATTGTTTTTCCCGAGTATCAATTCCCGGAAAATAGTCCCAAAAAATGCTTGATGGAACCCATTCTATTTATCTGACAGGTAATGTCAATGATACCAATTAATACCCGGTTCCCCCGGTATTCACACTCGGGGAACCAATATCGGTCGAGAAGGAAAATGTGGCTAAGATTACTCTAATGAACCAGGTTCTATTGAAGTAAGACTTTTTTGGCTAGAGAATTCCCAGTCCGTTTAGGTGCTAACAGCGATTATAAAATGGAAAAAGAGGAGGGTTGACAAAAGATTATTATGCATTAGAATTCTACCATAGGAATAGAAATAATAGGAATTATAGCCAGACGGCCAAAGGCAAATGAAATTATCAACAAAAGCACGCTACGGATTGCGAGCCATGGTAGATCTGGCCTCGCACTATGGTAAAAAACCAGTTCTCCTCAAAGACATAGCAAAAAGACAGGAAGTCTCCATGAAATATCTTGATCATATAATTTCGACTCTTAAGGTAAGCGGCCTGATACGAACTGCAAGAATTAGGCATGGCGGATATG
>Ga0209977_10001106_pt1 | contig 11530 bp, 9 predicted proteins | sample SumtaG_2_FD_183113 | JGI IMG/M metagenome (GOLD analysis project Ga0209977, IMG submission 183113) | Deep subsurface microbial communities from Indian Ocean to uncover new lineages of life (NeLLi) - Sumatra_00607 metaG (SPAdes) (version 2) | ecosystem: Environmental > Aquatic > Marine > Oceanic... | reverse complement strand
CAAGATCAGAATTATTGTATAAATCTATTACAAAATGCTCATTTGGTTGCCAGCCAATGCCGAAAGAATAATTATAATTAACAATGTGATTAATTTCTTCGTTAACAATGGTATCAGTCTGCCATTCCTGAATGGATGCAACAACATAATTAAATTTCGCACCTAAACGAATTGAAATTTGTTTTATATTATATTCTATTCCTACAGGTAAAGAGATCTCATTATTAATCGCTTGAAGGTCATTAGCCATTGATTCTTCATTAGCTTTTTGATATGTAAAGTCTTCACTTATGCCAATTGCAACAAAACTCTTGTCATTTATGGGTAATCCTGTTGCCCAACCGCATTTGGACATAAAGGTATTAGCGAAAAAGATAGTTTCATGTTCATTCTCAGATAAATTCGAATATATTGAATGCGGCAATGAATCTATTTCAGTAGTGGAAATAGGACCGCCAAGGGAGATATACCAGGATGTAAATTTGTTTGCAAAAGGAGAATTTCTGTAGAATAAGCTGATTCGCGCAGTAGGTATCTTAATCTGCTGGTTATAAGTATCGTAATAATCCGTTTGGGTGATTCTTTCGTAAAATCCTGCACCAACCTTTATATCCAGGTCATAAAGCTTTCCAATATTAAAAGCGTATTGAACTTTGAATAAATAAGAAAATCTTTTGTCTGACGAATTAGAATTATTAGAATTGAGATATTCAATTTTTGAAAAATAGCCATCATTATAGATATTCAAAACTAATTTTTTTATTTTAAACATCCAGAGATCCTGAAAGCGAAATGAATAAGAAGTTAATGAATTCCACCCGTATGAAGAGGGTGATAGATCATAAGAATAACTTGGCCAGTATTTTCCATAAATTCCAAATCGCTTTGATAAACATATTAATGTAAGTGGCGGATAAGAATAGGGTAAACTTATGTTCGCTACATATGGAGGTGCATATATAAGTCTGTAGTAAATATCCCTGGGTTGCGGTTCATAAATAATGCCGATCAACCCTTCACCTAATAATTGTGGATTGCGATATATGTCTGTTTCAAAATCAGGAACTAAATAAGCAAAATCAGTGCCTAATGCCTGTATGCGCTGCGAGAATTCTATGGCATGGGCAAAGCAAATTATAACCAGGAGAATAATCAATAGTCTGTTCATGGTTCCCTCCTTTCATAAATATAAATGCCTTTATCTCTTACAATTACATAAATTTTATTATCGTATATTTCACAAGATAAAAACGAATAGTAATAGTAATTATCACGTATAACATCAATAATCCATTTTTCATCGAAATCATCAATTGCAATAACACATAGCTGATCATAAGTAGTTAAATATATGAGTGAATCTGATACTTTAGGTTCCTCTTGATAATAATCAATATAGTCAATTTCATCTAATACTAATGAATCACTAAAATCATAAGTAAATCGATAGATTAATTCGTAACTAAAACCTATAATAAATTGATCGGTAATGTCGGTACGGAAAAAATCATAAGAAAAATTCCCTTGTGTAATCATTTGGGGCTGGTCTGGATTTTTAATATTCCAGAATTTGAATTCATTTTCCCCATAATGGTCATAGGTCTCAAATAGAATCGTATCTATATAAGATATACAGCCATTCCATCGATGAATACTGTCATTAAACACTTCGGTATAGTTAGTTAAATTTGTAATATCCCATATTCGCAATCCAGAATAACTGCTTATAAAAACATGGTTATTTTTATACACTAAAGAATTTATATAGTAATCGATATCAATGTTAACCGATTGCAAGGTATGTAGATTAAATATCTGTAAGTAGTCGTAACTATCATGAAAGAAGATAAAACTATCCTGGTATGTGATATAATAATAATGATTAATTGGATCCAAATCATCTGTATTAAGAAGAATCGGTTCCAATGGATTTGAGAGATCGTATTCTTTCATCTTTGTCCAGTAATTATTATAAGTGGTGTCGTAAAGCACGAATAAACTATTCCCGGAAATAAATAATTTACCATACTTCACTGAATCTATAGGAACATAACCAACAACCTGATATTCACTCATTGGTGGATGTTCGTGCTGGCAACCAATAATTACAAACAACGTAATTATGCCAGCCAATATATTATACTTTATTCCATGTAATTTTGGTGTTTTCATAATTCACCTCCATTATTTTATTTATACATGTGCTCTATATTCTCTACTTTATGGTGCACACTACAGAACACGATATTTCTTACCCGTCAAAATACTGAGAATAATCTCATTAACTAATTTAAATGTATTCAAAAATTTGGTTTTGTCAATGAAAATATTGGAGAGCTCTAAAAAAGTATTCATCGCTCTCAAATTTCTATTGACAGAGAGTGAAATAGCATTATAATCTTTTTATAATTCATAGAAATGAAAGGGGGTATGTGCTATGAAGAGTTTTATATTTTTAGTGTTAGTAGTGTTTTTAATAGGTTCGCTTATTTCGTGTGGAGAGAAAGAGGCTGTTCCAAAGGCAGGTGATTTTACGTCTCAGGCAAAGGGATTTGTTGAGTTGTTTGCAAAGGAAGATTATTCAAATGCAGTGAAGAATTTTGACAATACAATGAAAGGAGTAATGACTCCAGAAAAGCTTAAGGAAGCCTGGCAGGGTCTGCTTGTACAAGCTGGATCCTTTAAAAGACAGGTCGGTGTTCGCCAGACCAAGGAGCAAGGGTTTGATATTGTGTATGTAACATGTGAATTTGAGAAATCAAGGCTTGATATCAAAGTTGTTTTTAACAACGCTAAAGAGATTTCAGGATTGTGGTTTGTCCCAAGTCAATAATTTAAAGATGGAGTAAAGAGACCACTTTTTTTAACTATTGTTCGATTTATTTATTTGTTTAAAAGTAAGGCTTGACGAGATAGAAAAAATCAGTATAATTATTAATGGAAAGCATAAAGTATAAATATGGTCTCACATTTGATGATATTTTATTAATACCCCAATATTCAGACGTTTTACCTCGTAATTGTGTTGTTTCAACAAGGTTTTCAAAACACATTAAATTAAATATTCCCATGATCAGTGCACCGATGGATACTGTTACTGAATCGGCAATGGCAATTGCACTTGCCCAGGAAGGAGGTCTTGGTGTGATTCACAAAAATATGCCGGTTGAGAAACAGCAGGCTCATGTTCGAAAGGTAAAACGTGCTGAAAGCGGAATGATTATGGATCCAATAACAGTCAATGTAGATTCGCACATTGGGGTGGTAAAGGAATTAATGGATAAATATGGAATTTCAGGAGTGGTGGTTGTCGATAAGAACAAACGACTTATTGGTATTCTCACTAACCGGGATATAATCTTTGAAAAAAACCTTACCAAAAAAGTTAAGGATATAATGACCCATGAGGAATTAATAACAGCACCTGAGGGTACGAGTTTAGAAAAAGCACAAAAAATATTAAAGAAACATCGGATTGAAAAACTGCCAATCGTTGATAAATCTGGTAAACTCAAAGGATTGATTACAGTAAGGGATATTATAAAGAAAATGGAACACCCTAATGCAACCGTTGATAAAATGGGAAGATTATGCTGTGCTGCTGCAATTGGTATTGACCGCAAAACAGAAGATAGGGCTGCGGCGCTTATTAAGGCAGAGGTTGATGCTATTGTTATTGATACAGCCCACGCTCATTCAAAGAATGTGATAAGTGTGGCAAAAAGGATAAAAAAATTATTCCCAAAAATTGATTTAGTTGTAGGAAATATCGGCACGGCTGGGGCAGTAAAAGAATTGTTAAAACTGAATGTTGATGCAATAAAAGTTGGTATAGGACCGGGTTCAATATGTACCACGAGAGTTGTTGCAGGAATCGGTGTTCCACAGGTAACAGCAATATGTGAGTGTGCAGAAATAGCAAAGAAGAATAATGTACCCCTTATCGCCGATGGCGGCATCAGATATTCAGGTGATATTGTTAAGGCACTTGCCTGCGGTGCATCAACGGTTATGATCGGTAATCTTTTTGCCGGTACTGAAGAAAGCCCAGGTGAAACAATTCTGCTTGAGGGTAGAAGATATAAAGAATATCGGGCAATGGGATCCTTGGGCGCAATGCCTAAAGGTTCTGCAGATCGTTATTTTCAAGAGACTGCCAAAAAATTTGTACCTGAAGGTGTAGAAGGAAGAGTGCCCTATCATGGATTAGTAAAAGAAGTTATTTTTCAGCTTGTTGGTGGCCTAAAAGCTGGTATGGGATATTGTGGTGCGAAGAATATTGAGGTATTACAAAAAAAGGCCCAATTCATCAAGATCAGTTCGGCTGGTTTGAGAGAAGGTCACCCACACGATATCACCATAACTAAAGAATCGCCGAATTATGAAATCAGAGGAGTATAAACAAACATTCACTACGATTGCATCTTATTATGACGCCTTAATGTCCTTTGTCAATTATCCTTCCTGGGTGTCATATATCGAGACCATACTTAAATTAAATAAGATTAAAGAGAAAACAATTCTGGATCTGGCTTGTGGTACAGGTGTTTGTCTTGAATTATGGTGGCAAAAAGGGTATAAGGTTATTGGGTTGGATAATTCAATAACAATGCTTGAGGTATGTAAAAAGCGATTTTCTCAAATATTTAATGGTAATGTTTATCTTATTAATGGTGACATGAGAAACTTCGTTTTTGCCAAAAGGGTGCCGATTATTACGTGTCTGTATGATAGTTTAAATTATCTTTTAACTGAAGAAGATCTTTTAAGTTGTTTTCAAAATGTTCGTGACGCTTTAGATAATAATGGAATATTTATTTTTGATATGAATACAGTACATTGTCTGCGCGATGAGTGGGGGAATAGCACATTTCATCGTCAGGATGCTAATATACATTCTGTATGGACAAATTCCTTTAATCCAGAGACCAATATTTCATCCTTAACCATTACCTTAAATGTCCACAAGAACGGTGAAGTTAAAACGATACGGGAGTTTCATCAAGAACGAGCCTATCCACTTATAACGATTGCTGAACTTTTATCCAAGGCGGGTTTTGAATACAATTTTTACCGACATCTTACGTTTAATTCCGCCCATGAGATTAATGTAAGGATTACGGGCGTAGCGAAAAAATGATTGCAGACCTGCACATTCATTCGCGCTATTCAAGAGCAACATCAAAAGAAATGATTATTCCAAAGATTGCTGAGTATGCAAAATTGAAGGGCATTGGCATGGTTGGTACTGGAGATTTCACTCATCCTGAATGGTTAAAAGAACTCAAAAGGAATTTAAAAGATACTGGTAACGGAATATATGAGTATAATGGTGTAAAATTTATTCTTAATGTTGAGGTTAATAATATATATACAAAAAAAGGTAAGCTCCGTCGTCTACATATTCTTATTTTTGCTCCTGATTTTGATACAGTTGATAAAATAAATAAATATCTGGGCCGTTATGGTAAGCTTGCATCTGACGGCAGGCCAATATTATCTCTGGATGTGTATGAAATGTTTAAGGCACTACTCAATATATCCCCGGATATTTTTATCATACCCGCTCATATCTGGACACCATGGTTCTCGTTATTCGGTGCCAATTCCGGGTTTGATTCACTCGAAGAATGTTTTGGAGATTTAAAGGACAAGTTTTTTGCTGTAGAGACCGGGCTTTCATCAGATCCATCAATGAACTGGCTCTGGTCTTGTTTAGATAATTACACATTGGTTTCGAATTCTGATGCCCATTCTCCGTCGCGGCTCGGCCGCGAGGTCAATGTTTTTAAAGAGGATTTGAATTATTACCAGTTGCGCGATGTCTTAAAGAATAAAGATAAAAAGAAATTCCTATATACGATTGAATTCTATCCGCAAGAAGGTAAATATCATTTTGATGGGCACCGCAAGTGTGGTGTTAGACTTTCACCTAAAGAGGCGCGTTTTAATAATAATCTCTGCCCGGTCTGTTCGCGCAATCTCACAATTGGAGTATTGCACCGCATTGAGGCGCTCTCTGATAGAGATGAGGGATATGTTCCTGATGATGCAATCCCATATAAAAGGTTAATCCCCTTAGAAGAGGTTATTGCAGAGGCAAAGGGTTGTGGTAGAGATACAGTGGGTGTGAAGAATGAATATCGCAGACTATGTAATATATTTGGTAATGAATTCGAAATTTTACTCAATACACCAATTGATGAATTAAAAAACAACACTGAAGATAAGATCGCAATTGCTATTGACCGTGTTCGTCGCGGTGATGTAGTCATCAACCCGGGGTTTGACGGAGAGTTTGGTAAGGTTAAGATATTCGAAGAAGAAAAACCAAAAGAATCACAGTTAGGGTTGTTTTAAACTATACCTTTTCAAAAGCTAACTGAGTAGTGCCACTCATCAGAAGTATGTGAAGTAGTTACATACCTGGAAACACCTTCAACAATCAATCTACCGGTTTCGCTCACAATACTAAAGGGACACGACCCTATTGGCATTTCACCAAAATAGATCTTTAAACAATAATCTCCTACTTGATAAGGTCCATAGATTTCTACTGCATAACTGATTGTTCCAGTATTAACTTCTAAATCAAATTCTGTGCGCAAGCTTATATCCTGATAAAACATATGGGTTAGAATTAAATTTTTTTCAAATTCATCAGCAAAATCAATCTGAATACGTATACCTATTAGCTGACCAGTTGTATCATAAAAGGCTTCTGTTGGCCACGCAAGCGCAATGGGAGGCGGAAGAACAAATTTATACACATTCTAAAATTATAGTCAAGAAGTCATTTTTCGTTGACATTATGAGAATTTTCTATATAATACTCTTGGCTGGTGGATTCAAGGGAAGCGCCGTGAAATTCGGCCGTGGTCGCCGCCACTGTAATTCCAATAAATGTTTTAATCATTAAAAACCACTGTCCCACTTTTTTAAAAAAGGTGGAATGGGAAGGCTGATTAAAGCTGGATAAGCCAGGAGACCTATCCTCAGCCACATTAGGAAAGTCCTTCGGACGAAAGGAGGCAATAAAAATGATACCCGTGGTTTTCCTTATTAGTCTTTTTGCGCAGCCAATCTATGAGATAGAAGAGGTTGTTGTTACAGCCACACGCTATCCATCTCCATTAAAGGATGTTGCATTGGCAACTGTGGTTATTAATAAAAAAGAGATTGAGAAACTACATCCAACAAGTCTTGGCGAGATATTACAGACTTATGCCGGCATAGATATTAAAGACTATGGCACTCCTGGTTCAGTATCGAGTATATTCATTCGGGGACTGCCTTCGAATGGAGCGTTGATTCTTCTAAATAATCATCCACTAAACTCAATTACAACAGGTATGGCTGATTTGAGCTCGATAAATATCAATAGTGTAGAACGCATAGAGATTATTAAAGGTCCGGTCTCAAGCCTGTATGGTGCAAATGCTCTTGGTGGTGTAGTAAACATCATAACCGTAAAAGATTGTGAAAAACCAGAGATTGAACTTAAAATCACCCCTTCAACAACTGATATTGATAAGCTGTTTCAAGCTAAAGAAATTTTTGTTAATGCATCTCTCCCTTTTAAGAACACATGTTTAGATATTGCAGGTGCATATAATACTTCTGATGGTTTTAGAAGCAACAGCGATTTTACTGGTTACCATTTGCAGGGAGACTTTGTCTACAAAAACAGCAGCTTATATATTAAATCATCATTAACTTATGATGATAGAGATTTTGGAGTTCCTGGACCCATGCCCCTGGTTGATAGTATTCATCCAGTTCCTCAATTTGGTGACAGTACTGCAACGTCACTGCTTGACAGGGAAAAGGATAAAATCTTACTTGGTGACATAACTATCGAATGGAATATATCAGAAAAACTAAAATGGTACAATAGTTTTTATGCGGATCGTAATTTACTTCAATTTCATACAACCTATTCGCGCTGGCTCGGTGACACAATCATAGAAGATTCTGATTATCTTACACATGTACTTGGACTGAATACCATGGCAGTAATAGATATAAATGAAAACGAAATTATTTTTGGCATTGACACACATTACGATACGCTTGAAACAACCAAATACTCGGAGCAGGCTGGTGATACAATTTGGAATGCTTCTTCATACAATATCGGCGGATGGCTGGAACTCAAACAGAGTTTTAACGATCTAAAATTTATTCCAAGCATAAGATTCGATAGAAATTCTGAATTTGGTGATTTTGTATCACCCGGGATTGGTATAGTCAGTCCCTTGTTGCCAGATCTCTGGATGAAGATTTCGATTGGGAAGGCATTCAGGGCGCCGACATTCAATGATTTATACTGGCCAAACTCAGGTAATCCTGATCTAAAACCAGAACATGGATGGGCATACGAAGTACGGTTTGAGAGTTCTCCAATGAACAGTTCGTTTATCGCTTTATCTTTATTTATGCGCAATGTAAAAGACAGAATTTTCTGGTTACCGTCTGATGATCCACTTGCAAATCCTTGGGACTGGCAGCCTAAAAATGTCAATTATGTTTCGATAAAAGGCTTAGATATTGAAATACGTAGTCAGATCAATGAGTTCATAGATATCTATGTTGAGGGTACATATCTTAATTCAATCCAGAGAAATAACGAAGTAGTTTATGACTTTTATGATTGGATGGCTGACACCGGTCTTACAATAATTGAGGAAGTAGAAAGAGACGCTGCTTTCACACCGAAATACATTGTATCGTCAAAGATCAATTTTAATTTACCCTACGAATTTGCAATAAATTTTTATGGTTCGCTTGTTGCTGAGCGGTTTAATTATTATTCAAATTATGACAATGCCCCCAATGTGACGATGGATGTAAAAACTCTTGATAGTTATTTTATTTTTAATGCAAACGTAAGTAAAAAGATGTTTAGGTATCTAACATTATCTGTCGGCGCGAAGAATTTACTCGATGTTGAATATGCGACACAGTTTGGTTATACAGTAAGTGACTTAGATTATCCTATGCCAGGACGGATACTATTTGCCCGGTTAGCCTTTGATTATTGACATAGGTAAATCTTTCGATTATAATTGGATTGTGGGGTGGCTGGATAGCCGCGCCAATTGTAATTGCACCATTTATGGTGCATAAAGGAATTTGGTGAGGAAAGTCCGGGCTTCAAAGGGTAGGATGTTTCCTAACGGGAAGGTTCGGTAAAACGGACGGAAAGTGCCACAGAAAACATACCGCCCCGCCGCTTTGTGCGGTAGGTAAGGGTGAAAAGGTGAGGTAAGAGCTCACCGCTCTGATGGTGACATCAGAGGTATGGCAAACCCCATCTGAAGCAAAACCAAGCAGCCCTGTTTGAAGTGGCCCGCTTCATTCTGCCATGAATAATGGCGGATACAGGGTGGGTAGGTTGCACAGAGCCTGGTAGTGATATCAGGACAAGATAAATGGCTATCTATAACAGAACCCGGCTTATAGGCTGCCCCACAATTTAGTCGGATAGTCAGATAGTTGGATAGTTGAATGGCCTAATAGTCCGATGGTTTGATAGAATGAAAATTATTGAGAAAAAATATCGCGGTTCGGTTATGTGCCGAATTTTGGGTTATCCCATTACCTATGCAATTGTTAAAATGGTGTGGCACTTTTTATTTCGACACAAATAAGGAGAAGATTTGGCTGAGTGGTTATTAAAGAATAAACTGACTGAGGTTACTGATATTGAGATCAGGGGGAAAAAGATACCAAAGGTCATTGTCCAAATTCTGCAGAATCGAGGTTGCGATTCTGCAGAAGCAATAGAAAAATATTTTGCTCCTTCACTTTCTGATCTTTATGATCCCTTTCTAATAAATGATATGGAAAAGGCAATTGAGCGGATTGTCAGGGCAATCCACAAAAAGGAAAAGGTTCTTGTGCATGGTGATTATGATACTGACGGCATAACAGGTACTGCTCTTGTCGTAAATAACCTTAAAAAATTTGGTCTCGAGGTTGAGTATTATATTCCCCATCGACTTACAGAAGGTTATGGACTTTCTCCTGGCGGGATAAATCACGCAATAAAACGAGGATGTTCTTTGGTCATTACAATTGACTGCGGCATTACAGCAACGGATGAGGTTTTACATGCAAATAAAAATAATGTAGATGTTATTATCTGCGATCATCATAAACCAAAGGAAATATTACCTGAAGGATTTGCTCTTTTGAACCCGAAAATTCCTGGAAGCAAATATCCGTTTAAGGAGTTGGCAGGTGTTGGGGTCGCGTTTAAAATGCTCCAAGCCCTGTACATGGAATTGAAAATGCCCGAAGAGGATATTTTTGAAGACCTGGACCTTGTTGCCTTAGGAAGTGTTGTAGATGTTGTACCCCTCATTGGTGAAAACCGTATTCTGGTGAAGTACGGTATAAAAAGAATTACAGAAAGTCAAAAAATTGGATTTCAGGCAATGCTGAAACAAACCGATCTGAGAAGTGGACTCACGTCTTATCATCTCGGGTTTATTATTGGACCGAGAATAAATGCCTGCGGCAGACTGCGCCATGCAAAGGAGGCTTTAGAACTTTTCCTTACCGATGATCAATCGACTGCAGAGAAACTTGCCAGAAATCTATCCTGCGACAATAAAACACGGCAGGAGATCGAAAAGAAAATTTACCAGGAGGCGCAGGATTTGATTAAGAAGCAAGGTATTGATAGGAATAGAATTATTATCGCTGGTAAAGAAGATTGGCATGAAGGCGTAGTGGGCATTGTAGCATCGAGAATTAGTGGAGACTATTATAGACCAGCAATAATCTTTTCATTGAAAAAAGACGTGGCAAAGGGGTCAGCTCGCTCAATACCGGATTTTGATATCACTGAAGCCTTAAGCTTTTGTAGTAATTTACTTACAGAATATGGCGGTCACAGCCAAGCCGCAGGTTTGTCAATGAAGATAGACAAGTTTGCAGAATTGCAGGAATGTATTAATGAATATGCACAAAAATTTGAAGATAGTATTTTTGAAAGAAGAAATCTATATGACATAAAACTCAATTTGGATGAAATTACGGATGATGTAGTCTATTTTTTGAAATATTTTGAACCGACCGGTATGGCAAATCCTCAACCTGTATTTTTTGGAGAAGGTTTTCAGGTAGTTGGCGTGCCCAGGGTAGTAGGTTCTGACCACTTGAAGTTTGCAGTAAGAAATAAAGACAAGGTATTTAATGCAATTGCCTTTGGCCAGGCAGAGAAAATTTTAGATATTGAGATGGGAAAACCAGGGATTGATTGTCTGTATTCTATATCAGAAGATTCATTTTTTGGAAAAAGAAAAGTGGTTTTAAAAATTAAGGAAATGCGAAAAACAAGTGGAACGAGTGACAGCGAGTAACTCAAGTACAGCATCCAGAAAAGATTGGCAATTGATTGAACAAGAAAACATCAAATACTTTCAATTTAAATGGAAGAATCATCTCGCAATCTATTCAACAAAATATGGTGAGAATAAATTCTTAAGAAAATTTGAGCCTGTTTTCTTAAAACAGATCC
>Ga0209977_10001105_pt1 | contig 11534 bp, 9 predicted proteins | sample SumtaG_2_FD_183113 | JGI IMG/M metagenome (GOLD analysis project Ga0209977, IMG submission 183113) | Deep subsurface microbial communities from Indian Ocean to uncover new lineages of life (NeLLi) - Sumatra_00607 metaG (SPAdes) (version 2) | ecosystem: Environmental > Aquatic > Marine > Oceanic... | reverse complement strand
AGCTGAAGTATATTACGAAGATGGAAGTATAGAAGGGTTCTATGAGGCATTATATCATAATCCTCAATCATCTCCTCAGGGCTTTAATAAGGACTTTCTAAAAAGTTCTGTTAATTTCAAGAAGATCACATCAATTTTAGATAATAATATTGACACCAGTTCTTTAGACATTTCGAAGAGAAGTTTTAGAAACTATGATCTGATCGTAGCCGTACTAGAAACCTTAATAACATCTTTTCATATAAAGCACACTTCTCAGGTTTTTGACAGTAATAAATTGGGAAATATGATAAATGAAATCGCAATAGATGATTTATCCACCGTAGAAGTAGATTTGATATTACATTTAAATGAATTGCTAACAAATCAGAAAACAGATATCAGAAAACATGTTAGTTGGGACTATTCTCCAGCAACTTCAATCGGTGGCCTAAATGAGCGAAAAGCGGTCTCATTAGCGATTTTGAGAGAAATCTTTTCGACAGAGACTTATAAGGATATTAAACATCAAAGGAAAGGAGATTTAAAAGTTTATGTAGATAGACTTTATAGATACAAGGTAACCACTCTTATAAACATTTATCTTAACGTCGATCCATCTTTAGATACTGTTGATAAAGTTAAAAATAAAGTGAAATTTTTATTCAATGACAAGGAATTTAATAAACATTTAGAATCACTAATAAAGAGCTTATATGGGACGAGAAAGGGTTTAAAACAGTTTGCCAAGGATACTAAAAAGTTATTTACAAATGATGCTAATTTAGATAAATTGATTCAATTCAAATCTCAAGATAATAGTTTTGAACTTATATGGGATGCTTATATTTCTTTTCTGTTTGATTCTGGTATGCATCTTACTTATGAGATGTTACCAACAGATATATTCATTCCTATTGGAGATAATTCAGACAACCCCCTGACTAAAGGAATTTTTGATAGACTAATTAAAGAAGGTGCTACTTTGACGTTAGTACATAATAAAGACGGTAGAATAGGAGTTTTTCCTGCTGAAATGATTAATAGCCTACCAAAAGGTTTCAGGGAAGGTTATTATGATTCTCAATCAGAAACGGTTTATCATAATGTCTTTCTAAACAATAAAGAAGGAAACTATTTATTTGGGAGGATTAAATTAGAGGATAACCGTTTCTCAGTAAGACCAAGTAACTGGTATGCTTCTAAAGACTTTCTATCATTCTATATTGAGAATCATAAATTGCCATCAAGAATGAGCAAAGATGGTGGTAAAGTAGATATTTTCACCCTGAATTATTATCGGGTTATTAGCTACGCTACGGGTTCAAGTTTTGTTTCCTTACTACAGGAAGCTCAAACTAATATTGCGCCTATTCCAGCTTATCAAGAATATTTACCAGGTAAGGCATCAGGGCATAAAAGTATCATGAGAGCTCTAAGAGGTACTAAGAATACAGTATTTTACAACCCTTCAAATAACATACAAGAGAATTATGGTAAAAAATTTACTATTGATGTTTTCTATAGAATTTTTGCTCAATTGTTTGATCCAAAAGCAACAATTACAGAAGACAGTAGAAAGCCTCAACCTTTAGCTATGAAGTTTTTAGATATGTTGAATGGATACTTCACCACACAAGATTTCGCCGTGTTTAAACCCGGTCCAGGTATTGACCGTGTCAATTATTTAATAAATGAATTAGGCTTGGCCAAAGAAGAATTATTAAAAATAATATGGAGGACCGATACAGGAGAGTTTAGAAGAGCTCAATCTTTAAAGGAGTGGCTGAATTTAATATATCAGATAATTACAGCTTATGATAGTACAAAATTAAATGCTGACCCTGAAATAGCAAGGTTTACGGACACACTTAAAGATCTACCATCTAAGAAGGAATATGATTTATTGAATTTAGGGACTGATAAATACACTTCCAATGAAATTAGGATGGCAAAATCTATATTTGAAGCCGTACAAACCTTATTTGGACATTTCACGATCCGCTTGACATTTGCTAATATGATTGACTATTATGGGGATGCATCTAGCTATAAGATAAAAATTATGAATAGACCAAAAGTAACCGTTAAAGGGGATGGCAAGACAATTACAGATTTCTTAAGGCATATTGGCGTAGTGGCAGTTTCTAGCAAGTCAGAGTCACCCCTTCAGAGCCTTCAAATGAGGACTGAGATGCCTCAATATTCTCCAACGCACTTCTTTGGTTTATTCTTTTTAGATTCGTATATTACACTTAAGACAGATTCGAATAATGATAATAACTTCCTTGTTTTAAACATAGGTCCATTGATTGCGATAGATAAATCTGAAGGTTTCAGCGCAAGATCACCTAAGCAGTTATCTATGCGTATGGCTGAATATTTTGGTGATTCATATCTTAGTTACTACGCTAATCATTTAGATGTATCCAGCGGTAGGTTATTAATGAGACAATTCATTGATTCGCAGATAAGCTTATTCAAATATTTAAAGAAGGAAATCACTAGACAAATTGTTACAGCTAATTATCTCGAAGATGAATCCAAAAGTATGTGGTTAGCCTCTCAGTTAATACAAAAAGTTAGACAAGATATTTTTAAGCCTTATTATGAGACTAAGACAATTCATCTAAGGCGTCAATTAGAAACTCAATTAGCAGAGAGCCATAAAGCAAATTTTGATTTAACTTTCCTTGGTATTACAGACCCGAGAACTAATAGAGATTTTAAACTTACCATTGGACAAAGTAAGATTTTGAATAACGATTTTCGTTTATGGGGGCACGTAAAACTTCTATACGAGGGAGGAGTGTTAAAGGATTCGAAGCCAAGATACATGAAGCAATACATAGATGATACAATTGATAATTTACATTTTACTATTAAGGCTCTATCTAGCGGAAGAGTTAGGATCTTCATTCTAACCGATACAGGAGATCCAGATTTAGGCTTTCAATATTTAGTACCTCAGACATATAAAGATAGCGACGGGAATGATGTAATTTACGCGAATGCTCTTAGAACAAGGGAGTGGTTACCAAAGAAGGAATCATATTTCGATCTTGATTTAGATTCAGAAGATTCTGATAGTATATTAAGACATTTGGTAAATGTAATGCTTAGTACAACAGATTTAATAGTTATCAAAGAAGAAGGAGGCTTTTGGGATGATGGGGAGATGATATTCGCATTAAATCATTATGCCTTTTTTAGACCAAATGAGATTTTTTCAGCCTCCAGCGATAATAAAGTTTACTTTGAACATCAGAAATACTTTAATTATCAAATGATAATAACTCAACAATCCGCTAAATTTGGTTGGATTGGATGGTTTAACCATATGGGCTGGTCAACGGGAGGTACAGGAGAGTTTTTTGACTATTTAGCTTCAGTTTTTGATGATCCCGAAAATCCCTTGCTTGAGTATTTAATTAGATCGCCTCAAAAATCCTAATTTTTTTTAAAATTTATTAATTAATATATTTCGATCCCTTTTCTTTCTAATTTTTTAATTATCGTTAGAGATTCATTTTGTAATTTATATTCGCCTACAAGAAATTTTTTGAGAAATTTGAAATTTAATATTGATTTAGGTAGATTTTTTAGAGGATTCCCCACTACATTAAATATCTTTAATTTTTTTAATAGATCAATAGAATCTGGTAAAAATAAGATATTATTATCATCTATTGTTAATACTTCTAAGTTTTTTAAGTTTAATAGCATGCTTGGGATTTCCTGTAAATGATTATTAGATAAGAATAAGTCATGTAGAGTCGTCAGCTTTCTGATAGTTTTTGGAAGTGACTCTAATTCGCAAGACCTCACATCCAGTACTTTCAAGTTTTTAAAGGCTCCTATCCACTCGGGAAGTATTCTAAAATCATTTCCATTTATATAAAGATATCTAAGTTGTTTTAGTTGTTCTACATTTTCTGGAATTGTCTCTAATCCATGCCCTACAAGCTGCAGTCTTGTTATCTTTCTATTTTCAAAGGACAATGACGATTTTACCCATTCCAGGTTTTCGTTGGTGTTATCAATTTGGAACTTTGTATCAAGTAATTTCTCTAGTTCCAATACAACCTCGGCTTCTTTGGCGTCTAATATGCTGAAAAATAGGTCTTGTCTTGCAATATTAGATATGAATTTCTCTTTTATTAAATAATGTATTACTGGTGGATAGCCAGACTCGAGACGTTTAAGTATCTCTTCTTTAAATACCTTTTGTGCCTTTGGATCACCAATTTCTGTTAATTTCTTTAATAATGGAAATGCTAAATTGGAGTGTAGTAACCTCGTATTATACCCATTTTCATTCCATACTTGTAGATTGGAACAATGTCCCCAGAATTCTATTTCGGGGGTTAATATAACATCATTATTATTTTCTTGTTCTAGGCTTTTATCTAATTGTTCAGCTGCTTCATCAATCGATTCAATTTCATTGAGAGAAGTTATTTGGTTTACGGGTATTTCTAATAAAAGAAATTTGCATTGTTTAAACAAACTTCCATTTACATAGATATTTGTCTTACCATCCCTCCAACCTCAATGTGATGTATTTATTTACTTGGAAGCAATTCATCTTTTTCTTACTCATAGTTTTCTGGTTTCAATATAAATAAGTTGATATGCTTATTTAAATTCATAGTGTCGTATAGATTAATTATAGTTTGAATTATAATAGATACTTACAATAGAATGAGATAAACCCTAATGTAAGTTGATTTTTTTTACAAATAAATAAAGTTTTATTTTTCCGAAGTTGCGAGTCACGCACACCTTTTTTTCAGCTTCCAACACTTTTAGGTATGTAAAATTTCAATGAGAAATTAATAATAGAGAAAAATAAAAAAGAATTTATTTAATTGCCCAGTTTCCTGAGATCTTTTATGTAAGCTTATTTTTTATCTGTTTGGCACGACTTCTCAAAGTAACCTCTGTGATCTTCGCTATGTCCGCAACCTTCGATTGAGTCTTACGAATGCATCCATTTTTTGCAGCAATATAAATACAAGCAGCAGCTAAACCCTTCGGATCTTTTCCTGTACGTTTAAGACCATTCCTGGAAGCGTCTTTTAGCATGTTAATTGCATTTTTTTGGATTTTTATAGGTAAATCCAGCTCATTTCCGAAACGGAACACCAGTGATTCGGCAGTTATAGGTTGATACCTTAAATTAAGATCAGGTAATACTTCTCGAATAATCATAGCTAAACTTCTATGAACTGTTCGTCTTGGAGTTAATGAGGCTTCACATACCTCATCTAATAAGCGTGGAAAATCATGAACTCGAATTGCAGCATATAATGATCCAGAAATAAACCCATTGATTGATCTCCCCATGGTTAATTTCTTTTTTGCCACAATACTGTATATTTTCCATGCAGTTTCAGCTATATATTCTGGTATATTAAGTTTTGAAGTGAGCATTTTTAATTTTGGTTTTGCTTCCCAAAAGTTTCTTTCAATGCTTGAAATTAATGAATTTTGAATTTTTGAGAGTCGAGAGAAGAGAGCTTGTTCTTTTGCTCCAATAGATTTACCTTTACTATCTGTCTTGGTGGATGGTAACATTGTTCGTGGTCCAAAATCTCTCCAGCGGGGTTCTGTTCTGCGACGATTTTGTATTTCTTCAATGGTATACGCTCTACGCTCATTTCCTACGAAGGTTCGCTCAAAAATAATTCCACAATTTAAACAAACTTTATTTCCATCTCGAGATTCAACAAAAGGATTAGAACAACATTCGGATTGAGGTAATATATTTTCATCGATTTTATTATTTAAGAATCGGTCACGATACTGCTCATTCATGATAAGTCACAATGCAACAAATTATTTAAAAAGCGCAAATGATATCACAGTATTAAACATTTGATAATAATTTAATACACGTGTTTGTATAATTATAGATCAAAGTTGTATATTTAAAGTTATGTCTCGAATATGAAAATGGCTTACTTTTTTGAAAATAATATTAAACCAATTTTTCATCAAATTTAATGAGTTGGCAGAGGTTTTCAGAATTATTCATCTAAAATCTGAGGAATAATAAAATAATTTCAAATATTATATTTATTATGAGAATCGCTAAAATCGATGTTAAAACTGAAGAAATAAAGTATAAAGAAATATCGCGAGATTCAATCTATTACTTATTGGGTGGACGAGGATTAAGTTCTCAAATCATTCATGATGAGGTTCCTCCTTTATGTGATCCATTAGGCGCCGAAAATAAATTAATAATAGCAAATGGTATCCTTACAGGCAGTCCGTTTCCATGTTCTGCCCGTACGTCAGTTGGAGGAAAAAGCCCCTTGACTAATGGCATAAAAGAGGCAAATGTTGGCGGAAGACCAGCAATAATGCTTGCAAGGCATGGTATCAGAGCATTAGTTTTAGAAAACATATCATCATCTTTAAAAATGATTTTATTAGATGAGATGAGTATCAAGATCTTACCAGCTGAAGAATATAAAGGATTGGGTAATTATAGACTACACTCAATATTAAAAGAAAAATATGGAGAAAAAAGTGGTATTTATTCTATCGGACCTGCTGGTGAATATTTAATGAAATCAGCAACTGTAGGAGCAAATGATTTGGAAGGCTATCCAAGCAGGCATGCTGCTCGAGGAGGTTTAGGTGCTGTAATGGGTTCTAAAAGAATTAAAGCTATAGTCATTATTCCACCAAAAATCTCAAAAGTTAAAATGCATGATATGAAAAGGTTTAGGGAGGTTTCAAAGCCATTTGCTAAATCATTAGCAGAAACCAAACAAGTATTTTCCACTTATGGCACCCCCCTTATGATGCTTCCAATGAATGAACATGGAGGTATACCAACAAAAAATTTCCAAATGGGATCATATGAAAAAATCGAAAATATTTCGGGGGAAAAACTTCATGATCTCGTAGTTTCAAGAGGGGGTAAAAAGAGGCTAGCTTGTTCTCCAACTTGTGTAATAAAATGTTCAAATTTAGTTATTGATGAACAGGGAAATCATATTACCTCTAGTTTAGAATATGAAACAATGGCTCTGAATGGTACTAACTTGCTTATTGATAATTTGGATAGTTTAGCTAAAATTGATCACTTATGTGATGATCTTGGTGTTGACACAATTGAGTTTGGTGGATCTGTAGGTGTAGCGATGGATTGTGGAAAAGTAGAGTGGGGAAATGCTGAGAAAGTTTTTGAAATCTTAGATAATGAAATTCGAAATAATACTGAAGAGGGACAACTATATGGGAATGGTGTAAAAAACATAGGAGAAAGTCTCAATGCGAAACGAGTTCCTCAGATAAAAGGACAAGGTATTTCAGCTTATGATAGTAGAGTTTTTAAAGCAATGGGGGTTACTTATGCTACTTCACCAATGGGGGCAGACCATACTGCAGGAGCAGCTATTGCGGGGAGAGTCCCAAGTCTGCATAAAAACTACGGAGAATTAACTAAAAATGAAGGTAAGCTTGACTTATCTTTTGAATTACAGATTTATACAGCGGTAATAGATTCTATGGGTTGTTGTTATTTCATTGGTCCTAGTTTTGAAAATATGGAAATAATCAAAAATTCGATTAATGCTATGTACGGATTAAATTTAACAAGAGAAGATGTAATCAAAATTGGCATAAGCATTATAAGAACCGAACTTGATTTCAATGAAAAAGCTGGAATTACTCAAGAAATGAATAATGTTCCGGAATTTTTCAGAAAAGAACCCTTAGAACCAACAGGATTAAAATATACTTTTGATATAGCTGATTTGAAAACTTTTTGGAGAAGATTGAATGAGCATAATTTTTAATCAATAATTTTTCTTTTTCTGAATCATCAAAACCCTAATTTCTAGTATTTATATAAATTCATATCATACAATAAATATATATATAAATATTTATATAATTAATTAGGATTAAAATATGACTTCGAAGATGATTTCAATTAGAGAGGATATTTACAAAGATTTAAAGCGATTGAAGGGTCCAAACGAAAGTTTTTCTGAATTAATTGAACGCTTAATAATTGAACAAAAAAAAGATCCTTTAAAACACTTTGGAATCTTAAATGAACTTCCTGATAATATTCTTGATGATTTCGAGAATGCCATAATCGAGGCAAGAAAAGAAGATATAAAAAGGGCAGTAGAAAGGTTTTCTGAAAATTGGGATGATCTCTAATGATTATGTTGGATACAAATGTTATTATAGATCTTGGGCGTGGTCGCTCAGCTGCAAAAAAAATTTTAGAAAATTTCAAGGAAACTGTATTTGCAATATCTGCAATAACAATTCAAGAGATTTATGTGGGATTGGGTTATATATTGGAAAAACACGGGAAGGAATTATATGAGATAAATAAGGAAAAAAGCCAGATTTTATTGGAAGATTATACAATTTTAAAAATTACTAGACCTATATTAGAGCTCTCAGGATTAAATAAAGGGAAATTAAGGGCTAAGGGTGTTACAATAGAGATTCAAGATTTAATAATCGGTTCTACCGCAGAGATATTAGGTGCTGAAAAAATCATAACTAGAAACCCTAAACATTTTAAAGTTTTTAAAGTTCCAATTGAATCTTATGAGTTAGAATAAAATATGGTGGAAAATATATGGCTTTTGAGAGAGGAAGAGAATTAGGGTGTGAGGCAATCCAACATTTGAAGCTATCTTGAGTAATTTTTGGAAAAGATTAGATGATCATAATTTTTAATGTTACTTTTTCTTATTTCGAAGCATTCCATAATAATAAAAATTAGAATTAGGAACCTTTGTTTTTCCAACAAGTTCAAATCCAAAATGTTCATATAACGACACATTGGTTTCATTTTGTGCATTTAAGTAACAAGGTAAATTTAGCTTATCAAGTTCCCTAAGTTTTGTTCTTATTAGCATACTTGCATAGCCCTTTCCTTGATGTAAAGGATCTACAGCAATAAGGGTTAAATACCAATGAGGAAATTTCGCATGATTGTTATGAAGTGAGTTAAAAATTTCCGAAATTATGCCAAATTTTTCTGTGAATAGACGATCTGAAAACATTTCCCTTTTAACTTTTCGCAATTTTCTAATAATCTCTTTAGATTGTTTCCCTATTATCTGATCTGTTATTCCATAAGGATTCCAAACAGCAACACTTTGAATATCACTTGATGTTGTATATACCTCGCCAGATAAAATTCCAAGTAAAATAAGATTTTCGCACCTAGTAACACTCTTAATCTTTCTTTCAATAGGATCTGGATAATAATAAACGAATAAAGGATCATCTTGAAATGCACGAGCAGCTACTCTACTTGCTGCTTCAATTTGATCTTCTTGTAAGCGTTTAAGATGATATAGTTCACTCATATTCAATTTGAAATCATATTTTCTTTTTATTGAATTAAAATTGGATTTATTAAATAAGATTATCAATAAAAAAGAAAATAAAATATATAAAATATACTAAACAAAAAATACTAATTAATTAGGTGATTTTATTGAGAATTGGCGCACACATGAGTGTTTCAGGAGGAAAATATATGGCATTTGAGAGCGGCAAGGAATTAAGTTGTGAAGCAATTCAAATCTTTGTCAGGAATGTACGTGGTTGGACTTCTGGACCTTTAAAACAAAAAGAGATTGATGATTTTATATCCAAAAAAGAAGAGTTAAAAAATAAGATATGGCCCGTAATCAGTCATAACTCCTATTTAATTAATTTAGCTTCGATCGATGATGAAAAATTAGAAAAATCATACAATGCTATGATTGACGAGCTTACTAAAGTAGATCAATTAAACATAGAATACGCGAATATGCATCCCGGAGTTATCCCCATCGATGATAAGGAAGAAATTACTAAATTAGAAGCATTAACTCAAATTGCTGAACAATTAAATAAACTGATGGAAGAGACTAAATCATCACAAGTTGTTATATTACTTGAAACCACAGCAGGACAGGGAAAGGGATTAGGTAATAAATTCCATCATTTTAAAACCATAATAGATAAAATTCAAAACAAAAAACGGATTGGGATCTGTTTAGATACTGCACATTCCTTTGCAGCTGGATATGATTTTAGAACAAAAAAAGGATATGAAAAGATGTGGAATGAATTCGATGAAGTTATAGGTTTGAATTATTTATACGCATTCCATCTAAATGACACTGATAAAGAATGTGGCTCAAGAGTAGATAGACATACCCATATTGGACAAGGTAAAATTGGTAAAGAACCGTTTGGCTTCTTTATTAACGATAAAAGATTTAAAGATATACCAGGTATTTTAGAAACACCTAAAGGTAAAGATTATAAAGAGGATGTTATGAATTTAAAAACACTTAAATCTTTAAGAAAAAAAGGTTAAATTATTCTACATCTTCTACTTCAAACCATACGGGAGATTTATTAAATGGCTCTCCGTTGTAATTTACTGTTATTTCTTCGTCTTTAGAAATATCTCGAATTGTAATATGTTCAATGCATTTATTTTTATAATCGTAGACATATTTCACATTCGGATTATAAGAATGATTTATAAACTGGCTAGCACTTAAGGATATTGCTGATTCATATTCTCCTTTACAATTAGGATCGTCCCATTCATAAGAATAATTAGATAAAACAGTATCTTCAATTAAATCCCATCCTTTATTAGAAATGAGGATAATATGAGCAATATTTATCTTTGTTCCCTTTCTTATATTCTTTTTAGCAAATACTCCTTTCCCTTTTTTTGCAGAGATATATTTTACCTCTATTAGCTTATTCAATAAGACATCGCCACACTGACAAATTATATAGTTATAATAGGAGGTTTTTTAATTAAATTTTTTACCATAATTATGATTTTTTAATTAAAACAATTATATTATTAGGTATATAGATTATTCTATATCAAACCATACAGGACTCTTATCATTAATGAGTCCATTGTAATTTACTAATAGTTCTTCTCCTTTGAGTATATCTCTAATAGCAGAAAACTCTATTGCTTTATTCTTATAATCGTACATATATTTAACATTTGGTTCATAAGAATGATTTATAAATTGACTTATACTAAGCGAAATTGCATTTGTAAATTCGGGTTCATGTTTTGGATCTTCCCAAATATAGCAATAATTAAATAAAATTGTTTTTCTAATTTTTTTATAATCTTTATTTGGAATTGGGACGACATGGGCAATATCTATAATTGCTTCCTTTTCAATATCTCTTTTTACAAATACGCCTTTACCTTTCTTTCGAGATACAAATTTAACTTCTAATAAATCATTCATACGTTACACCAATAATAAGTTTGAACTTAGAGCTTATTCAATTGAGGCATGCCTATTATCAATATCTTCTTCTGTTACTCCCAATTTTTTCATTAATACACCCCCGATTGCGTCTAAGACTGCAAATGTTGATATATCAAATAAGCTTGTATATGGAGCAAGTGTTTCTTGAACTAAAGCCATATCTTTACTTTTTCCTTTGATTTCGATGACATAATCAGATAATTCTCCAATTGTACTTTTAGGATTACTACTAATTAAAACGATTTTACC
>Ga0209977_10001104_pt1 | contig 11535 bp, 10 predicted proteins | sample SumtaG_2_FD_183113 | JGI IMG/M metagenome (GOLD analysis project Ga0209977, IMG submission 183113) | Deep subsurface microbial communities from Indian Ocean to uncover new lineages of life (NeLLi) - Sumatra_00607 metaG (SPAdes) (version 2) | ecosystem: Environmental > Aquatic > Marine > Oceanic... | reverse complement strand
TTGGTTGTTCGAATCACTTTTAGGAATTGTGCTAAAACTATGAATTCAAATTTAGTCCATTTCATTGCGAAAGGTTTCTTAGTAGGTTCAATAGTTTTGTAAGGAATGGGGTTATCCCTTGTAGATTTATCCTTGTTATATATGTATTTTTTAAATGGTTCTTCTTTAGGATAGCGATTAAATGGATCTAATAAGTTTTTAATTTTAAATTTAGTTGCTCGTTTCTCGGTTATTTTTGATAAATATTCCATAACAGGAGTCGGTTCACCAATTAAACGGCGATATTTTTCGTCAGTTTTTCGAACTCTTCTCCTGACTACTCCATTTGGAGCAAAACGATCCATAGCTTCTATTAAAGACCACAAGAGAGCGGCTTGATTTTTAAAAAAGAGAGCCTTATGGTCTCGCATGATGGGATTATCGGATTTCAAGCAAAATTCATATCCATTCAAAGTTACGTCTAACTTGCGGAGTATGGACGATCCCCACGTTTTATAAAGCAGATCGTATCCGTATTCCGTTAAATTAAGAGTCTCATGCGTTTCTAACGCGATATTTTCTTGTGCTCCGCTCCAGAAATGCACATCTTCCCAAGGAACATCTCTAACTCTATTTTGCTCCATCAATTTTTCGTATAATACAGTACCCGGGAAGGGAGATAACCGGGTTAATTGCTGAAAAGTAGGGTAACACGCGACGAAGTAGTTAAGGTCCTCGTATATATTTGAATGATCGTGGAAGTCCCAACCGCAAACCCATGCGCCTAAGGTCCTTATCCCCATTGAGTGGAGCTTATCGAAAACTTCGCGGGCATCCACCTCTTGACGTTTTGTATATCCGTGTTCTCCAGCAAATTTTGATTCTACTCCTATAAAAATAGCTCCCACACCTATCTCAGCAATAGTTTTCCAACCATATTTCTTGGCAAAATTATAAATGTTATCCACTGAACCAAAAGCAAGCCAGTCTAAGGTTTCGACTACTTTTGGACTAGACTCCCAATATTTTTTCGTCTCAAATAAATATTCTGGATGACGGAAATGATCTTCCTCTATTACAAAAATTAAGCGGACATCAGGAAAATGCTTATGGTAAAGATAAATGTGTGAAACAAATTCTTTTGGTGTTAACAGTTCAATTCGTTTAAATCCAAACATTTCTGTTGAAGAACAAAAATCACACCCCCCAGGGCAACCCAATCCAGTCACTACAAATCCCACATTACCCATTGGATATTTAGTTATAAATTGAGGAGCACCACCACATTTTGGCATCAACCTTTGCTCTATTGGTCTGTCAATGTCTTCTCCTAAGAATTTTCGTAAAAACCTTACGCCTTCACCTTTCACGACATGATCGACATATTTTTTTTGAGTGGCTTCGTCGTACTTGGCTTTAAACGCTTGAGCAGCGTAAGATCCTAACATTATTGTTGTATCAGGAGAATTTTCCCTGATATATTCGCACATTTTCATGACATTGTCCAGATGTGGAGGAAAAGCGCTAATACCAATGATGTTATACCCCTTGTCAACTTCTTTCTTAAAATCTTTCCACCGAGGATATTCTAATAAGGTAGCGGGTTTGTTGATGTTTTGAGCTAGAATATGGTTTGCGTAACAGTGGGTGTGAGAAATTAGAGTAAAGATATCGTCTCCTTTTGTAAACCTTTGACCCGTTGCATCAGTTAAAGAATCATTTGCAGGAAGCGTAGGGTAAGGGTAAGTTGGCGTTGTTAATAAAATACGATTCTCGATCATAAATAATACCTCTAATTTATGGTTTTTATTTTGTACATTAATCCGACTAAATATAAAATATAAAAATTTCTTATTTTCAATTTTTGTTGGAGTGTGAATTTTAGTTTTAGTTTTAATGACCCCACTCCGTGTGCTGATTAATATTTTTATTGATTTTCATGCTTATAAATTGTTCTACTCTATTGTGCAAAAAGATGGAATTTAATAAACTTTAAAATGAATTAATAATATTCTTATTATGAGTTTTAGTACATTAACTTGTTGAGCTAACATGGATGGTAAAAACTCCGAAAAAGATGTTTGGTTAAGATATTGCGAAGAATGTATAAAATCGAAAATCGACAAAAATACCCCTCAAGATTTTAAAGAAGACCCGGGGGAAACCACAGATCCTAATTTGTGAAAAACATCGACTTTTTCTTATTTAGAACACTTTTCTTCCTATAATTAGTTATTTAATCCAATTTTACGAGAAAAATTAATTTATGAACTCGAAAGATCGTGTAAAAGCAGCAATACAGTTTAATCGTCCAGATAAAGCGCCTATTTTTAATTCTGCTGCGGGAGACATTGCTCCCTTACCACTAACTTACTCAAAACATTGGAATCCCGGTCATATAGAAAATGAAGTCGGATTGTTCCCTCATAATATGAATCCTAATAATTGGAATGAACCCGATTGGGTTAAAGATCAACCCGAATTTCAAGACGGGAATTGGAAAAGCATTCCGCACGAAGAAGTTGATGAATGGGGATGTATCTGGAATATGAAAGGAAACGATAAGAATATGGGGCATCCTGGGAGGCCTTCTTTGCCAGATTTAAAAAATATTGATGACTATATTGAGCAATATACTTTAAATCCTGAAGATAAGAGTCGTTTTGAACCTGCGTTTATTTTTAAAGAATCCTTTAGCGAAGAGTTCTACAATTTGTTACTTATTGGATCACGAGGACCTTGTCATGTAGTTTCTGAAATGAGAGGGTTTTCTAATTTCTTAATTGATCATTATAAACATCCTAAAGACTTAAATCGCCTATTAGAACACGTAACGGATTTTATTATCGAAACTATAAAATCATCTTATAAACTCGGATTAAATCCTGATGGGATTTGGATCACTGACGATTTAGGAGAACAGACGGGTCCTTTTTTCAGTCCTCGTCTCTTTAAAAAATTTTTGGGACCCTGCTATAAGAGAATTTTTGACACCGCTCATGAATTTGGAAGTGAAACCCATCTACATTGCTGTGGTAAGGTAGATAGACTTCTACCCGCACTTATTGAATGTGGTTTAGATGCTATAGAATTTGATAGCCCAAGAATGAGTGGATATAACGATTTAAAACAATATAGAGGAAAAATAATGTTTTGGGGTTGCGTTAACATTCAATCTATTTACTGGAAAGGAACTCCGGAAGAAGTAGAACGAGAAGTTTGGCATATGGTACGTAATTTAGGGACAACAGAAGGAGGCTATGGCGCCTATTTTTACAACGAATCAAAAGTAATTAAAGCACCAAGAAAGAATGTTAGAGCATTTACAAAAGGACTTGAAAAATATGGTGATTACTCAAAAATTCCCCCCCATTGGTGGGATTATCCAACTATAGAAAATTGGAATGATTTTGAAGTTCCTCCACTACCACCCTTAGAGCCTAACTAAAAGTAAAAGAGGTCCTTAACATTAACTTAAATTTAATTTCCCACGATAAGGGTTTATTAAGCTTACTTTCACCAAATAATGATAAATGATAAAATTTTATGGTTAAAATAAAATCTTTTTATATAGTCTTATCTACTTTTATTGATACAAGATGATTTTTAATAATTTAATAGTAAACAAACTTAATTCTTTTTTTTTGATGTGCTCTTTATGACATATGACTTAATCATTATCGGAGGTGGTCCAGGTGGAGCAACTGCTGCAAAGATTGCCGCAGAGAGTAATGCGAATGTGCTTCTACTTGAGGCTGAGGAAGAAGGTAGATATAAATGTTGTGCCGGAGGAATTCCTGCTAGAAGCGAAGAGTTCTCACCAATACCCTACGGAGTCGGTGAACGTGAAGTTACCGGCGGAGTTCTCTTTACTCCAAAAAAAGGCCCCATGGAATTCGAAGCTTCTGGAAAAGATAATAAGGGTTATTGCATGTTTCGAACCGACTTCGATAAGTATCTCTTGGACCTTTCCCAAGACGCTGGCGCCCAAGTAATTTATAAATCTCGAGTAAAAAGAATTGAGATTGGCAAAAATAAGAACATTAAAATAATAGGGACAAAAGAATTTCAAAGCAAATGTGTGATCCTCGCCACCGGATTGGGGGGAGCCCAATTACAAAGAACTCTCGGTATGGAAGTTCCGCCAATGGTAAGTGGAATACAAGCGGAAATTAGCGTCCCCGAATCTGTCATAGACGACCAATTTGGTAATCGAGTATGGGAATTCTTCGATCGTAGTTTAATTGATCACGGGATTGGGTGGGTGTTTCCTAAAAGTCAAACGCTAAGCATTGGAGTTTTAGGGAAGGGAGTTAAAATGAGTCATTTTAACGCTTTTCTCAAGAGTCCATTCATAAAGGATAAAATCGAAGGAAGAAAGATGAAAGTTTTTGGGGGTCGAAAAGTTTGGGCAGCTCCTATACCTGATCGATTGATCGCAAAACCTTATCGTGAGCGAGTTATGGTAATTGGAGATGCTTGTGGAACCGCAGATCCAATTTTATACGAAGGTATTTATCAAGCTCGATTATCTGGCAAAATTGCGGCAGAAGTTTTTTGTCAAGCGCTTGAAAAAGAGGATTTTGGAGAACCTGAACTTGCAAGATACAACGACCTCCTACTAAAACATCTCTACGAAGAAGGTTTGAGGTATTCCTATAAATTTCATCACCTTTTGTATCATAGTGGTCTCTTGGAACGAGTCCTCGAAGCGACCTATTCAATGGCTCAAGAGGATCCAGAAATGATGCAATCAACTATCGCATTATTTACAGGGACCGAAACTAGGAAACATAGCTGGGAAGTTATGATGTCTCGTAAATGGAAATTAGTAAAACTTTTGGGTATTAAGAATAGCCTGAAACTTTTCCCAACTCTGGTTCATGCGCTCCGTATCTAATAAGTAAAAGAAAATCGTATTATCTATATTTTAGATATAAAATTTAGATACTAATTGGAGAAATTTATACCTAAATACTTAAAAAGAGTTATTCCTAAGATAACCTAATATATATGAGATAAAATGAGATGACATTTAAGAAAAGTATTGTGGTTATATTTATTATTATAATTTCACTAATCCTATTCACAAGTGAACTTATGATTCATTTTATCAATTTTCTTTATATTTATCCATTGACATATTGGATCACCTATATCTCTGCTATCATTGGTGTTTTAACCGTAATTATTACTTTATTTTGGTATGCAAAGGCGAGAATAAGGTTTTCATCACCAATCAAAAAGAAGACATTTTCTTCTGTTAAAATAATTCTCACGATAATTACAATTTTAGGAATCATTCAGGTAATATTATCTCTATTCGCTCAAGAATTATTATATCAATTAACTTCTATATTATTTATCACATTATCAGCAATTTTTGGTTTTAGAACTATTATTAACTTATCTACTTCACTCTTGTTTCGTTCGAGTATTAAGGAGTTTGGGACATTACCATCAGTTTCAATAATTATACCCGCCTATAATGAGGGTAAAGTGATTGAAAAAACAATTAGATCAGTTTTAGAACTGAGTTATAGTCAAAAAGAGATTATTGTTGTGGACGATGGCTCAACGGATAATACTTTAAAAATTGTAAAATTGATGGAAACTAATAATCCAATTAAGGTCATTTCAAAAAGAAAGAATGGGGGAAAGTGGTGTGCACTAAATGAAGGGATAGAATCAGCTATATCAGATATAATGGTATGTATAGATGCTGATACAGTATTGGATAAGAACGCAATTCAGCCATTAGTAAATCATTTCATTGATAGTAAAGTTGGAGCAGTAGCAGGGAATATAAAAGTTGGAAATCGAGATAAGTTACTTACAAAATTACAAGCTTTGGAATATATTTCTCAATTGAATATTCAAAGAAGAAGTGAGGCATTTTTTCAAAAAATAACAGTAGTTCCAGGCCCTTTAGGAGCTTTTAGAAAATCTATAATTGAAGAAGTGGGTTTCTATACTGGAGATACATTTGCAGAAGATGCAGACTTAACTTTAAAAATACTAAAAGCAGGATATAGAATAGAATACGAACCTAAATCAATTGGATATACAGAAGCTCCAACATTTCTTTTTGATTTAGCTAAACAAAGGTATCGTTGGTATAGAGGATTATTACAAGTAATAATTAAACATAAAGGCATGTTTTTTAATCCAAAATATGGAACTACAGGATTTTTTATGATTCCTTGGATATCTTTGAATGGATTAATCTTCTCTTGGTTTAACTTTTTCGCAAGCATATGGATTTTTATGCTTATATTTAATCCATTTTCTGGATTTCTTATATATGTACAAATTTATTTTTTCTGGTTTTCTTTCTTTCTGATAATGGAAGTAGTTATGAGTATGTATGCGGTATATGTGGATGTAAGGGAAAAACCAAAAATTTTGTTTTATATAATTGCTTATAAATTATTCTACGGATACATGACTAACACAATCAGAATTTTAAGTCAATTAGAGCAATATTTAAAATATCCTATGAAATGGGAGACTATTAGAAGAACTTGATAATAGTAATTTGAAAATGTGCTCAGTAATTTCTGTATATAATTTCTATTTTTGAGTTTAAATAGAGTCTATCTGATTTTTTTATACATGGGATAGAAAATAGGTGAAATATAAGCTCCACTTGTTTTAGAATAAAATTTAATATTCTTTTCATCTACCCACATGATTTCACATGTTTTTAATCCATTTTGTTTGATATCCCATAAACACCATAAGAAGAGTTCAGTCCCAATTCCCTTTCCCCGTAACGACTCCAAAACTCCCGTTGGTCCAAATGAACCAGGAAAAAACAAACCATGAGTAGACCAACCAACTATTTCATTTTTCGCGTTCTTTGCTATGAAAGTTGTTGGAGGATTAAGCTTAAACGAAATTAGGACTTCTTCAGCCCATGTACCAAGTGGAAATTGATGTTTCACAAAGTTATAAGTTTCGTCGAAATCATTAGGTTGAACGCGTTCATATTCATATCCTTCTTTTTTCGCCGCGGGTTCTTCTTTAATGATGTCCAAAGAAACTGTGAGGTTGAATATAGTTTCACGGGATTTAAATCCATGTTTTTTTAAAAAGAAATAGAGGCTTGTATCGCGTACATCGACACCGGGTTGCCAATATTCAGGAATACTAGGACCATAAATTACTTTAGTTATTTCTTTCTCCTTAGTTCGCCTTAAGAATTCATAAAACATCTTAGAACCAAGTCCTTGTCGTCTGTATTGCTTATCGACTACACATCCCTTAAAGAAATATTGGTCTTTATTTAATATGTTCCTACGCACTACTATAAATGCTGCTATTGGTTTATCTATCTCTAAATTATATAAAATTAGGGATAAATCTTGTTCAAAACCGATGTCTTCTAGCGTACCTCTACGAAAATAATCAAAAGGAAGCGAAAAAAAGCGAGAATTATCTTCAAATAACTGATGTATGCTTTGGATATTTTCTGAAGACAACTGCTTATAATCCATTTTCTCTGTATTTAGCTTAAATTTCTTATTATTTTGCAATTTTACAGAAGCTCCAGTAATTTTTCTAACTTTCCCCTATAAGTTGGTTCAGGAGTTTTTGCGCTCAAATTTGTGTTTGAACTGTTTACTAAGAAAGTCTGCGAGCCCAAATTGGCACACACCATATCTTTATCTTCGTCCCCTACCATCATGCATTCTTTAGCAGAGAGATTGAGATATTTAAATATCAATTGATAATAAAGTAGATTCGGCTTCGTAGCACATGAGTTTTCAATACTGGTTATGAGGTCGTATGGAAAATCACCAATTCCTGCCCATTCAAGACGCTGCTCTATAGCTGTTAAAGGAAGAACGGGTGTTGTTGCAATTACAACCTTATAATCTTTGTTAAAGGCAGTTTGAATGACTTTTCGTGCTTCCGGTTTCTTTCTTGTGAATTTCTGTAATTCCTTAAAATCTTCCTTGTAAAATTTATCAAAAAGTGGTCGAATCTCGTCCTTTTCGTAGCCTTCAACAGGAAAGAAAGCATTTGAAAACGCTTCCTCGTTTGGAATTTTACCATCGTTATTATTTACGAATTCAGACGCTTTCAATATGGCTGGAACCATCTTTTTAGGAGGGATCAAGTGAGCTATACTATTAGCTAATAATTTTAAATATCCCGGAATGAACTGGTTTAAATCTACATCTATTAATGTCCCATCTAAGTCGAATAAGATTGCTTTAAGTTGTCCCATAATTTTACGCAAATTGAAGTAAATGTTATGCTTTAAATCTAAAACATATTAGCAATTATAATTTGTCTTTTATCCTTCTTAAACTAGTTTAAAATAAAGTTTTAATAATTCGTAAATTACATAAATAGTAAAAAAAAATATTAATAGAGTTCTACAATATATTAATATATTAAATTTCAATAATTTCTGAATCGAATGAAATTAAAACTAAGTGATTTAAACAATGGTTCCGTCTACTTAGGTGACAAGCTAAAAGTTAGAACGACATTTAATTTCGACGAAGATTCGTCAATCTTATGGTCTGGGATTAGACTTCTAACTCATCCGCCATGTTTAAAAGAACTACAAATCACTAAAGAAGATATTTTCTCTAAGGGCCAATTTGAAAAGGGGGAATATATTCGAGAAAACTCGTTCTTAATCAAGAACAACGTTATTCCTACTATTAAAAACAGAAATTTAGATTACGAGATTAAATTAATTTTAAGACTACCTCATCCCAATAATCCAGATGATGATTTGGTAATTAATAAAACGCAAAAAATTGAAATCAAGGCAAAAGAATCAAATCAGCAATTATCAAAACCTAATCCTCTGTCGCTTTCAATTTCGGGGTTAAGTGTTAATGTATCAAAAGATGTTTTTAAACCAGGAGAGACGATTAAAATCAACTTTTCTTCTGAGGAACTCAAACAAGTCGAAATCAGACTATTACAAAAAGCAAATCTTATATGCTATTGTGAAGCTTATGGACAAACATGTAGCAAGGTAGAAGAATTACCCCCTGCTATTGCTGGAGATGCTAAAACATCCGATATGAATAAAGATTTCCTGCTTTTAAAAGTACCTGAGATTGCTCAACCAAGCCATAACTACTTATGGGAACCACACGAAAAAGAGTTTTGGGGAATGAAATACGGTTCTTACGTAAAATGGTCTTTAATGTTTATTGGAAAGCCTAAACCCGAATTTGGAAAAGAACCAATTAAATTCAAAGTCCCGATAACGATTATAGCAAAACCAGTTGGGAAAGATGAATTAATAACTGATCTGTTTTCTGAAGGTACTGCTGAAGCACCTTCTATCTTTGACGGAGTCTCATCAAGGTTTCAGAAAGTATATAAAATTATATCAATTGATTCCGATATAGAAAAATATAACATTAAATTAAAGAACATCTCTAAGGAGACCTTACAGGGCGTTTCAGTTAATATTTCGGGGCTTCAAGAAGGTTTATTCGAAACGGCTCCAAATCTAACCGGTTTTCATCGTTGGGAAGCCGGCGAAGAAAAGGAAATTGTTTATAATAGTAAACAAAATATTACAGCTTTAATCTGTGTTTTAAAAGATAACTCTCAAAAAACAATCAGGATTCAAACCCCTTTAGCATCCAACTTCTTCTAATTAGGATTATAATCCATCTTATTGGAGCGCAGATACTATTTGACTCTTGTATAAATTCTTAAAAACGAGGCTTAAAATTTCCTCAAAGCTGTCTAATATTCCCTCTCCGTTCACTGCTATTGTTTTCTTAAAGTCAATGTTTTTAAATTTAAAATAGTTAATGTTCTCTAAAAATACAGCGGGGCTAAATTTATCTGGTAAATCTTGCTTGTTAAACGCTATAACCTTAGGAAGAGTAATAATAGCATCTTCAAAGTAATTGCACAGTTCATTCCAAGAAGTTAAATTTCGGTAATACACTTCCTGTTGTGAGTCTGCTACGAATATAATCCCATCGATGCCTTGCAAAGTCACTGGTCTTGTTATTATATAGAAATCCTGTCCAGTTGTAGAATAGAGGTGGATCTTCAGATGCCACTGCTGATTTTCGAAATTGATTGTACCATAGTCGAAGAATAAAGTCCGGCGGATGCTACTATCTATGCTCAAGACGCGATCCTTCCTCCCAAAATGGTTGAACAACGCTTTTAAAGACGTAGTTTTTCCCGAAAGCGCTGGACCAAAATAACAAATTTTTAGCTGTATACTACGAGTTAACTGATCTATTATCATATTAAATTACTTTATTGTTATCTTGTATGTAAATATTAAAATAAGTTTAAAAAAGGCTATTTTTTTAGATAGTCCGTTTAATGACCGTCTTATCACCTAAATAAAATTCTAAACATTTTCAGATAAACTTTTGTTTTTAACCTTTCTAATTAAGACAATCGCATAACCCGCCGGGACCGCAAGAAGAAAACCCCATAATGGTGATCTGAATATAAATATAACAATTCTCACATCTGGTTGCGACACTTCAGCGAAACGGAGCTATACCAAGTAAGCAAACCGAAGGATTCATATCTGGAATTTTTACGGTGTAAAAATTGCACATTTACCGGTAATAAACAAACAGGGTGTAGGTGTATCTATCATACAATGATATTCTTTTGAATAGAACCTGTGTTTCTAAACTCTGTAAAATGGAGTTTGATTAAACTAACAAAATTAGGTCGTTTCCTTCTATCTTACACTCTATCAATGACCTGAGGATAAGGATTTCAACTTCTCTTCTTAAGACTTGCTCATCGAGATCTAAATTTTCATGTTCATTTAAAATTTCCTTTAATTGCTGAAAGGATATCGACTTTTGGTTATGAGAAATTCTCTCAATAACGCTCAAAACTCTTTGCTGATTGTAAAGCGACTGTGAATTTGAAATTAATTGATATAATTTATGAGTAAGATTATAGTCAAAATTTCCCGCTTTATCAGCTTCTTTCAATCTACCTAATATAACAAGAGCTTCAGGATACCTTTCATTTCTCATGAATTCCTGAGCATCGTTTAAGTCTTTTACGAAATCGTTAGCATCCATTTTAATATAAACCTTAAAAATTACTTTTTCCTTGAGATCTTCTAAAGATCTTCAAAATAAGAGTTTTTAGGTTAGTTTTAATAAATCGAGAAACCATCATTTTTTTTATAATAATTTTCTTCAAAACATAGGTCAAAATTAAAGGAGTATGAATTAATATTCATATTCTAAAGAGCTTGGCTTTAAATACATTAAACAATTTAACAATATTAAGATATAAAAAATACTTTAAAGGATTATAATGGTTGATAAAGAAAAAGTAAAAGAAGTCTTAGAAAAGATACGACCTCAACTCCAAATGGACGGTGGCGATGTTGAATTAGTAGAAATTACTGATGACGGAATCGTTAAAGTGAGATTACAAGGGCACTGCGCTGGATGTGCTCACGCACAACAAACCCTACAATTTGGGATCGAGCGAGCTATCAAACAATTTGTACCTGAAGTTATTCGGGTAGAAAATGTCGCTTAAAGCAACAACGCTAAATTATTAGGT
>Ga0209977_10001103_pt1 | contig 11539 bp, 10 predicted proteins | sample SumtaG_2_FD_183113 | JGI IMG/M metagenome (GOLD analysis project Ga0209977, IMG submission 183113) | Deep subsurface microbial communities from Indian Ocean to uncover new lineages of life (NeLLi) - Sumatra_00607 metaG (SPAdes) (version 2) | ecosystem: Environmental > Aquatic > Marine > Oceanic... | reverse complement strand
CGCCTATGCCGAGATTGAGCACTCCTCGGACGACTGCGTTAAAGGTCCTTATGCGAGCTTCGACCTTCTGGGCGTTGACCACTTATGGCGGAAGAAAGGGATAGCCAGGGCGCTCATCGATGCCGTCGAGAACTGGTCACGTTCCAAGGGAATGAGCGTCATCCAGCTTGCCGTTGCCGAGGATAACAGGAGGGGACTTGAGCTTTACGAATCCCTGGGTTACCGCACGGTGATGCGCAAGATGCAGAGAAAGTTGCAGGAAAGTCCTTGACTTTTCCTTAAGTTCTCATAAAGTACAAGAAACCTTGAAGGAGGCAATATGAGCAAAAAGATTCTTCCCGTAATTACAGTAACTCTCATAGCGACTTTTGCGCTTTCCTGCTGCGCGGCGTTCAACGCACCCAAGGAGACGGTTAAAGCACATCTGGAGGCATGGTCAAATGACGAAGTAGAAGAAGCATACTCCTACTTTGCCGATGAACTTCAGAGATCGGTTACCTTTAAGGAGTTTGCGGCACAAGTTGAACGAGTTCCAATCAAGTCGTTCAAGATTAGCTCTGTAAGCATATCCGGGACAAAAGGTACTGCCGTAGTCGAAGGGACCGTAACCCTGGAAGGCGGCGACAGGATGGGGCTGCGTTACGAGCTGATACAAAAAGGCGACGAATGGGAGATTTGGGGTTACAAAATCCACCCCGATCTGCTTTTCGAAGAGGATTGATATTAAAAGCCCATTTAAGGAGGAAACATGAACAAAAAGGTTCTTTCCGTTGTCGCAGTCACGCTGGTAGCGGCGTTTGCACTTTTCTGTTGTGCGGCATTCAACGCACCCAAGGAACCGGTAAAGGCGCAGCTCGAGGCATGGAAGAAGGGTGATTATGAGGAGGCCTATTCCTACTTCTCGGACGACGCCCAGGAGGTTTACTCCTTCACCGCCTTCAAGTCCTACGCCGAGGCCAATCCGATTAAATCTTTCAAGATTACCAACATCAACATCTCAGCCGACGGCAAGGGAACGATCAAGGGTTCGGTTACCCTGAAGTCGGGCGAGAAGCTCGGCTTCCGCCACAAGGTTGTAGAGGTATTCGAAGGCGAATGGAAGATCTGGAGCCTGGAGGCGTTCAGCCGCGATATATTAATGGAAGACTAATTAATCCTCCTTTTCGCCTCACGGAGAGAAGATCGGAGTAAATAATTGAGGCCAACCCTAAAGGTTGGCCTCAATCTTATCTTTAAGATCGATCAGTTCGGCATCAAACCCGCAGTTCTCCTTTGAACACGGTCACCGCCCTGCCTCCGAGGAATACCCGGTCGCCTGCCAGGCGAACCTTTACTACCCCTCCGCGAGTTGAAGCCTGATAGCCTACCAGCTCGGTTTTACCCATCCGCTCGCCCCAGAAAGGACCAAGGCAGCAGTGGGCCGAGCCGGTTACCGGGTCCTCATCTATCCCAGCGCCAGGGGCAAAGAATCGGGAGATGAAGTCGAACTCCAGAGAACCGGAAGGAGTGGTTACTATCACCCCCAATCCTGGAATCTTGGCAAGCAACGCAAAGTCAGGCTTCATCTTCCGCAACTTTTCTTCCGAATCCACCTGGACCAGGTAGGCGAACCGGTTCTTCCCCACGTATAAAGGTTTAACTCCAAGCGCTTCGACAAGCTCAGGAGAGGCGTCCGCTGACGTCTCGGGCTCGGCAGGGAAATCGAGCTCAATCCATTCCCCCTTTCGTTCTGCCTTTAACAATCCGCTCTTGGTGTAAAACCGCGCCTCCTGGTCTGGCTGAAGGTATCCTTCCTCAAATAAAACATGGGCGCTTGCTAACGTAGCGTGGCCGCATAGATCTACCTCGATCTTGGGGGTGAACCAGCGCAGGCTGAAACCATCCTTATATTTATATAGGAAGGCGGTCTCTGACAGGTTCATCTCTTTGGCAACTGCCTGCATCCAGTGTTCTTCAACAGGCCCAGGAAGGATACATACCGCCGCCGGATTACCTCTGAACGGCTTCTCGGTGAACGCGTCCACCTGGAAGATGGGCACTTCCCTCCTCCTTACTCGATTAGTACTAGACCATAGTAGTTGGGTTCACAGTTCTCGTCTTTTAAGACCTTGATAGGGAACCCATGTGCTTTAACCGTACTGAAGACATCTATACCGCACGCCTCCATGGAGGGTCTGGCTTCCTCGGGATACCTGCACAGCCCAGGGCTGTCTACGCACTCCTCACAGAGGGAACAGGGGCCGCCGCCCATCCCGAATGCCTTCTCGTATCCGTCCAGGAATATCTTCTTTTCCAGCCTGACAACGATTTTGTTTATAGGGGTATTCATATCTCCGTGGATCAGGAGTGCATGTTTGTAGTGGGTGAGCATCTGGCTGGTTTGTTCCGGTGTAGGTGAGTTGGGAGGGCAGGTCAGGCTCTTGCCGTAGCCCCCGCACCCGAACCGGCATTTTGCACGCACCCACTGGGCGGTAACAACCGTGTCCGCGGTAATGAGTTTCACCTCCTTTGCCCCCAGCCGCAGGGCGCGGTTGATGTATTTCTGATATTTACTCGTTTCCATAGTTTCCTCAGATAATATGGCTAGGTTGGTGGGTGTCAAGTCGGAGCTTACCACATATATTCCCCTCCCCCGTCGGGTAGGGGATAAAGGGAAGGGGGGCAAAATTCATCCCGGATTTCCCAATCCACAGACTGTTCCCCGTTGACTTGCGAGCTCCCAGAGGTATACTTTTGGTCAAATATTTTGAATCCTCATATGAAAGGAGGACGTAGTTGGAGAGAGTCCTTTTGACCTCCGAGTCTGTAACTGAGGGGCATCCGGATAAGGTGTGCGATCAGATCTCCGACGCTGTCCTTGATGAGGTGATGCGTCAGGACCCCAAGGGGCGGGTGGCGTGCGAGACGTTCATCACTGTTGGATTAGTTATCGTGGGAGGGGAGATCACTACCACGTGTTACGTTGATCTGCCGGTTCTGGTACGTGAGCTTTTGGCCGATATAGGCTACACCAATCATCGCTACGGGTTCGACGGTTCGACCTGCGCCATACTTAACGCGATAGGCCGTCAGTCGCCTGACATCGCCCAGGGAGTGGACCGCGGAGGTGCGGGTGATCAGGGACTCATGGTGGGCTATGCTTGTAAGGAGACCCCTGAGTTAATGCCAATGCCCATCATGTTAGCCCACAAGCTTGCGAGGCGGCTGGCCGAGGTGCGCAAGCAGGGGATACTGCCCTACCTGGGGCCGGACGGCAAGTCGCAGGTTACGGTCGAATACGTTGACGGCAAGCCGGTGCGCATCTCGAACGTGGTCATAAGCTCGCAGCACACCCCCGAGATACTCGATTCCACAGGAAATCAGATCACGGAAGACGCGCGCTCAGAGATCATCGAGAAGGTTGCCAGGGCCGTGCTGCCCAGCAATATGTTAGATAACGAGACGCACTTCTTTGTTAATCCTACTGGCAAGTTTGTGATCGGCGGGCCGCAGTCGGATACCGGCATGACCGGCCGTAAGATTATTGTGGATACCTACGGAGGGATCGCCCCGCACGGCGGAGGGGCGTTCTCAGGCAAGGACCCCACAAAAGTGGATCGTTCGGCCACCTACTTCGCTCGCTGGATCGCCAAGAACGTTGTGGCGGCAGATCTGGCCGATCGCATCCAGGTGAACCTTGCCTACGTTATCGGTGAGCCTGACCCGGCTTCTGTATCCTTAGATACATTCGGGACGGGAAAGATCGATGATGATAAGCTCCTTGAGATAATTAACTCCGAGTTTGATTTCCATCCGCGCGCCATAATCGAGCGGCTCGATCTGCTTCGACCTATTTACAGACCGACCGCCGCTTACGGGCACTTCGGCCGCAATGAGGATAGTTTCAGTTGGGAGAAGCTCGACGCGGTGGACGCGCTCCGCAGCCGCGCCGGGGAATAGGTGAGTATCCGAAGATGGTTAATAAACCACAGATGACACAGATTGAAACTCCCTATGGTCGTTTCCCTTCGGGAGAACTCCTTTCAGCAGTTCTCCTTCGGAACGCAGATGAGAACTCCAGCAGGGTTCTTCTTCGGTGCAATTTGCAATTTGATATTTGCATTTTGCATTTTGAAATGAGCCTCGGTGCCTCTGTGGTTGATTTAAAAGATTGTAACCTTCAATGAAAGGAAATTAATGGCTCACGACGTAAAAGACCTCAAGCTCGCCCCGCAACATGTAGTGCGAGGCTCAGCGTGCCCCAGTTGGGTATTAGCCTCGCCAGCGAACCTGAAGGTTCGCACTACGTAACTCGCAGGAAGTAAACCTCAAGGAAAGGAAGTTGAATGGATTACGATGTTAAAGATTTATCCCTTGCCCCCAGGGGGAAGCTGCGGATCGAGTGGGCAGGGCGGTTCATGCCCGTACTTAAGCTGATCAGCGAGCGCTTTGCAAAGGAAAAGCCCTTAAAAGGGACGCGGCTTGCCGCGTGTCTGCACGTTACCACCGAGACCGCAAACTTGATGTTTACCCTGAAGGCGGGCGGTGCAAAACTCAGGCTCTGTGCCTCCAATCCCCTTTCCACCCAGGACGACGTGGCAGCATCGTTGGTCAAAGACTACGGAATCGAGGTGTTCGCCATCCGTGGGGTCAACAACCGAGACTACTATCGCCATATCAACTCAGCATTGGATATCAAACCCCACATCACCATGGACGACGGCGCTGATCTGGTCTCAACCCTGCACTCAAAACGCCGCAAGCTGCTTGCCAACGTCAAGGGCGGGACCGAGGAGACCACCACCGGCGTCATCCGGCTACGCGCCATGGCCAAGGACGGTGCGCTGGCGTATCCGGTGATCGCGGTGAACGACTCACAGACCAAGTATCTCTTCGACAACCGCTACGGCACAGGCCAGTCAACACTCGACGGCATCATCCGCGCAACCAACTTCCTTATCGCCGGCTCCACCGTGGTCATCGCCGGCTACGGCTGGTGCGGCAAGGGCGTTTCCATGCGGGCCAAGGGACTGGGCGCCAAGGTGATCGTTACCGAGGTCAATCCCGTTAAGGCGCTTGAGGCGGAGATGGACGGTTTCAGGGTCATGCCCATGATTAAGGCCGCTCCTTTAGGTGATCTCTTCGTTACCCTTACCGGCGACATAGACGTGATCCATAAAAAAATCTTCGAGCGCATGAAGAACGGTGCGATCGTCTGCAACTCCGGCCACTTCGACGTGGAGATCTCAAAGAAAGACCTTGCAGCACTTACCGTAAAGAAGCGCGAGATCCGCAAGGAGGTGGTTGAGCATACCTTAAAGAACGGGAAGAAGGTCTTCTTCCTATCTGAGGGTCGGTTGATCAACCTCTCCGCTGCCGAGGGCCATCCGGCCATGGTGATGGATATGAGCTTTGCCAACCAGTCGCTTGCCGCAGAATATATCCTTAAACTGGGTGTCAAGCTCGAGCGCAAGGTTCACCAACTGCCAGCCAAGCTGGATTCCCAAATCGCTTTCCTCAAGCTTAGGTCCATGGGTGTAAAGATCGACAGGCTCGCCCCTGCGCAGCGCCGCTATCTGGCAAGCTGGCAGGAAGGGACTTAATGGCCGAAGTTGCCAAAACCCGTGTGGTTGTTGAACGACTTAAAGGGCTGACTGTTGCCGCTAAGGCAAACTCAGGTCATTGGACGGTGATAGACACTAAAGCAAGCGTCGGCGGCAACGAGGGTGCTCCCTCTCCTATGGAGCTTTTGTTGATCTCCCTGGGCGGGTGCACCGCGATGGACGTCCTATCCATCCTTAAAAAGATGGACCAGCCTGTAGAGGACTTCCGCATCGAACTCGAGGGAGAGCGTTCGCCTGAGCACCCAAAGGTCTACACTAGAATCAGAATGATCTGTATTGTCAAGGGTGATGTGGAGCCAGCCAAACTTGAGCGTGCGATTGAGCTTTCACAGGAGCGCTACTGTTCGGTCTCGGCCATGCTTAGGCAAACTGTAGATATCGAAACCAGCTACCGGATCGAGCCCGCCGACATGTGACGATCTCGGTTGAAGATACTGCGGGATGAATCAAGATCGATCCGGATCAAGGTCTTCGGATTAATCTTAGTTCTCCGAATAAAGGTGGCTTGGGAGTTGGGCAGGGTCTAGAGGGCGATTAGTTTGATTGTTGGGGAGTGTTAGTCGCTGGGGTGGTTTTTGTTGTTTCTTACCCTATTGATCTCGCTGCGGAATAGCGAGAGAAAAGTGCGCCAGAGAATCCTTAGATCTAGTGCCAGCGAGCGGTTCTGGATATACAGTATATTGAACCGGAACTTCTCTGGGATAATCTCGTCGATGTACTGTTCGTCGAACTTCGAAGGGTCCATGTGGCTTTCGATGTCCACGTAGTGTATCTGTGCTGGTCCGGTTATCCCTGGCTTGACCGAGAGGATCGCGCGTTGACCCTTGGTGTAGTGAGAGACGTACTGCGGGTCTTCCGGCCTCGGGCCTACCGTACTCATCTGCCCCAGGAATACGTTGATGAGCTGAGGCAGCTCGTCTATCTTAAGGCGGCGAAGGATTGCTCCTATACCAGTGATTCGAGGGTCGTTGCGATAGGTGAGCTTGGGGCCACAGCGATCCGCACCGTCTATCATGGTGCGGAACTTGAAGATCTTGAATAGCTTTCCGTTCCTACCCACCCGGACACCACGGTAGAAAATCGGACCCTTGGAGTCAAGCGTTATGGCAAGCGCTACAAAAGGGGTAATAAGTGCGAGAAGCCAGAGTCCGATAAACGAAACCACGATGTCCAGGAGACGTTTCATGCTTTACCCCTTCCGGGGGAGGGAAAGTTCAGGTGCTCGGGTTGTGCTGCTTCCACAAATGGGATTATAAGGAAGCAAGGGAGTAAGTCAATCATGTAAAGAGTAGAAGGAAGCTCCCCTTTTCTCCTTCGGAGGAAAGATCGGAGTGAATAGTCGGCGAATCTCCATTAATAAATTATGTTTATCACGCTTGTTGGGGGATCCAATCTCTCTTAAGAACCCTCACCATCCTCTGCTCACCCTGGTAACTATCCCTTGGCGCACAGACTCTGTCCAGTTGACAAATCCGCATGAGCGTGTAAAATATGTATCTGGATTAAAGGCAATAGGAGGAGTGTGATGTTTGTTTGGCTTATACTTTTCAGTGCTCCGCTTGACTGCGGAGCGCTTGATGCAATGGCGTTTCGTTCCATAGAAGATCGTCGCGACTACATAGACTCTCTTGCCGAGGCGGATCATGAGGGAACTATCACGCTTATGCGCAAGGCGCTGGGATGTCCTTCCGAGCAGACGCGTATGTTTGCTGCCGAAGCCCTTGGGTATCTGGATGACCCTGGAGCCATACCTGCCCTTATCGCTGCGCTAAAGTCACCCTCTATTGGGGTGCGGTACGAGACTGCATGGGCATTGGGGCTGTTGGGGGACACCTCGGCGCTGACGCCTCTGATTGATGCGCTCTCTGATCGTGCGGTACCGGTACGAACCAACGCCGCCTGGGCTCTGGGGGAGATTGCAGACGCGCGGGCGATTGACGCGTTACTGAAGGCCCTTGAGGATGTCGACCGCCGCGTCCGCGAGAACGCGACCGAGGCTTTGGGTAAGCTCAAATCAAAGGAGGCGGTTCCTATCTTCCTTAAGCGAGTTGCTTCGCTTTCAGGCTCAGAACGCAACAGGACACTCGCTGCACTGGCGAAGATCGCCGACCACAGGGCCACCGGGGTTCTCGCCCAAGCCGCGACTGACCCTGCCGTTCCTGACCGCCACCTCATAGCACAGGCACTCGGTCGAATAGGCGACACAACCGCTGTAGAGACCTTGTTAAAGCTCTTGGATGATTCCCGGTGGGCCGTTCGTGCCAAGGCGGCGTTGTCGTTGGGAATGCTTAAAGATAAACGCGCAGTAAAACCACTCCAGACAAAAGCCACAGACAAGAAATCCGAGGTTAGACAGGCGGCGTCCGAGGCACTCGGCCGTATTGGAGATATTCAGTCTGAGGACGTGCTGATCTCAGGACTTGAGGATGAGAACGATCTTTGCGTGATGGCTGCGGCACACGCCCTTGGGCTTCTGGGAAGCAGGAAGGCGCTAGAGCCTCTGATCGAGTTAATGTCCGACCCGGAACCACCGGTGAGGGAGCAGGTTGCGTTCGCCCTTGGTGCTATCGGCGATCCTACTGCGGCTTCCGCACTGCGCTCGCGACTCAAAGACGTCTCATGGGAGGTGCAGCAAGAAGCGGTTACCTCAATCGGATGGCTGCGCGACGTCTCATCCATAGATGCTCTGAGAGGCGTACTTGCCCACAAGTTCTGGAGCATTCGGTTGGCCGGGGTGCAGGCATTGGGTCTGATCGGTGTGTCCAAAGCACTCCCTTTGATCCGGCGCCGGTTTGCGGACGCACATCCGGATGTGAGACGCTGGGGTTATGTGGTGGCGGCAAAGCTCGGGGCTGATCCTGAAGCAACTCTTGCTGGACTTAACAAGGAAAACCCTTCCCCTGAGATGCTTGAAGTGGCCCGGATACTTACCGCAAAGAAGGAGTCGCTTTCAGCGTGGAACGGCGATTTGACCCAGGAGCGGTTGCAGCTTCTGGTATTGCTTGGGACCGACGATGCACGCGCGATGCTGGAGTCGTTGCCGCTGCCAAGGGATGAACTTGAGCTCTCGGAGCTGCGGCTGATCGCTTTGCGTAACTGGTAGCGTTACTGTCCCTCTGGAGAGGGACAGTGGGGGAGTTGTGTGCACTTTTACGGGAAGTGCAGGGATTGGCAGAGCCCGTGTGGGTTGGCTTGACAATCTCCGATTTCCGGCCCAAATAGTACCAAACCTCAAAAGGAGGACAGATGAAGAAGATATGTTTTCTCGCGCTGGCTGCCATAGCCATTGCATTCATGATCGTCGGTTGCAACATAGAAGACAAGGATATAGATGCGATAGAGGAACTGGTGCTATCCGATGAGGTATGGTTCGACGCCGAGACCCCGGAGGACTCCACAAGAGAACAGCCGACCATGCTTATGGCCACAGCCGACTCCATCTTCTGGTGGCGTGGTCCCCAGACCCCAGATGCTCCCGACATTTTTGTAGATCCGGTTGGTGACTCCGGATACGTCGAGTGGAGTCGTCACAGCACCGGCAATGTGAATATCTTCGCTTTCTTGCCCGACACCGGTTGGGTACACTGGGATAAACCTCTAGGGGAGACCTCAGAGATAAGAGGCATTTTCCGCAGGACCGGTGCAGCGGCGGATTCAAACCGCGGTTGGGTTCTTGAGAAGATATCATGCGCGGTCGGGAAATCGGACAACGGCACCATCACCATAGACAGTATACACATCGAGGCTGTAGATGGAGATCCGGAGGTAACTATCGAGGACCCTCTGAACACCTTCTACGATGTCAAAGATCTGACCGCATTCAACTCCGCTGAATCAGTTACTATAACTATCTACACTAACAGCGAGAATACGGTAGCCTTCCTTCATACCATCGTTGCTATATGGCCGATACGAACACCGTTCGAGAATATGGGGGGCGGCGTACATCAGGGCACATGGAGAGTCCAGTTGCTGGAGCACGTTCCCCGTTTCGCCATCTTTGATGTTATGCATGAATCTACCCTTTGGGATGAGGATTACGCCTACGACTACAGCGGAGTACTCTTCCCCTATACTATCAAAAACGAGTAGGATTCTAGTGTAGGCGAAATTAAAAGGCGCTGGCATCTGCCAGTGCCTTTCTTTTTATTCCAAGACGATTCAGCCGCTTGCCGAATAATACCCGGCTGGAGCAGGATTCCAAAGTCTTCGTTTATGTGAAAAATTCGGGGTCCCCGCAAGAGCACGAAGTGATCTTGTGGGGTAAAACCTGTGGGACAGGGATGAGAGCTCTCTTCGGTCGCTCTCCTTACGGTCGAACCTCCGATTAACTTTTTATATTAAACTGGATCAGCTAATCGGGAAAGTACTACGGAAAAGGAAACCCCACAGTCTTAACTGTGGGGTATAAAACCTGGGGGACAGGGACTCGAACCCCGATTAACTGATCCAGAGTCAGCCGTCCTGCCATTAGACGATCCCCCAAAAGGTTTAGTTAAGATTATAAGAAACTACCCACTAATGTCAAGACAACTCATTGCCCCATCGGTGAGAATGCACCCATGAAACAAAGAAACGGAGTTCAGTATATGCAGATAGTGGCAAGTCTCAAGTCCGAAGCGCGTAGCCGAAGGCCGCTTAACTAATTTCCCTCCCCTGGTGGGGCATCGTGCCCACGTCGGGTAGGGGTTAGGGGAAGGGGATTATTTAATCAAGACGACTTTCTGTACCAACGCCTTACCCTCACTCGGCACTATGAAGTAGACCCCCGGATTGTGGCTCTTGCCCCAGGTTACCGTCTCGCTTTGGCCGAAGGTGCGTATCTCATCAACCTTCCGGCCTGTTACGTCAAAGATGGAAGCATGAAAGCCCTCCGCGTGATCCGTGTAACGCAGCACTATCTGTGGGCCGATGGAAGTTACCAGCTTCCAGCCCCATGTTTCAATAACCGGTTCCTCGATAGCAGCATCCACGTAACCCAGGGAATCGGTCTTGATTAACCAAAGGTCATAATCTTCAGTATCTGGATAGTAGGTAGATCCTGCCATAATGTAGCCGCCATCTGAAGTTTGTCTCACCCACCTAGTGTAGTCAAAGTCACCCACTGTGTAAGTGCGCGTCCAAGCCGCATCCATCCCATTATCTGTCTTGATTAAACCAATTCCTCCCTCACTATTGCCAAACAGAATGTAGCCTCCATCCTCCGTTAGATGCAAGGGTTTACCATCCGCCGGGCATATTTCTTCCCATGGACAATCCCCGTAAATGTACCCGGTTGCATACGCCCAAACCAGCCAAAGACAGAAATCAAATCCCTCTATCTCAGTGGCACCTGCGACAAGGTAGTCTCCGTTATCCAACTCCTCAACGTAGATTCCCCGATCGGCGCCCTCCCCTCCATAGCTGCTCGTCCAAAGGATATCACCCAAAGAATCGGTCTTCACCAGGCCGAGATCACCTTCTCCTCCAGCACCAGTAATGATATAGCCGTCGTCCGAGGTCTGTTTAACACACGAAGCCTGATAACAATCTTCACAATCGTAGGTTCGTTCCCACATGATTTCCCCTAAGGAATCGATCTTGAGGAGCCAAAGGTTCCTGTCCTTTCGCCCAGTAATGATGTACGCTCTTTCTTTGGTTGGTTCTATCCAGACACCCATAGAGCCGTCGCCATCGTATGTTCGTGTCCATACAGTGTCTCCCAAGGAATCCGTTTTCAGCACCCAAGGGGTGAAATACTCCAGTCCGAATGAGGATGTTGTTCCAATAACGATGTAGCCGTCATCCGGGGTCTGATGTACTACTTCTCCATCGTCGTCCTCTTTCCCACCGTAGGTGCGTGTCCAAAGGACATCCCCTAGAGAATCGACCTTGAGCAGCCAAAGATCGCTTTCGCCTGCACCGAAGGAACATGTCCCCCCCCACAACGATGTAGC
>Ga0209977_10001102_pt1 | contig 11561 bp, 10 predicted proteins | sample SumtaG_2_FD_183113 | JGI IMG/M metagenome (GOLD analysis project Ga0209977, IMG submission 183113) | Deep subsurface microbial communities from Indian Ocean to uncover new lineages of life (NeLLi) - Sumatra_00607 metaG (SPAdes) (version 2) | ecosystem: Environmental > Aquatic > Marine > Oceanic... | reverse complement strand
TAAAGGAAAAGAAAAGATCAAATATCCTTTTCACTACAATATTTTAGTTAATTCTAATATATTTAGAAAATTCTGTTTCAAACTGTTTTACTTTCGGGTCGCTGGTAATCCAGCCAGATTTCAATATATCTAAGATTTCTTTTTTTTCTTCTTCTTCAATAAAAGGAAGTGAAAAAGAAATAAATGGTCTCATAGCTCTTATTTTTATAATGGAAGACTTTCAGTATTGGTTAACTTAAAGTTAAGAGAAGGTCTTGTTGCTTCTTTATAAACGTTATGTGGATATACTACCTAACTACCATCTAATTTTCGGCAATAACTTGCCCTGCACTATAGATATTAATATCTTCTCTGTACGTTGAGTTATAACATCTCTGTTAAATCGTTTGGATAAATTTACACAATTATCTCTGACCTGCTTTAGAAGTGAACGATTTTCAGCGAGTTCCATAATAGCTTTGGCCATTTCATCAGGATCGCCCGGCTCATAGCATCGTCCAGCATCGAACTGTTTTACTAACATCTCGCCCTCACAGCCTTTGGCGACAATTGGAGGAACTGCTGACGCTAATGCTTCGTACAGTTTTGATGGCATAGTGCCGGGAAAACGTGCCGACAACGGAATAAGGCTTACATCTAAAGAAGCTAAAATCCAGGGCATTTCGCTCTTGGGATGACATTCAAAAAAACGTAAATTGGAAAGTACCATTTCATTTGCCATTTTAATCAGATTTTCCTTACTAGGTCCATCTCCTATCATAGCAAACTTTATATTAGTTCGATCACGAAGCTTAGTTGCTACATGAAGTATGACATCAAGGCCCTGAGCTAGACCATGAAGGCCACAATATCCGACAAGAAAATCATTGGGTTCAGCGCCAAGTTTCATACGAATTTCATCTTTACGAAACTCAGGGGAGAACATCTTCGTGTCTACACCATTTGATATAACAGTAACCTTTTTAAGTTGAGGAAAACAGTCACGAATTTGCTTATATGCTCCAGGATTCGTTAAAGCAACAGCTTGTGAATGATTATATGAAAACTTTTCTAGCCACAACATGGCTTTTATTAATAGACTTTTTTCCGATATATAGCCCATACGGATGATAATATCAGGCCAAATATCGGAAACCATTAATACGGACTTCCCTCGCGTTATTCTGCTTATAAGCAACCCAAAGGGTACAAGAAATAACGGCGGGCTTTCAATCAATATTACATCCTGTTTACCTATTCCCCACACACCCAATAATATGCTAGTTATTCCGAATGATAGATAACTCAACAGGCGAGGTAAAGCCCTGCTCGACTTAGATGGATATAAACATGTCCGTATGACTTTTATTTCATCCTGCGTTTCAATCACTCTTAGTCTGTGCCGATATCCTTCAAATATCCTTCCTACAGGATAATTCGGCAAAGCAGTAAGAATGGTAATCTCATGCCCTAGGTTCTGCAACTTCTTTGCCATTTCATACAATCGCGCCTGCGCAGCACCCGTCTCAGGTGGAAAATACTGCGTGATAATTAAAAGTTTCATACTCACTTCCCAATACTTCGCTTGAAGTACACGCCCGTCGGTAGCTTGAGGATCTCCTCCCAACCGCATTTGTTATAGAGTGCTATCGCGACATCATTATCTGCCTTAACTGATAATCTCATTGTTTTGTAGCCTCGGATAGCACTCTCTTTATGAAATGCTTCCATAAGTGCCTTCCCGATGCCTTTGCCTCGAAAGTCTGGTGCTGTACATATAGATAGCAAACTAGACCATGTCCCCGGTGGATCTTTAGGAGGTTCGTCTCTGATGAGCACGTTAGCTCTATGCCTCAATTTTGTAAATACTTTCTTTACTATAATCCGCACATGGTGGAGAAATCGCCCTCTAACGTAATTATTTGCTATAGCAATAAAAACGATATCTATGACATTTAATGGGGCGCGACTATAGCTAAACTGTTTTCGCAACTCAGGCATTCCGCCTGCAACTAGTCCCACTACCTTATCTAAAGGCTCAAGTGCGACAAATACAATTCCGCCTTTAGAGGATACATAGAATTTATAGAAGTTTTTTATAAACCGCGCACCTAGCAACGTCATGAATTCGCCAGGAAAGGCCCTTACATGGCATTGGACCATCTCCTCTAAATGTTTCTCTTCTGCTGTAACAATAGATAAATTTTGGTTCAATTCCCGATTATTCTCTAGTATCATCAGATCCATCTTTCATTTGGCTATATATTCATGAACTCATCACTAAATCGCAATATTGCTGTCACTATTTCCCAGATCATTGGTTCCTAAAATTTTCCGACTATAGATTCACGTGCTTTTCCCCAAATAACAAAACTATACTCGTAACTATTTGCATACTTTTAGTTGGCTTTTGTTAGGCAAATTGCAAATCACAAGATTCGACTTACCTCCAACCGTTCGTTCGATCTTATCTCTCAATTCCAGATGAATTTCCACTTGCCCCAATCGTTGGGCCAGATTGGCCATGACTTCCTGCCCATCGGCGGCCTCGTAGTTTTCTCCCGGAACTAGACAAACCCGGAATCGAGTGTAGTCATCTTGAATGATCTGGCTCTCTGTTACTCCTTTCACACCATAGAATAATAGTGACAGTGCCGCTTCGCCGATTTGACGTCCATCGCTTGTAACAAGCACGTTTCCTTCTCTCATGCCTTCAATGGTGTCCAGCACTGGCAACGGACTTCCGCACGAACATAAATCAGTGCTAAGCGATCCAATATCCCCAATACGATAACGAATGAAAGGCTGAACGTAATTAATTAGGCTTGTACAAATCAACTGCCCTTTCTGACCATCAGAGACGGGTTGATCTTTATCGTCAACCACTTCGACAATTCCAATCTCAGGGCTTAGATGTAGGCAACCATGCTTGCATTCTGCAGCAAAAACGGCCACCTCGGCACAGCCATACTGATTATACATCTTACAACCAAATGCTTCCTCTATTGCTACACGCTGATGAGCGAACAAAGTCTCGCCTGTAGTAAAACAAGCTTTGAAAGGCACTGTTTCAAGTTTATTGTCTAATATATATCGAGCAACAGCGAAAATACTTGTTGGATATCCTTCAATATATTCAGCTTTAAACTTTAGTAGTTTATCAAAATAATAGCTAAGATATCGTGGCGAAAGATGATAGCTGGACATGTATAACTGCTTCCATCTGGAGTTATATACCCAAAATGGCGGCTTATTTCTCTGCTGAGCAGTAACAAGATGGCCACCAATGCTGACGGATCGATTAATGCGTCTCCTTACACTAGCAACACTATGGCAACGGGCATCAAAATAAGCAGAGGCAGCAGAATAGAGTCGTATATCCCTATAAAGTTTAAGTGGAGTGCCTGTTGTACCGGAAGTATAACCAATGATGAGTCGATTTTTGTCCAGCTCTTTATTTACCAAACTTGCTGGATTAGCCCTAATGACTTCTTTCTCAAGAATGGGTAATCGCTGCAGATCATTCAATCCATTGATTCCTTTAGGATCAACACCTGCCTCAGAGAAAACTTTACGATAATAGGGTACTTTCGTAGCTATATGCTGGATAAGAAAACATAACTGCTTATTTTGATATTCAATAAACTGTTCAGTGGACCATTTGTCATGTTCATCTATCTCGGAAAGAATCTGCTGATAAGCCAAGCCGTAACGCTCATGTCCCCTCCTCCAAGTATTTATTGAAGCCATCCAACTTTTTACGAAGTATGGTGCTTTCCAGTATATTTTCTGGACAATGGAATTCATATTAAGCTTCTAAAAAGAAAAGAATAGTATGAAAATTTATGTTTGCTGATTTGTATAATTTTCAACCAAAATTTTTACAATTCTTTCTGCGGCCCTTCCATCCCAAAGATTTGGCATCCTTCCCTTCTTTCCATTTCCATTTATTATATTGATGCTCTCTTCTAAAATCTTAGTAGGGTCACATCCTACCAAGGTGTTAGTACCTTCTGTTATTGTTATCGGCCTCTCTGTATTTTCACGTAGGGTTAAGCAAGGGATTCCAAGAATAGTGCTTTCTTCCTGAATCCCCCCTGAATCTGTAAGGATAAATTTTGAGTGAGACATAAATTTTAAAAAATCGAGGTAGCCAAAAGGGTCAATAATGTTTATTGAATTCGTTATGTTTACTTTTTTTCTTTGACTCATCTGGCAGAAAAAAAAATAATCTTGAAATGAATATGTATTGATCATTTTAAGAGTCCGAGGGTGAACAGGAAATACAATTGGGATGTGTTTTGATATCTCTCTCAATGCTTCAATTATCCTTTGGAAGGTTTCCTTATTATCTACATTAGAAGGCCTATGTAAGGTTAAAACTGCATAATCTCTTACAACATAATCAGAGTTTAAAAAACCGTGCCAATGATTGATCAAATTTAGAGACTCCAAAATGCATGAATTCTTTGCCTTTTCTTTTGACTTAATCAATGTATCTATCATGACATTGCCAACAAAAAAAATTCGCTTTTCATCGACTCCTTCTTTTTTCAAATTTTCATTCGCATCTTCGCAAGTAGTAAACAAATAATCTGAAATAGAATCAGTCAATATCCGATTAATTTCCTCAGGCATACTTCTGTCATAACTTCTTAAGCCGGCCTCTATATGGGCAGTTTTAATCTTTAATTTAACAGCCACTAATGTACAGGCAATCGTAGAATTAACATCACCAACTACTACTACTAAATCTGGCTTTTCCTGAACACAAACTTTTTCAAACGCACTCATTATCCTAGCAGTCTGAAGCGCATGTGAACCAGAACCAATTCTAAGGTAAATATCAGGTTTTGGTAATTCCAAATCCTCAAAAAACACCTTTGACATCTCATATTGGTAATGCTGTCCAGTATGAACTAATATATAATTGATATCTTTATTTTTTTTAATCTTATTCGTAACTTTTAATCGTTCTATTAAAGGAGCTATCTTAATGAAATTGGGCCTTGCCCCAACCACAAGTATAATCTTTATTTTTTTCAGGTTAATTATTATCTGACCTCTTTCTCTTTATTATACAAATTAACAATTTTCCTCACTATAATATTCCAGTCTATTTGTCTCCCGATATTAGCAATATTCTCAACCAATTTTTGCCTTAACTTATTATTATTCAATAATTCATCCATAGCTGTTGATAACTTGTCAATATTATTAGGCGGAACTAAGATTGCATTAACATGATCTTCAAGGAGCAATGATTTCTGACAATAGCTAGTAGTAATAATGGGTAAGCCTAATTTAATACTCAAAGCTAAACTTGAACGCCCTGTCATAAAATAGCGATAAGGTAAAACACATATATCGATGCCAAGTAGATAGTTTATCATTTCACTGCTATTTAGATGCCCAGTAATAAATATATCACTGGAAATATCTATATTATTTATCAAATATAATGTCTCTTTGAATCTGACTCCTCCTTTTTGCCCTCCAATAAGTACCAATTTTATATCATCGCGATAAGCCCTGAGTTTGCTAAAGGCCCTAATTAGAATATCCACACCTTTGCTTCCATGCCAAAAACCAAAAAAGCCTATAAGCTTACAATTAATTGGGAATTTGATAATTCGGCGATATTTTTTTATATTTGCTATAGAATAATTCCTATTTAAATCTATATCAATAACTGGTGCCATAGGAACCAAATGACACTTTCGTTGAAACATTGGAATTTTTTTAAAGAATTTAAAAAGAGCTTCATCATGAAATAATAACCAATTAGTTGACACGCATAAGAAAAATGACACCCCTAATTGAAAAATATTATAAATTATATTTTTTATTTTATAAATTGGTCCATCAACGCTAAACATAAAAAAAATTGTTAAAAGTTTAATTTTTGGCAAAGCTAATTTAATTATATAAGGCAGTACATTATCCTTTCCCTGTGGATAGATTGTAATCAAAATATCGGGATTAATTTCCTTTATTTTATTTACCAATGATTTCAACTCACCTTTAAAAAGACCTTTATATCGCCAATCCTTAATTATTGCGTTAACAACTATTTTATCTTTGATATAAATTGATTCTATTTCTGGCACTAATGAAGTTATTACAGAAATTGAATGCCCGTTTTTGGTTAGACTCTTTCCTAACTGTCTAGCATAATCACCAGCTCCACTCTTAATGGGAGGATAAATTCCGTATATTATTATCATATTCATGCTGTTCCTCCAGCCTAAGCATTCCCACAAACAATAGACAGAACATTAAATAAGGTTTATTTAAGGATGTAGTACCTATCATACAATTAAAAATTAATTGAATTGCAAAAATTAATGATAAAATTGCAAGTGGATGTCTGTTATAATTAATATATATCTTTTTTATAAATAATATAATAAAATATAAAAATAGAATTAGACCCGGTAAGCCTGTTCTAAAAATTACCTCTCCGAAGACTGGATGTATAAAATGAGTGGTTCTTTTTATATGCATTTTTCTTATCCCGTATGTTGTTAAATAACTCCCCATTCCAAAACCAGTAACTATTTTCTGTGGGTTATCGAAGATATTTTCAATGATACAAATGAGTTCGGGCATTCTAATTCCCCCTATCGATTCTATTTTCTCAATAATTGGGGAGGGCTTGAATACTTGTTCTATTCTTACAAAAAGGTGATATTCATGTCTCCATATTAAATCCTTTAGATGGAAAAATATATTACCTTCAATAAAGAAAAAAAGTAATAAAGTAAAAAAGACAGGAAGTAATAAAACTGCATTTTTAAAAATCTTTTTGAAATTAAGTATACTAAAAATAATGATAATTAATAATAAGTTAATAACCAATGTGAATGATTGATTAAAAAAAATTAATAAAGGAATTTCAAAAAGAGCAACCCATCCAAAAACTTTAACATATGTAGTTTTATTTTCCACTACTGTATATAACAAAAGAGGAAGGATAAGTGGAAAATATTGTCCCACACTCGTTAATGTATGTACTGGCAATATGTTGGTAAGAAATAACATTAAATAGAATGACAAAAATACTGTGTATAGAATTATTATATTATTAAGAATAAACAGTAACTCTTTAGTTGACTTAATAGCCATATAAAATAGCAAAAATAATCCACTAAGTGATATGAACTTATAAAAATCTCCTATAATATAATTAAGATTATTCCCCATATAAATACCAACAAATGTAGAAATAATAGATATTCCTAACCAGAGTAATAAAGCTGAAAAAATAGCTTGATGTCTCTTATTTATCGATATAGGTTTATTAATGAGTGCGTATCTTCCCAGAAGAATTAGATATCCCATAATTACTACTGCAAATTGCATTATTGCATGTTGTACAATTTGATATCTCTCTACAAATATACCGACTCCAATATTTGCCATATAAATCCTTCCAAATGCAAAATCCACTATAAAAAGTGCTAATATGAGTAAATTTATCAAGTTGAATGACTTATGTGTTTTTATTAATAATTGTTGAGTTGTCTTTATTTGTGTACTATACAATATCAGTCTCCCCAATATTCAAATGATTAATTTAAAACTCCAAACTACCCGAATTTTCCTAATTTTAGGATTTTTTCATTTAATCATCACTCATGAGGATTTTCAAACAATTCATTTATAACCCATCCCATCAGTCGTTTTCGCATTGGATGAAGCCAAAAAGGAATAATTACAATTATTGAAAAGAAAAAAATCATTGAGCCGGTTAGAGCGATTGGATTAAGACTATGATCAAGTTTATTTTGTATTGTAAGAGTAGATATTATACCAATCAAGCATGCTATTATAATTAATTTGCTTGTTTTTGGTAGCAATTCAATTAAAGGAATTTTATGCCTTACATGGTAGGATAAATAAATAATGCTACTTCCTAATGCTAATGAAATTACCCTAGCAACGACTACCCCCGTGCCCCCATAGAAGAAGCCCAATAAAAAACCTAAACCAACATTTAACAACGCTATGACAATATGACTTGTAACATTCCAGCGAAGTTCCCCGGTACCCAAGTTTGCAAAATAAGCAGGTGCATTTAATGTATTCAAAAACCAACCTATTGCAAGCAATGTGCCAAAAAGTATAAAGATTCTCTCATAATGACCAATCCACAAATCAGATATAATCGCCGTGGATATAATGATCAGAGAATATAAAGGTAGTGCAAGATAAAATAGTAATTGATAGGAACTCAGATAAATTGATTGTATCTTCTCAGGGGATCTTTCCTTTAAATCTGCTATAGTTGGAACGAGAACTTGATTAGCAGAGACAATAAGTGCACGACACTGAAGAATCATTTTGTTTGCCATCTCATAATACCCTACCATTGAGAGTCCTCCAAATTTGCTTAGAAGAGCCTTTGTTACGGGATCATATAACATCCTGGTGATGGACATTACTTGAAAATTTATTCCATAGCCAATCATTTCCTTAAATAAACTTCTGTTCCATTTATAAGGGAAAATGGGGAGTAATGGAACATATCTTTTAAGAAAAAACCAGCTACTGAGTAGTATTATAATATTCTGGATAACTCTGGCATAAGCTACGCCCATTAGTCCATATCTTGGGGCAAGCATGAAACACAAAAACAAATGAAGGAGAGCTCCTCCCATTAAAAGAATACTGCGGATATCAATTCGTTGATGTCCATCAAGACCCGCTTGAAAAATGCTGGTGGCTATCATAATCCACAATGCTAAAAAGGCATAAGGTAAAATAGCAAGGGCAGACGGAAGAGATTCTGGTGGAATAACCAAACTGAGTATCCACTTGGCAATAGGATAGCCAATCATTAAAATGAGGGCCACAAATACGCCCACAGAAATAGACGCTGTTTGAATCACTCTAGAAATATTCTCATTTTCTCGCCTTGCAATATATTTTGCCACAAATTTTACAATGCTTTCTGAAAGTCCCAAATTTGCAATTTGAGTTACTGAAGTCGTCGCTAGGACAAGCGACCATATTCCCAACTGTTCGACGCCAATGGTGTTCAATAGAAATCGGTAGAGTATAAAGAGAACAATCCCAACTACAACAACCTGTACTACTGACATAATCGCGTTGATAAGAATCTGTCGTTTTTGCATTATTTATTACTCTGCTAAAAAAAGTATATTATCATATGGATATTGATTTTTCTTAAGGGCATGTTTCAGAATTTTACCATCTTTGAATTCATAAGGCTGATAACTTTTATTTACAAGAAAATTTATTAGATCTTTACTTGTGGGAATACCTTTCACACCCATATCGCCTACTTCTATTGATATCATCGGATGAAATTTAGCAATAGTTTTCTCCATGCCGAGAAGAATTTCATATTCTGAACTTTCGGCATCTATTTTAATAAAATTAGGTATAACACCATTGCGTTCAACATAATCATCAATAGAAATACATTCAACTTCGTATTTTTTTATTTCTAATTTTTGATGAATATTTTGTGACAATCTCGAATTATATATAGAATTAAACGCAGAATATTTAATTCCATAATCGTTTATTAAAACTTTTTTTTTCTCAGAGACCACAGCACAATTGTTTAGAAAAACATTGTCTTTATTTGAAATATTGGCTTTTAATATATTAAAAGTACTCGGGATAGGCTCAAAGGAGTAAACTCTCCCTTCATTGCCAACAAGAACGGAGCCAAGCAAAGTAAAATAACCAAAATGTGAACCTATATCAAAAAAGGTCATACCTTGCTTTAAATACTCCAAAATCATTCTTGTTAAACCTTCTTCAAAAAATCCGTATCGATATATAAATAATGAAACACATTCTGGGATAACTACGATTATTTGCTCACCCCAAAAAGTTTTTACTTTAATTTCAAAAGAATTTTTTAAAATGAGTGAAAAAAATTCTAAAATTTTAGAATAAAACAATCTTCCAGGGTTACGAGTTATTTTATAGAATTTAGTTCCTTTAGAAAGAGAGATGGAATTTTCAAGTAATTTAATTAAAGTAAGATTATCCATTTAATGAATTTTCTCTTAAGTATCCTGTTTCTGTTAACCAATTCTTGTAGCGATCCGTGATTATATTTTTTTCATAATCATTCAATACAACAATCCATTTCCCTATCAATCCTCCGTTCTCTGAAATATGTCTAGGGTGGAGTAATGTCTTTTTATCATATACTATGCTTTTTATATGAAAAGTATCTTTCAATAGTTTTTTTAACTCTGCTGGAATAAATTTTTTTAAAGAGAAAAATTTTTTTAAAAAAAGACGAGTAGGCTTTCTCGAATATTTCTTCAGATTCACGATTAAGCATTCATTTGCTACTCTATTAATAATTTCTTCTTCTAAATTAATATTTAAGAAATTTGCTATTTCTTTAACAGATTGGGAAAGACTAGTAATGACAGTTTCGTATCTCTGGAAAAGAATATTTTTAATTTCTTTTATTTTATAATAATTATAAATTGTTCTATTTAATGAAGCTATAAGGTTTTTTCCTTCTAAATTCCATTTAATTTTAGCTGATGCTGCTACATCTCTGATATCTCTATAAATATAACAAATCTTCAATATGTCGCTTTTCTCATTCTTTGCTATTCTTTCTATTCTCGGATGCAAATCATGCATTTTAATAACGTGATAATAGTCATCATTTACCCATTGGTCTATTTGGTCTTCGGTTAAAGGGTAATTAGAATTATCAAAAAATCCATTAGCTCTTCCTATATTTTGCTTTTCTAACAAAGTTCTAACTAAATTGTATTGCATAGTAGACCCTGATCTTATCATACCATTACACACCACCAACATATTTGCCTCCTCTCTATATGGTGTAGATTGAAATTTAACTTCAATGAAATGAGGTAATCCTAATTGCACGTTGGCCTATATTCCCGGGAAAAATTAGGATTAAAATTCATAACCATTTATCATTTTTTTCAATCCTTTTTCAAAATCTGTTTGAACTTTGAATCCAAATTCTTTTGCGGCTTTTGATGTATCTAGCATTCTGCGGGGTTGGCCATCGGGTTTGGAAGTATCCCATCTGATTTCACCTTTGAATCCGGTTAATTTAACAATCAGAGCAACCAAATCTTTGATTTTTATCTCAAAGCCTGCTCCGAGGTTGACTGGGTCAGGCTTATCATATTTTTCAGTAGCTAGAATAATGCCTTCTACGGCATCTTCAATATATAGGAATTCCCTCGAAGCTTTGCCTGTACCCCAGATAACTATATGGTCATCTCCATTTTCAATTGCATCTATACACTTTTTTATTAAAGCTGGTATAACATGAGAAGAATTTGGGTCAAAGTTATCCCCCGGTCCATAAAGATTAACAGGCATCAAGAATATTGAGTTGAAATCATATTGCTGACGGTACGCTTGGGACTGAACAAGGAGCATTTTTTTTGCCAGCCCGTAAGGAGCGTTTGTTTCTTCTGGATAACCATTCCAGATATCTTCTTCTTTAAATGGAACAGGAGTAAATTTTGGATAACAACAAATTGTCCCGAGTGCAACAAATTTTTCTATTCCTCTTAGGTGAGCTTCATGCATAA
>Ga0209977_10001100_pt1 | contig 11571 bp, 9 predicted proteins | sample SumtaG_2_FD_183113 | JGI IMG/M metagenome (GOLD analysis project Ga0209977, IMG submission 183113) | Deep subsurface microbial communities from Indian Ocean to uncover new lineages of life (NeLLi) - Sumatra_00607 metaG (SPAdes) (version 2) | ecosystem: Environmental > Aquatic > Marine > Oceanic... | reverse complement strand
CATATCAATCAAGATTGCGTTTTCAAAGGTTTCACGCGTCATGATCTTTCTGCAACTTATGTCTTCTTTAGCCAGCTTAACTATTCTTTTTCCGCTATTATGAGCTATTCTGTCTTTCTCTGCAGAAATCGCCAGTGCAGCGCCACATCCCGGTAACGACATCCCCAGCGCTTCGGTGACGCATGCCATTGTGTTTGCCGTATATAATCCCTGACAGGATCCGGGGCCCGGACATGCCTCTTTTTCAAGGGATTCCAGTTCTTCATCGTCTATTTCTCCTTTTTGCTTTCTGCCAACAGCCTCAAAGGTGTCACGAACCAGGGAAAGCTTTTGCATGTTACGACGTCCGGAGATCATAGGCCCGGCCGTTACCACAATAGCAGGAACGTCTATCCTTGCAGCGCCCATAAGCATCCCGGGCGTAATCTTATCACAATTAGTCAGTAATACCAGCCCATCCAGACAATGTGCATTTGTAACACATTCTATCAAATCGGCAATTAACTCCCTTGAGGCAAGAGAATAATTCATTCCTTTATGTCCCATGGCAATACCATCGCAGATACCCGGTACGCCAAATATGAAGCTAACACCACCTGCCGCATATATGCCTTTTTCTATCTCCCGCTCCAAACGTCTCATGTGGGTATGACCCGGAATAAGATCCGTAAAACTACTGGCAATACCTATAAACGGCTTATCCATATCCTCTCTGGTCAATCCTGTTGCATAAAGTAAAGCCCTTGCAGGCATTCTTTCTATACCACACGTAATAGTATCACTGCGCAACTTTAACTTCCTCATTTCTCTAATAGTAATGAATATTTATAGGGTTTTTTCTTACATAATCTTAGTTTGGATTATATCCAGAGGCTTGATGTTGTCAATGCCAAACTAACCCGGTCTATAAGCCCAAAAATATTTAATTTGAATTTATACGGGAAAGGTTTTTTCGCTGTAAAATATTTGCCTTGATTTGGTTATTAGCACAGGTAAAATAACAAATAATGTTATGGAAACGAACGTAATCAGGAAAAAATATTTAAGTTTTTTTGAAAGAAAAGGGCATGTCATACTTCCAGGTGATTCGCTTGTCCCTGAAGACGACCCGACTCTTTTATTCACTGGCGCCGGGATGAATCAATTTAAAGACATGTTCCTGGGAAAAGGAAAATTAGACGTTAAAAAGGCAACAACATGTCAAAAATGCCTTAGAACCGGTGATATCGAAAATGTAGGTAAAACCCCGATGCACCATACTTTCTTTGAGATGTTAGGGAATTTTTCCTTCGGAGATTATTTCAAATCAGAAACAATAGAGCTAGCCTGGGAATTCATGCTTCGTGAGATGAAACTTCCTGAAGAAAGGCTGGTAGTAAGCATTTATCTGGATGATGAGGAATCTTATGAAATATGGTTGAAGAAGATTGGTGTTCCCAAAGACAAGATATACAGGTTTGGCGAAAAAGAAAATTTTTGGCCGGCCAATGCACCTTCAAAGGGGCCAAACGGCCCTTGTGGGCCGTGTTCGGAAATCTTTTATGACAGGGGACAGGACGTTGGATGCGGAAGAAAAGAATGTGCTCCTGATTGTGACTGTGATCGTTTCGTTGAGGTATGGAATCTTGTTTTTACACAATTTGACAGAAGAGATGGAGGAATCCTTGAGCCACTCCCAAACAAAAATGTAGATACTGGAATGGGCCTGGAAAGAATGGCCTGTGTTATGCAGGGTGTTAATACAAACTTTGAAATCGATATCTTTAAGCCTATTATTCAGAATATCTCGAAACTTGTTGAAGTTAAGTACGATGGCCAAACAGAAAATGGCAAATTAATGAATCGAATAGCTGACCATATAAGGGCAATCATATTTTGCATTTCAGATGGTGTCCTGCCCAGTAATGAGGGAAGAGGTTACGTAGAAAGAAGACTTTTAAGAAGAGCCGTTCGTGACGGTTTAAAATTGGGAAAGAAAGATAGTTTTCTTTACAAACTTGTTCCTGTTGTAGCAAAGATAATGAAAGAACCATACCCTGAGATAAAACAGCGCCGAGAAAATATTGCAAGAATTATAAAGAACGAAGAAGAAAGATTTCACGAGACTTTAATTATGGGAAGCAGACGGCTGGATGAACTTATGGAGGGCCTTCGCAAGGAGGGACAAAAGACTTTGTCCGGACAGGAGGCTTTTCAGTTGTATGATACATTTGGTTTTCCACTTGATATGACTGAATCAATCTTAAAAAAAAACAACTTACTTGTAGATAAAAAAGGCTTTGAAAAAGAAATGCATATGCAACGTGAACGGGCAAAAACATCCTCACAAATGAAGGGAAGTATATTTGATGAAGGCCCGTTAAGTAAGATAAAAGAAACAACAAAAGAAACGGTTTTTCTTGGTTATGAAAAACATGAAGCTGAAAGCAAGGTTATCGGGCTGATTGTAAATGAACAATTGATTGATTGTGTTGAAGCTGGCCAGGAAGTACACGTAGTTTTAGGCCAAACTCCTTTTTATGCAGATGCTGGCGGCCAGGTCGGTGACACCGGTATAATTCAAACAAAACACGCAAAAGTTGAAATCTGCGATACAAAGGTCTTGAATAACATCATAGTACACATTGGCAAGGTGATTAAGGGTAAGATTAGCACAAATGAAAATGTTATTTCTAAGGTTGATGTAAAACGAAAAACAGCAGTCAAACGTAATCATTCAGCGACACACTTGCTCCACTATGTCTTACGTCAAGTGATTGGACAGCACGCTGAACAATCCGGTTCGCTTGTAGCGCCCGACAGACTTCGCTTTGACTTTCATCATTTTACCGGTGTAGAAAAAAGTGAACTCTCAAGAATAGAAGAACTTATGAATGAAAAGATTATGGAAAATGTCCAGGTTGTCACTCAAGAAATGACATTAAACGAAGCAAAGTCAATGGGGGCAGTGGCTCTATTTGGTGAAAAATACGGTGAAAACGTCAGGGTAGTAAATATTGGAGACTATAGCCGTGAACTCTGTGGAGGAACGCACGTTGGCAATACCGGTGAAATAGGTTTATTCAAGATTATTAGCGAATCCTCAATAGCTGCGGGAATACGCAGAATTGAAGCTGTAACCGGTAAAGAAGCCCTCGCAAAGATAAGCCATAAAGGGGAAATACTTGAACGACTATGTAATATTCTCGATACTCAAGAAAATACGATTATTCAACGTACCGAAGAACTGATACAACAGCTAAAGAGTTTAAGAAAAGAAGCACAGAGGACAAAGAAGGAAAGTGCTCAAGAGTATTCTTCTAATCTCATTGCAAATGCCAGGGAAATATCAGGCGTAAAGATTGTGACAGAAATAATTGAAGGAGTAGAGGTAGAAGATTTAAGAAAAACTGCAGATTCACTAAAAAAAAGGTTAGGCTCTGTAGCAATAATTTTAGGAACTACCGAGAATGGAAGAGTAATCTTGATAACAGCATTAAGCAATGATTTAGTAAAGAAAGGACTTAATGCCGGAAACATTGCCAAAGATATGGCAAAAATCGTTGGTGGCGGCGGTGGTGGACGCGCAGATATGGCTCAAACCGGCGGTCGATCTCCAAATAAGATTAATGAAGCTATTGATCTTGCGTTCAAGATAATTCGAGAAAAAATCGAACATTGATTGTGAGAGCCTCTATGGCGTTTTTTGCTTGACAAAGGTAATGTACAGCTATAAAATAAGGCGGTTTTTAGGCTAAATATCTCTTTAAGTTTTTAAAACTTAAGGAGATAGGTAAAAAGGGAAGGACAAGAAAGTAACGGGAGGCTTGACAGTAAAGCTCCCCCCCTATAATGTGGGTACTAAAGGGTAGCTATTTATGTTCCCTTTTCTTTCTTCTTTTTCCCTTTTTTCATTTTTTCATTTTAAATTTAATTAATTCAGAAATAATATAATGGCACTTCCAAAAAGAAAGCATTCAAATTCCAGGACAGGTAAAAGGCGGTCACATGACGCATTGAATCCTCCGAATATTCCAAATCTTGAATCTGCAAAAAAGACTACAGGTCATAGATCAAAGAGGTTTATTTGTCCTCATTGTAAACAGATAAAAAGACCCCATGCAATTTGCCATAATTGTGGTTACTACCAGGGTCGTCAAGTAATTGCTGTTGAGAGAGCGTAAATTATGCGTATTGCTGTTGATGCAATGGGTGGTGACTCAGCCCCTTCCGAAATCGTAAAAGGAGCCGTGAATGCTGCCCGTAAATTTTCTGACCACGAGATAATACTGGTAGGTGACCAGAAACGAATTCATAATGAATTAAACGTATTTGGCGCCACCCCTAACAATATTTCCATTGTCCACTCCTCACAGGTTGTAGATATGAATGAGTCTGCAACGGTTGCTGTGCGAAAAAAAATTGACTCATCAATTACAAAAAGTGTTAAGTTAGTAGAAAAAAAAGAGGCGGATGCCATAGTAAGTGCAGGAAACACAGGTGCAACGGTGGCTGCAGCAACTTTATTCCTTCGCACATTAGAAGGTGTTAAACGTCCTGGAATAGGTGTGACTATACCAACTTTTCATGGTGTATGCGTGGTAATGGATGCTGGAGCAAATATAAAATGTAAATCCGCGCATTTATTACAATACGGAATCATGGCCTCGGTTTTTTCTAAGTACATCTTAAATATAGAAAAACCGAGAGTTGGCCTTTTAAATATTGGCGAAGAAGATGCTAAGGGTAATGACTTGGTCAAAGAAGCTTTTACACTGCTTTCAGGTTCGCCATTGAATTTTATTGGAAATGCCGAAGGACGTGATGTGTTTGACGGCAAGTTTGATATAGTTGTTTGCGAAGGTTTTGTAGGTAATGTCCTGCTAAAATTTGCTGAAGGTCTTACCATAAGCCTTTTATCTGCTCTTATTTCAGAAGCAAAAAAAAATACTCTGACAAAAATAGGTATATGGCTGTGCAAACCCGCTCTAAAACAACTACGCAGTAAAAACGACTACTCAGAATATGGTGGTGTACCACTCCTTGGAATTGATGGAATATGCATAATCGCACATGGCAGATCAGATTCAAAGGCAATTCAAAATGCAATAAGAGAAGCAATACAATTTGGAAAATATCAAGTAAATAAACATATTGTTTCTGAACTTGAGAGAGCTGATTCATCTCTCGTAACTGCTATTTAAAGATATAATTTTCCTAATTTAAATTAGGATTAGGATAATTAATGGAAAACGGGTACAAAGCATCAATTACAGGGGTAGGTTCATTTTTACCCAAGAAAAAACTCACCAACGATGATCTGGTGAAGATGCTTGATACAACTGATGAATGGATCACCAAGCGCACGGGAATCAAAGAAAGACGCATCGTAGAAAACGGAGTTGCAACTTCTGACTTGGCTATTGAAGCATCGTTACGTGCACTTGACAACGCTAATGTATCACCATCCGAAGTCGATCTTATTATAACATCGACCATTACACCCGATTGTTTATTCCCTTCCACCTCTTGCTTTATACAAGAGAAAATTGGGGCAAACAATGCGGGCGCCTTTGATATATTGGCAGCTTGTGCGGGATTCATTTATGCACTGTCCATTGCCAGAAACTTTATTATTTCAGGAAGTGCAAAAACTGTTTTAGTTGCAGGCGCGGAATGCCTGTCAAAGATCACTGATTATACGGACAGGTCTACTTGTATTCTTTTTGGTGATGGAGCTGGAGCGACGGTAGTTCAGAGAAGTAACGGTAAGCGTGAAATAATGACAACCCGTCTATTTGCAGACGGAAGTCAAGCGGATTTATTAACGCTTCCGGCAGGGGGTTCTAAGCTACCTGCGTCACATGAAACTATCAATTCTCGTTCACATTATATTCAGCTAAAAGGAAAAGAAATATTCAAAATTGCCGTTAATAACATGGTTGACGTAATCACAAAAACTGTTTCTGAGAACAATATGAAAGTTGAAGACATTGACTTGATCATTCCTCATCAAAGTAATATTAGAATCATAGAAGCAGCAATAGAAAAACTCAAGCTACCAAAGGAAAAGGCATATGTTAATATTGATAGATTTGGCAATACTTCCTCCGCATCTATTCCTATAGCAATTGACGAAATAGAAAAAGCGAAAATATTAAAACCGGGAAATACGGTACTTTTGGTTGCATTTGGAGGAGGTTTAACGTGGAGCTCCTCTATTATTAAATGGTAAAATGGTTAAAACTGCTTTTTTATTTGCGGGACAGGGTTCACAGTACGTTGGAATGGGTAAAGATATTTACTCTCAAACCAGCGAAGCAAGAGAAGTATATAACAGGGCAAATGAGATATTGGATTTTGACCTGTCAGATATATGTTTTAATGGGAAACAGGAGGACCTCAACAAAACTTCTATTTGCCAACCGGCAATTATGGTCACAAGTATAGCAATCCTGAGGGCTTTTAAAGCACGCAGTAATGGAGATGTTTCTTGCCATGCAGCGGCAGGTCTAAGTTTGGGTGAATACACTGCACTTGTCTTCACAAATTCTATATCATTCGAAGACGCTTTACAACTTGTCTATAAGCGTGGCCAATTCATGCAAGAAGCATGTGATAAGGAAAAAGGCTCTATGGCTTCAATAATAGGATTAGAAGAATCCAGAGTTGAAGAAATATGTAAAGAAGCTAAACAATACGGAGAAATTTGTGCGGCAAATTATAATTCTCCGGAACAAATAGTTATCTCAGGAAAAGAAGAGGCTGTAAAAAAAGCAATGGTTATCGCAAAAGAAAAAGGTGCAAGAGCTGTAATACCATTGAAGGTTAGCGGTGCATTCCATTCCACTTTGATGAGTCCTGCAAGCAGTAAACTCGCAAAAGAAATTGAAAAAATTAATGTTTCGAAAGCTGAGATACCTGTTATGACAAACGTAAATGCAAAATATATAAGTGAGCCTGACGATATAAAGTCTTCTCTTATCAAGCAACTTGATAATCCGGTAAAATGGAGTCACTCTATACAAAATCTTATAGATGATGGTATAGAGGAATTTTATGAAATTGGCCCAGGAAAGGTTCTATCAAATTTACTAAGAAAAATAGATAAGACAAAAAAGATTAAGAATATCGATAAATATGAATCTCTAATAACCATTTGAAAAACAGGATAATTTGCCTTTAAGGAGGGAAAACTTTGTCTACAGAAGAACTAGGAATTGAAGAAAGAGTAAAAGAAATAATTACAAAACAAATGGGTGCAAACAAAGATCAAATAGCACTTGAAACATCATTTGTAAATGACTTAGGGGCTGATTCACTTGATACCGTGGAACTTGTTATGGAATTCGAGGATGCATTTGATATGAATATTCCTGACGATGATGCTGAAAAAATACAAACCGTTGGAGATGCAATTAAATATATTAAGGAGAATTCACAAAAGTAATGGTGCGCCGGGTCGTAGTAACTGGTCTTGGTGCAATAACACCATTAGGGCAAAGTAAAGATCAACTTTGGACGTCATTATGTAACGGCAAAAGTGGAATTGATAAGCTAACAGCTTTTGATACAACTGACCATGAAGTTCTCATTGCTGGCGAAGTAAATGATTTTGAGCCGGGTAAATGGTTTGATAAAAAACTGGAACGTAGATTAGACAGGTTTACTCAATTCGCACTAGCTGCATCAATACTTGCCGTTGAAGATTCCGGGATAGATTTTGACAAGACAGACCGGAATAAAGCAGGTACTATCATTGGTACCGGCATAGGAGGTATTCTTGAGATTGAAGCGCAACATAAGGTCTTGCTTCAGAAAGGACCATCAAGAGTTTCTCCATTTATGATTCCTAAATTAATGGCAAATGCCGCACCCGGCTATATAGCCATTAGATTTGGTATTCGAGCCGCAAACTTTTCTGTCATCACAGCATGCGCATCAGGCGCACATGCCATTGCCGAAGCTGTCCAAGTCATCCAGAAAGGAAATGCTGACGTAATGATTGCCGGAGGTACGGAAGCAACAATATCTTCTCTCTGTGTGAGCGCATTTAATAACATGAAAGCATTATCCAGGAGAAACGACAGCCCTCGTTCGGCAAGCAGACCATTTGATCGAGACAGGGATGGATTTGTCATATCAGAAGGTGCGGGTATCATAGTCTTAGAAGAACTGGAAACGGCAAAAAAAAGAAATGCTCATATCTATGCGGAAATGCTTGGTTTCGGCATGAGCGACGATGCATATCATATCGCAGCGCCTCACCCCAATGGTGAAGGTGCGTACATTGCCATGGAAAATGCCTTAAAAGAATCCAAGTTGAACCCCGAACAAATATCTTATATTAATGCACATGCAACATCTACTCCCATGGGCGACGAGGTTGAAGTTGATACTATCAAAAGGATTTTCGATGGCAACGTCAAGAATTTGCTTGTCAGCTCCACAAAGTCGATGTTAGGACATTCACTGGGTGCAGCAGGCGGCATTGAAACACTGGTATGCGCATTAGTAGTCGATAAAAACATTATACCTCCTACCACAAACTACGAAACACCGGATCCAAACTGTAACGGCATTGATTTTGTTCCAAATGAAGCAAGGGAGAAAAAAATGCAAAATGTGATGTCTAATTCTTTTGGTTTTGGAGGGCACAATGTAAGTCTTGTATTAGGGAAACTTCGTTAAAACCACCAGGGTAAGAGTCTTAAACATAGTGATTTACCTTTCACGACCTCATCAATTGATACTTACACATGGCAATACCTCGCTCGGATTCGTCGATAAAACTACAAAACTCGAGTGCGGGGCTCAAACTAAAAGACTCTCTGATCTTTCCTACGGCATCCTTCACGTTCAAGCCTGATCTATAAAGAATATTGAAAGCCTTTTTGATTTGACTACGTTCGTCAGCAGACATACCCACACGACGCATACCGACTACATTGAGTGTTAATATCTCATTCGGTGAACAAGGTTTTGAAGTACAAAAGGGAGGCACGTCTTTGGAAATTCCACATCCACCACCCAGCATGGCAAGCCTTCCGATTCTAACAAACTGATGGATTATAACATTTCCACTAATAAATGCCTGTTCCCCAACTTCTACGTACCCTGCCAATAAGGCTCCGTTTGCAACTATCACACCACTCCCTAGTTTTACATTGTGTCCGCAATGCGAAAATGCCATAAGAAAACACGCATTACCTATCTCTGTTGCAGTTCCGGTTTTACTTCCTCTGTGTATAGTCACTCCCTCACGAATTATACAATTTGATCCGATCCGAACGTAGGATTCGCCTTTCTCAAACCCGATATCCTGTGGAACATCACCGATAACAGCACCAGAATGAATTTCACAATTGTCACTAATGGAAGTGTATTGAAGAATACTCACATGGGGGCCGATGACACAACCATTGCCAATACGAACTTCTCCCTCTATGTAAGAAAAAGGTCCAACCGTAACATTGGCACCAAGCTCTGCTTTCGGATCAATAATCGCTGTTTTGTGAATCATGACACTTGTCCTTAATTAATAGAAATTTACTAACTCCTTATTATCCCTCACAGAACAGTACTTGCAGATTTCTCTCACACGGATATTCAAGACATTAATTCTTGAATTTCAATTCAGATTAAAACAAAATGCAACGGAGTTGCAAGGATATTTTTCAGATTATTTAAGGGTAGTGGGCGAAGTAGAAACATTAATATGCGTATTAATAGTTGATAAAAATATTATACCACCAACGATAAATTGTGAAACGCCTACTCAGTCTGTAATAGTATAGATTTTGTCCCAAAAGTGGCCAAAAGAAAGGATATTAGTAACGTAATATCCAATTCTTTTGGTTTTAGTAGGCACAATGCTAGCATTGTATTAAAAAAGTTTCATTAACACTTCTTATTCGTACCAATCAATTGTTAAACAAAATCATACTTACCATTATGAATAACAATATGTTTTTTCCAGCACTTATCATCATTATCAGGAAAATCTAAACGATAGTGTACACCTCGCGATTCACACCTCTTGTAAGCTGAAATAGAAATTAATCTTGATACTGTTAACATATTCTGCACTTCCCAACCAAGAGTCGTTGAAAACTCGTTGCCAATTATATACTTACACCAAAGATTAATGTCTTCAATTGCCTCCTTAAGATGCTTACCGTCTCGTTCAATACCTACGCTTCTCCACACCAAACTTTTTAAAGAATTTCTTACATCTTCCAAATCCAGTTCACCATGCCACAGGTTTTTAGAAGACGCTTTAATCGAACACGGCAATAAACTTCCTTTCATTCCTTCTAATGTTTTACTAACCTCATTGCCAACTCTGTAACCGTATACTAAACCCTCAAGTAAGGAGTTACTGCCTAAACGGTTTGCTCCATGTAATCCCGTACAGGATACTTCTCCGCAAGCGTAGAGATTTTTAACATTCGTCCTTCCTCTTTGGTCTACTTTAATACCACCAATCATATAATGAGCGCTTGGATGTACGGGAATCAGTTGTTTTGATATATCAATACCAACAGAAGTACATAATTTCTTTATCCTTGGAAACCTTGTGCTGAGCTTTTCTTCTGGAATGTGCCTAACGTCTAGATATACATGCGTATAGCCAGTCTTATGTATCTCAAGTAAAATACACCTACTAACTATATCCCTCGGTGCCAGTTCTGCTTTAGGATGGTATTTTGGCATAAACCTTTCTCCGTATTTATTCTTTAATATCCCACCCTCACCACGAACTGTTTCTGAGATTAAGACTCTTTCGGCACCAGCCATGTATAATGTTGTTGGATGAAACTGAACAAATTCAAGGTCCTGAAGTTTAATATCTGCTCTATAAGCCATCGCAATTCCATCCCCAGTCGCTACTTCTGGATTTGTTGTTTCTCTGTAAACCTGGCCACAACCGCCTGAAGCTAATATAATTTGTTTGGCCCGTATTAATATCTTTCCTTCTCTACTGCGCCAGGCAATAATACCATTACAAGTATTATTACTTACCAGCAAATCAATAGCAAACGTATGCTCAAAAACCCGAATACGTGGATGTTTGGCAACCATACCCACAAAAGTATCTTCGATTTCCTTACCTGTGGAATCACCTCTTGCTCGTAGTATTCTTGGATGACTATGTCCTCCCTCCTTTGCAAAAACCAAGTCCCCGTTCTCTCTATCAAATTTTGCCCCACAATCGATTAATTCCTTTACACGTTTTGAACCTTCCCTGACTACCCCGTTAACTATCACATCATCACAAAGACCCTGACCTGTCCTGAGAGTATCATTTATGTGTTCTTCAAAACTATCGTCAGGACACAATCCGGCCGCTATTCCCCCTTGCGCATATTCAGTACAGCTCTCATTTATCCTGGCCTTAGTTACTATTAAGACTGATCCACCATTAGCCGCCTGAATAGCAGCACTTAGCCCAGCTACACCGCTTCCAACTATAAGTGTATCAGTAAAAACATGTTGGAGAGTTGTACTATCAAACGATACTAAATATCTTCTAAATATATTTTCCCTTGTCATCTCTATCAAATATTGTTACATTATTAGAAAATTAGA
>Ga0209977_10001099_pt1 | contig 11571 bp, 14 predicted proteins | sample SumtaG_2_FD_183113 | JGI IMG/M metagenome (GOLD analysis project Ga0209977, IMG submission 183113) | Deep subsurface microbial communities from Indian Ocean to uncover new lineages of life (NeLLi) - Sumatra_00607 metaG (SPAdes) (version 2) | ecosystem: Environmental > Aquatic > Marine > Oceanic... | reverse complement strand
GCAAGCGCTAACCAGATTTGAAACTGAGAAGACCACAGATGCTATCGAAGATAACAGAGAAGCGATCGAGGAAGCAAACAGAGTCGCAATCGCCGGTGTTCTCGGAGGTCAAGGTCTTCCCAGCGGTACCGCGAACATGGGATATGCCCCCGCTGTAGGACAACAACAGCTCGGCGGGGAGGTGAGACGCCGAGGCGTCGTCGGCGTGGAGGCCGGTGAGGTGATCATGCAGAGAGAGCAGGTCGCCACGATGATGGCCGGCGGAGGTCCGGGCCAGATCTCCATCAGCATAAGCCTCGCAGGGGCCAACATCAGCGGAGTCCGAGACCTCGAGGGCACCCTGAGAAGGGGCGGTGAGGCCGCCAGGGAGGAGGTCCGCAGACTAGAATTACAGAGACGAAGAGGCAGGAGTAGATTCTAGTGCCTGGTTGGTTTGAAACCCAGATCAGCATTAATGCCCCCGCGACGAATCCTGGCTGCCAGGCCATTTCTCCCCCGATTTGGGGGATTTTGACCTACATTGAATATGACGCCGGTGGTGTGCCAATAGCTTCAGGCTCGCTTCCCGGAATGGACATCACTGTTTCCTATAATGGAACCGATTTGGGAACCGTCCAGACTCAGGCGCCGGGTGGAGATTACACGATGCCTGCTGATACCTATATCGTCGAAGCGGGAGATCATATCCTAAAGGCGTACTTCGCTCCATTTGGGGTTTATCCTTATGCTGTTTCAACTAAGGATATAACAATCACATACTGCTCCAGTGAACAAGAGCTTCCGGCACGATTCTGGATCTCCAAATGGAGGGTACCCGGCGACATCGAGGCGGATACCTACGGTGGCCTCCTCTGCATCGACCCCAACGGTGTAAGGTCGACGAACCAAGGCCCCCTCATATTCCTGTTGGATGATCTAAACTTCTCGCCTGGCCTCACCGAGAAAAGCGGCGTCATGCGATGCCAAATTAATGACAATGCCACGGATGACACGCACCCCGAAGGCCGCGTCGATATGGAATTATTGAAGGAAGACACCATCTGGATCCAGGATGACGACGAATTCTGGATGGGCGTCCAACGGGGCCCAGACGCGGGCGGCGGCGAGCCGCATGGTTCCTGGGATCCCTCGGGAGGAGGCGACGGAGAAGGCGCTGGCCGTCAATGGCTGATGGGCGGATACGTCAGCAAGCGCTATTACAGATACGGGGAAAACGGCGACATAACGGCGGTGATAATTGGGAAGGGCTATATGGATGTATGGAAAGACCAGATATTCGGCTCTCCTTCAATCCCTCGAAATTATACAGATGCCACGGACCTCTCCAGGATAGCGGAGGACATCCTCGTTGACGTCAATGCCTTTCAGCCCCTGGGATGGAGGTATTCAGCGCATCCGACCTATTTCCCCGCGATTGCACCTCTTACATCAGATTGTGGCTACTGGGACACGATATGCAAGGTAGCGGATAACTCGCCTTTCACGACGGGCCCCGCCTTCATATGGGACGAGGTCTCCCCGGGTGAGATCGTGACGATAACAGACCTTCCTCCTCCTCCACTTGACGAGGACATCGGTTTTGGAGGCTCACATATCCAGCAGATCCTCGGCTACGATGTCGTCAACAACGCGAAGATTGCTCAGTCCATCGGCGTCGAATGGAAAAAGGAATTCGATCAGGAGGCTTCAGATAATGTGATGGTCGATATCTGCGATGAGGCCTCATATGAATGGCGGATAGATTACAGGAGGCGGGTCATGCTCTACCCGAGGACCTCGGCTCCCCCGGCCCCCAGAATTCGATTCACCACGAATATCCGCAATCTCCCCGAAATAGTGATGGGGGACACGACGGAGAGGATAACCCACGTAATAGTCACCGATGCCACGGTATCCTCGATTCCCCCCGACATCGACGCCTGGTGCTTAAATCCCGATACCTGGCCCGATCTGACGAATCCGATTAGGGGGTATTCGGCGGCGTCCATGCCTTCACCCGCGAATCCAGCTGATAACATCTACGCCGACTCCACGCTCATCTACGACGATGAGGTCGCACCCGCCCTATGTTTTCAGACTGAAGTAGGCTCCCAGTTTAATCTCAATCTATCCATTTACCGCGATTCATCTGGTGAAGACCAATATAGCCGATTACACCTAGACCTACGGGAATGGCGGAGGCTAAAATTCAGATTCCGCCACGCGACGTGGACCGGACCCGGAAATATATACAGATTGCAGCTTCATACTGGAGGTGTAAATCCCATCGGAGGCGTATTTTTCAACAATCGGTATGATTACAATTTCGGGCAAGGCACCCAAGAAGTAGATACCATCAATAGCAACGAGTGGACCGAGATCGAGCTTCTCCTGCCTGAAGTAGATGTCGACGGCAACGTGACTGAATACAATGACTGGACCCCGTACTGGGATACGAACCCGATAACCGGAGCTTCGGTGCCTCCAGATCCGACTGATATCAACTGGATCTCCATTGACGTGTCGTGTAACGAATTAGATCCGGGCCATGGTCCCGGGCAAGCCCTCTCAGTCGGTGTCTCCATTGGCGACCAGTATTTGATGGTCGCAAATCCCGAATACTTCGCCAGCGGCAGCACGAGGAAGCTCTTCCTGCTACCGAATACATATATACTCGAAAAAGGCGTAATTTCGGAGGATGTGCGAATTAGAGGCGTCGGCCTCGACAGCATACCTGGCCTCGATAATCTCGAACTCGACAAAGTAGTGATAAACGATTATACCTTCCCTGGAGCAAGAGTATCCGTGAAGGGGGGCTGGACAATTTGCTTCAGCCAACTCCATTTCGAGAGGAAACTGAGATATGAGCCCAGCGCCGCCGCGCCCACTCCACCATATCGATACAGGATGATGGTCGCTAAGGAGATGGAGAATCTCAACGAGGCCGTAGCCCGAGCCGATGGAATAATCGTACAGGAGGAGGGCATCATGAAGAGCGTGCGGGTCCTCATCGACGGGGATCCCCGCTTCGAGACGGGCTTCAGCCCCCGACTCTACCTGGACGTCGACCCCTTCGACAACGTCTCAATGTTCATCGATGACATCCAATACGGACTGGGGGCTGATCTTGACTTCAAGGTCACGCTTACCCTCGGAGAGGGAGACAGACGAGTCCGGGAGCTGACCGAGTTCTCCCTCCTAGACGCCCATGACAGGCAACTCAGGAACCTGGGCCTAGGCCGCTCGAAGACAAGGGTATTACCATGACAGGCAAACCTGGGCCGCAATTCATCCACGCGCGCAAAAGAGTATTAAAATGAGCAGTGATTGATAATCATGATGAGCGAGGAATCCGAGCCCAGCGGCCTGACCACGGAAGCCGACATAGATAAACGGATGAAGTATAAGGAGATACAATCGAAGGAGAAGACGCCAAAGGTGAAGGTCACCGTCAGGAAGAATAGGCAGATGGAGGTCAAAATTGGAGACTAATATCTGGATAAAGAAATTCCATCAATGGAAAAACATAGTGAAGAAGGCTTGCACTGCCTCAGCCGGCCCGGGAGGAATCTTCTGCATGTGGATCGGCAGAAACTGCAGTTACAACGACTGCCCACGCCGGAGCCTGGAAGAGGTCTATTTGAGAGCCGACGAAGCTCTAATTAAGGAAGTTGAGATGCTCAGAAATGAACTCAACGCCAAGACCGACGAGCTTAACACTAAAACTGAGCAGCTTACAACGCTCGAAGAGAAGCTGAGGACCGTCGAACCTCAAATCACGGAAGTGATCAATCCCAAGATAGAACGTAATGTCTCTCATTGAGTAATTCGGTTATCGGCTCCGGGTCTCCGCACGACGAATTTACCTCTCTTATCTCCCCAATCCTCTCCTTTCGTCCGACCTATGGGCACCTCTAGTTCCTTCAAGACTCTAAGCAGCTTGATGTCCGATTCCATCTCTTCGAGGTCGGTCTTGAAAAGCCAGTGCCTCATGCGTCTGACCCTCCCGGGCATGCGCTCCGGCAGATTCTCAATATAATTCCTGATCACCTCTCTCTCTTCCTCGATCAGGATGAAACTTCTTACCAAGGCTAATCGGTTAAACTAACGACAACTGAATATAAAAGGTTTCTATACCGCGCTCCATACCATCACAAATTTAAAGAGTTAAACTAATTTAGAACGCTATCTATAATTTCTCCATGTCCACGCGTTTGCTACAGATCAAAAGGTGAATTAAATGTTGATCACGGGGGGGCTGGGCTATATTGGCCAAAACCTGTTGGAACAGCTGGAGAATCCCCTAGTTTACGATATTAAAGACGGCGATGACATTCTAGATATAACCAACGTAGCCAAAAAAATGAGGGAAGCCACTGTCTGTTATCACCTTGCCGCCGTCTCAAGCGTTCCCCTTTGTGAGGCATATCCCGTTAATGCTATAGAGACGAACATAATTGGAACCCTAAACATTCTAAAAGCCGCCAAAGAAAAGGGCGTCAAGGTTGTTTTTGCATCTAGCTTCGCGGTCTACACAAATCCCAACACGATCTATGGAATGACTAAGATTCTGGGAGAAAAAATAGTTGAGCAATATGGTGGTGTCGTCTGTCGGATAGCGAACGTCTATGGTGGTAAAGGCTTCCTGAAAAAAGAGACCGCCGTTTCTAGGTTAATGAAAGGCACTTTCGAGGAAAGAGGGCATGGACAGGAAAAAAGGGATTTCATTCACATTGACGAGGTTTGTAAGGGACTGATCAGAGCAAGCGTTCTCTCACCCACATCCGTGATTGATATTTGCACAGGAAAAACGCTTTCAATTGATGAAATTGTGGATCTATCAAATAAACCAGATTTTCCTATGAATATCCAGAGTTATGAGCGCGGCGCGCGCGGAGCAGTGAAGATACAATCGTGAGCCCGCGGGCATTATTATTTCCTTTCTTCTATGCACTCGTGAAGTTGGTTCGCAGATAGGAACCAAATCAGGGTAAAATTTAAAAGGGGAGTTCAGGGACCCGAACCCGTTTTAACGAGGATAGATGGCTGAGGACGAGTCTGGAGAAGCTCGCTTGATGCGCGAGAAGATTCTCATTTCTACACTGGTTCTCATATTCCTCACCGTTGCGCGCGCGGAATGAACGACAATATGAAAGTACTAGTAGTTGGTGGAGCAGGTTATGTCGGGGGGGCCGCAACCGATATTTTACTCAAAGAAGACCACCAGATACGAGTTTACGACGCTCTGTTCTATGAGGAATCTTACCGTAAACCCATAGAATTCATATATGGCGATGTACGTGATACCGCAAAGCTCAAACCACAACTCGAATGGGCCGACTCCGTCATCCTGCTAGCCGCGCTGGTAGGCGATCCCGCCTGCGCCCTCAATCCAAGTGTTAGCATTTTAATAAATCAGGAATCAGTTAAATGGCTCGCCGATCACTTTGACGGTAGAATAATTTTCCTTTCTACCTGCTCAGTATATGGAGCACAGGACACGATATTAGATGAACTTTCACCAACTATGCCGTTATCCGTGTACGCAACCACTAAACTTGAGGCCGAGAAATATTTACAAGAAAAAAACGCGATAATTTTCCGACTAGGCACCCTTTTTGGGATCGGTGATCTATATTCCCGAATTCGTCTCGATTTAGTGGTGAACTCTTTGACCGTCAAAGCGTTTCAATTTGGAAAAATTTCGGTGTTTGGAGGCAATCAATATCGTCCTCTGCTACATGTACGAGACGCAGCTCAAGCAATAATAGATAATATTAATACAAAATCTACTGGAATCTTTAATCTTCACAAGGAAAACATACGCATCATTGATCTAGCAAAAAAAGTACATGAATATTTCCCTAAATTAATTATAGACCGGACGGAAAGAAAGTTTGAAGACACTAGAAATTATAGGATCAGTAGCAATAAAGCTGAAAAGATATTAGGGTTCAAGCCAAAAATATCGATTGACCAAGGGATCACTGAACTTAAATCCCTATTAGAATCGGGACGATTGAAAGATTTCGATAATCCTCGTTACACTAACCAAAAATATCTCTCACTGTATAGTTCACATATTCGAGGGGAGTTTGCCGATGGCCGAAATTAAAAGAGATATTGAGGAGCCATATGTCATTGAGGGAGATATTCTAGTTGATGACCGTGGAGAAGTTGGTTATGTAAACGATTTCCATTTTAAAGGCGTAAAACGTTTTTATACAGTTACCAACCATAAAGCCGGTTTCGTCCGAGCCTGGCATGGCCACCGTAAAGAAGGAAAATACGTCACTGTCACATCTGGGTCCGCGATCATAGGTGTAGTGAAAATCGATAATTGGGAAAAACCATCAAAGAACAATAAAATTTTTAGGTACATCCTCACCGCAAAAAAACCTTCGGTATTATACATCCCACCAGGCCACGCAAATGGGTTCAAATCACTGGTTGAAAATGCGGTTCTAGTCTTTTTTTCAACCTCGACAATTGATGAAAGCAAAAACGATGATATCCGTTTTGATCCCAGATACTGGGATATCTGGGACATCCCTGAACGATGATAATCTCAATGGAGTTAATCAAAAAATGACTAAAAAAGTAATCGTACTCGGCGGCTCCGGAATGTTAGGCTCCATGATCGTTGATCTTCTGTCTCACAATACCAATATCGAAACTACCGCAACCGTTCGGAACAAAAAACTCGCCAAGAAAGGTGGGATAGTAAATCCAAATGTTGACTGGCAATTATTCAATGCATGTAATCCTGAAATGGAAAAAAAAATTAGCTCACTAATCAAAGGATATGATTGGATAATAAATGCTATAGGAATTACAAAACCCTTAATCCACGATGATAACCCAACTGAAGTTGAACAGGCCATATTCATTAATTCATTATTGCCCTTCTACATCACTCGAAAAGCACAAAAATTTGGCTCACACGTAATTCAGATCGCTACAGACTGTGTCTTCTCCGGAACCAGAGGGATGTATATTGAAAATGATGTCCACGACGCTTTAGACGTTTATGGAAAAACTAAAAGTCTTGGCGAAGTCCAAATGGAAAATATACGCCATTTACGTTGTTCAATCATCGGCCCAGAACCCAAACAACATAAATTTTTACTAGACTGGTTTTTAAACCAACCAAAAAACGCACAATTAAAAGGATTCCTGAACCATCAATGGAACGGAGTAACAACCTTACATTTTGCCAAACTCTGCGAAGGCATTATTCTGGAAAACCCAAATTTACCCCCATTACAGCACGTGATCCCATCTGGAAAAATCTCCAAGTTCGAACTACTACAATTGTTTTCCCAATACTTTCACAGAGACGACATCACCATTATTCCAACAGAAACTGAGATGCCCTTAGATAGGACTTTAACCACCGCTAATAATGATTTTAACAAAAAATTATGGAAGACAGCTGGATACGCACCCCCTCCCTCTGTGGAGGAAATGGTTGAGGAACTGTCTAAATTCAACTTTCGAATGGTAATGGATGGAATTCAAGATGATTGAAAAAACCGTGTGCCCATATAGAATCCAAAAAACATCATCCTGCGTAGGTTTTGTAAGATGAAGATAATGACCATTTTAGGAACTAGACCGGAAATCATCCGATTAAGCAGAATAATTGAAAAATTAGACAAGTCAAGCGATCATATACTAGTTCACACAGGGCAAAACTATGATTATAATCTCAGTGATGTCTTTTTTGAACAATTACAGATTCGTCAACCCGATCATTATCTGGATGTTCGTGCAAATTCGTTTGGTGAACAGATTGCCAATATTTTTAAAGAAAGCGAAAAGATTCTAATCTCTGAAAAACCAGACAGGCTCCTTGTGTTAGGAGATACCAATACTTGTCTCTCTGCAATTATTGCTAAGAGAATGGGTATTCCTGTTTTCCATATGGAAGCTGGAAATCGCTGTTACGATGATCGTGTACCTGAGGAAGTAAATCGAAGGTTAATTGACCACTCCAGCAACGTATTAATGCCTTATACTGAACGCAGCAGAGCAAATTTAATTAGAGAAGGAATCGAAGGACATAGAATCTATGTGACTGGTAATCCCATTTTTGAAGTTATAAAATATTATGAGCCAAATATTTTACAATCCACAATCCTCGAAAAATTGGAATTAGAGCCTAAACACTATTTTTTGGTAACTATGCATAGGGAAGAAAACGTGGATGTTGAAAAACGTCTCAAGTCTCTAATAGAGTCCTTAGATATAATACAGAAGAAATATGAATTACCTATTATTTGCAGTATACATCCACGTACAATTAATCGTATGAAAAATTATCGAGTTGTTGTCGATAACGATAAAATATTACTACACTCTCCTTTCAGTTTCTTTGATTTTATTTCTCTTGAAAAAAATGCCTTCTGTGTGCTTAGTGATAGCGGGACCGTTCAAGAAGAGTGTTGTATTTTCCGAGTTGCTAATGTTACAATTCGAGATGTAACTGAAAGGCCAGAAACCATCGAATGTGGGAGTAACATGCTTAGTGGCGTCGAACCCAGTATGATAATAAACTGTATTCAAACGGTATTAAGTCAAAAACATAATTGGAATGTACCTCCTGAATACTTAAGAGGACATGTCAGTAACACAATAATGAAAATTTTAATTGGCTATCACAATTTCATGAGCGCGAGTTGAAGTTGAAAACCCATACACATATACAAGGGCTAAGCCAAGTGAACTTGTGCGAAAAAAATGAACTGGTTAGGCTATCTGGCGCAGAGAGAAATCAGCGAAAACGACTCTGTTCTCGATCTAGGTTGCGGAATAATGCAAGCAACCTTAGACCATATCCCCAGCTATCCTAAAACCAGACTCCAATGTGCTAAAATAACAGGGGTAGACATACACAAACCATACTTAGAATGGTTAAACATAAATTACCCGGAAATAGAAACCCTTCACTGGGACCTCAGTAAAATCCCCATACCATTCCAGGATAAATCCTATGATATAATATTACTAATTGACATACTAGAACACTTAGACAGCTTGGAAATTGTCAGAAATATAATCTCAGAATCAAATAGAATAGCAAGAAAGAAAATTATCGTCTTGACCCCGAAAAAATTCGATCCAAACTTAGCGGCCACCAAAAATGTCTGGGGCCTGGGGCCTAATGAATATCAGAAACATAGATTGAACATCAAAATAGAGGACCTTGAAAATTTGGGATTTAAAGTTTTCACCCCAATCATTCAAAAACAGAGCAGTAGACACAACTATGCAGTAAAAAAACTGGAGGGACCTATATGAGAACGACAATAGTAATCCCCTGTTATAATGGCGAAAAATATCTCTTACAAACCTTAAAATCAATAAAAGCTCAGACCCACAAACCCAACGAAATTCTATTAATAGACGACGGCTCCACAGATAACTCAATTTCCATAGCCAAGGAATTCGGGGTCAACATCCACAGAAACACCGAAAACATGGGGATAGGCTATACAAGACAAGTTGGCCTAGATCTCGCAGACGGGGATTATGTTGCATACCTCAGCGCAGACGACGTATTCCACCCCAAATTCCTTGAAACATCATTAAAACACCTGAAGAAAAATAGGGCGACTTATACAGACTATTATGTATGCAACGAAAATCTAATCCCCGCAAAAATATTCATATGTCCCAACTATTCAATAGAAAATGTAATCGATTGGGCCATCAGAAAAAGCATGTATATAAATTTCAGTTCAATACTCATCCCCAAAGATATCCCCGCAAAATTCATCAAGGAGCTAAAAAAGGGAGAAGACCTGATATTTCTACTAGACTCTATCCTTTCAGGATTCGAATGGATGAGAATCCCAGATCCACTCATCTACTATCGGATCCATGAAGAACAATTTACATGGAGACATAATAAAGAAGATTTCATACTGGTATGGAAATACATAATTGACCGATTAAAAAAACTAGGAATCGATAAAAACCGAATGACCGCGTACGTGCGCGCTCTACGCGCGCGCGCTGTGAACCCAAGCGCCCCAGTGCTGAAGCCCCTCGCGCAGTATAGGAAACCAACCAATATCCCCTTGTCGTCGTCCTGAACAATGTCGATAGAATATTTTCACCAGCGCTCTCTCTCTCTTTCAATTGATGAAATCGTAGCTTCATCAAGTGAACCAGATTTTCCTATGAGTATTCAGAGTTATGAGAGCATGCATGGAAATTAGATACAGCCGCGGAGGGGCCTTCCGGGCTGTTCACGGGATAACGCCTGCAGACATACCCTCTGCATATCTCAGATCTGTCGTCATATATGGCGCATGATGCCGGTATGCCGTCGATCAGATGCACGCAGGGAGTCGGATTGTAGACTATTATCTCGTCTATTTCCCCTGCGAGGATCCAGTATCCGTGGCGTCTCTCCGTCTGCATCAGAAAATCTACATGTCCCTCGGGCAGGGGGCCTTTGAAGGAGAGCATGTTAGATTTAGGGTTATTCCATATTGGCATGAAACAGGTGAGCTTACCGTTGTCCATGAGCACCCAGTATCCATGCGGGTTTTTTCCGAGCATGTGAAGTTGGTCTAGGAGGCTCTTTTTATCGACGTTCATGTGGAAGTAATTGTAGCGGCAGCAGTCACCGCATCTGATGCATTGAAAAATCTTCCCCGGGGGGTATTCCCGTTCATCGGCTAGTTGCTTCTGCCTTAGGAGAAATTGGTGCACCGTCTCATTCAGCATCGGGTTTGCGGGTTGATTGATCTCGTCCAGGTCCTCAGGGCTTAACATTTGATCTCGTTCTTCTTTGTGGTAACGATCCAATTAATCTTCTGGCTTAGGAGGTTTTAAGTTGGTTCGATGGTCTTCTTCTCCAGGTAGACGAATCCTCCGCCCCTCGAAGCGACGATATCTAGTTCCCTTGTAGCGATCCTTCTATCCAGCTGTGTTATCACGTAACCTGGTCTCTTTCCCTCAATACTTATCTCCACAAGTTCCTCTCCGCTCTCAAGGAACTGGTCGATAATCGGATCATATACGCTGCCCTTATGGTACGTCTTTGGACGCTTCTTTTCGACAGGCCTCATCTCAAACCTTATTTCACTCATCTTGATTCAACCTTCAGATTAGACGCCCTAAGTTGGTTCGGTGGTTATCTTCTCCAGGTAGACGAATCCTGCAGCAGCTGAAGCCTCTATTTCAAGTTGAAGATCCCTCAAACCTATCCTCTTCTTCAGCTGAGTTGCCACGTAAGGTGCCTTCTTATCCTCGACGGTTATCTCCACAAGCTCCTCTCCGCCCGCAATGAATTGATCAATTATCGGATCGTATCTGCTTACTTTCAGGTATGTTTTTTTGCGTTTCTCATCGACTCGTCTCATCTCAAACCTTATTTCGCTCATCTTGAGTCCACTTTCAGTTATTCTAATCATTTATAACATTTGCGTGAAAGTCACTTTAGTGTGACATCTGCGCACTAAACTAGTTCGATTCAACTTTTTCCAGGTAAATCCATTCCTCTACATATGAGGCCTTGACCTGTTCCTCAAGCCCTCTTTCGCTTATTCTCTTTCTAAGGACGTTCCTGACGTAGTT
>Ga0209977_10001098_pt1 | contig 11575 bp, 17 predicted proteins | sample SumtaG_2_FD_183113 | JGI IMG/M metagenome (GOLD analysis project Ga0209977, IMG submission 183113) | Deep subsurface microbial communities from Indian Ocean to uncover new lineages of life (NeLLi) - Sumatra_00607 metaG (SPAdes) (version 2) | ecosystem: Environmental > Aquatic > Marine > Oceanic... | reverse complement strand
CGAGGAGGATGCTCCTTTTCATCACCGAGAAAGGGATATTCCGAAAGCGTTACAACCTGGTTCTAGCTCTACCCTACAAGAAAATTAAAAGCCTCCAACCAGAGGGAAAATACAATCTAATCATAGAAACTGAGGACTTGAAACATACATTCATATCTACAGGTCTGCGGATATCAATCATTGAAAAAGCCCTTATAGAACTCATGGTACAAGAGCCCAGCTAAAATATTTGAGACTCATGCGTACAACGGTGATGCGACCGCACACTCGTAACCTTTAAGCGATTATGCGCCTCATTCTAAGGCGATTATTCAATTGAGCCCCAAGAAGAAACAGAAAAAGAAAATTCGTATGAAGGCTAAAACGGAGAAGAAACTGAAAACCAGGCTCAGCCAGATCTGGCGAAAGGCGAAGAAGTTGGGATTCAAGTCCCCAGAGGAGTACATATTATTCGAGGAGCTTAGGAAAAAAGACGTAGACGTCAGGCATAACGTCCATCTTCGTGGCACGGAGATAGACCTATACATCCACCCGAAACTCGTCATCGAAGTCGGGCACAGGGACGACATGTTATTGAAGAAGTGGTACGAATTTGAGAAGGAGGGGTTCTCCTTCCTGTACTTCTCCAACATCGAAATACGTGATCCTAGCATTTTAAAGAGATGCGTAGACAAGATAATTGACGAGCTCACACGCTAGAACGATGAACCGCTTTCATCTTTTGCACGCTCATAATCTTTACGAAGGGGTTGACATTTGGGGAAGGGATATAAATGGACAAGGTATGTCCGAGGGACCGCTTACAGAAACATAGATGAGATGGAGAAGGCGTTGCAAGGTGAGAAGGTAAAGTGATTGAGGTTCCGCGCGCGTAGCGCATGCATAATCTTTAACAGTTTAAGAACTCATTTAATGGTGTCCGCGCGCTCGGAGGGAATTGAAAAGGTGATTAGATGGCGTTAGAGGAAACAATCAGGAAGATGATCAAGGAGGAGCTTAAGGCTCAGATCGGGGAACGGGAATCCAACCTCTCCTCCAGAATAGATGCCTTGGAGAAAGAGCTAAAGGAAAAGTGGGATCTCATATTGAGTTTGAGGAAGCACACTCTTGATCAGTTAATGTTGGAATACCGTAATCTCAAGGAACCGGAAAGACAAGATTTGAATGTGGAGATATGAATTATAATGGTGCAGGTGTAAAAGAGATGAGCGGGAAAAAGAGAAGACGTTTCTACCTGCCATTCATAGAGTCCCCCATTCCGCTCTTCGAGATGGAATGTTGGGAATGCGGCAACCGGATCATATTCGGGCAAGACGAGCGCGGTTATTACGTCGAGGAGGCACGTGAGCTCGTCTTTGAGCCTCCGCTGGAAATGAAAGCCCGTCTGGTGGAGAAGCCAGAAGAGGATAAGCTCTCGCATAACCTTTAAGAGGTGATACGCACGCCAGAGTTTGAAGAAGTCAAGCCCATCCTTCTGAAGATATTGAAAACCCTGGATGCCAAGAGATACCTCCTCATACCCCAGGAAAACGGAGGATACCCCAAGACCATGATGGGAGACAAGAAGCTCAGGATCCAACATCTAGAAGACCTAGCTGGGAACCACCTGTTCGATGATCACCCATACCTGTTTGGGATATCCAGGAGAGAGGCCCAGATGGTCAGGTCCTACCTGCAAATGAACACGGCCTCCCAGAAGCTATTGGACGAAATGTATGAAGCCTTTCCACGTTTACTAGAGGGTGAGGACGAAAAATATCTGGAACACATAACCTTTAAGCGGTGATGCATCCCATACAATGGCGAGAGAAATGTATCTTAATATCAAAGAACATGGATGTAAGAGAGTTAAGTTAGCAACTTTCGCATTGACATTCTTGATATTAGGAAGTCTAGCATTCATAATGCCTACAGTCCAAACTCAGGATCCACCTATCTCTCCTGTTCCTGTTGTTTCTCCAACAGTCCCACTTGAAGGCAATATGACCTTTACTTTTTACCCAGACGAGAGCATTAAGATGAAGGTCATCGGGGGTATAGAGCAGGCCATAGAACCCTACTCAGCACCTCCGCCAGTATACAATGCGTATATTAACCTAGCTAGTAGCCCTTCAGGCGTGAACCTGACAGATGTCACGGGTACCTTTGTATTGAAACTTAACCCGATGTACTCTATGCTTCTTGCGACTCTCGAATTGGATATCGAGACGCATAGCGAAGGTCTGAGGGGCAACACAACTATCCTCTTCAATATGCCAGGCTATTTGGGGGTGAACGGTACAACAGGGGCATTTACCGATGAGTCTACTGGAGAGAATAACCTTGACTTCGACCTCACCATTACAATATGGTACTCACTCTTCCCTGAGGAAGAGATCCAGGGATTCATTGAGACGTTCCCCACGTTAGAATCACAGATAGTTACCCAAATTAGTGAGCTAATGGAGGGGAACGTAACGCTCCAAGATCTGACATATAGTGGAGAAACAGGTTTTGCATCAGCTACGATAACAATTGCTGGCAGCCTAGTTGGTGATTTTGTTAAAGGCGGGAATGCTCTTTCAACCAACCTTCTGCCACTACTAGGTATAAACGATACAGAAACGGCGCCATGGATTAGCCCTGAAGATCTAATGTATACAAAGGCCAAGTCTGCCGATATGCACATTTGGTACGATAGGAATGAGTTTGCCTTTCTAATGGATTCTGAGGGCGTAATTGAGGGTGACCTGGATAGACAGATCAACATCATGAAGGACATCTATTTGGAACAACTTCTTCAATTTGAAGACACACCCCCGGAATGGGCTCTCATGATAAACGACGTTCTGTTACCTACTAACATAAGTAGGAAGAACCTGGGCATGACTCTTGAATACTTGTTCGATGGAGAGAATATCAAATTAGATTTCGTCGTTGATGGCTTAGTTTTTAGGCCTCCGACGACAGAGGCGTTCCTCACGTTTCTTGATAAGGCCTTGGCCGGAGGCTCCTTGCCAGGCTTTTCTCTGATTTTTGAGGGAGGGTCTGACGAAGAAAGGTTAGTCGAGATAGAGGTACCGCCGACTACATCTGAACCCGTATTAGCGTTTCCACAGAAGGTCGTCTGGATAGTTGACAACCTAACGAATCTAAATTTGGTCACCTTCAAGGTCAGAGAAGGGCCCACGCCACCACCGCCGCCCCCGCCACCACCGCTGCCGCCATTCCTCTCCAACCTTACCATCACGCCCGAGGAGGTCGAGGAGGGAGAGAAAGTCACTATAAGCCTCGACATCATGAACCCCAGTAACCGATCCATCACCTACGAATTCGACATGAAGATAGAGAACATCCCTCCACCCACCTGGCCCCCTAACGACCTCATCTTGCTGATCTTAGGCGAGTTGGAAGCCTACGAATCCAAGACCGTATCACGCACCATACCCATGTACACGGTCGGAGACTTCAAAGTCACCGTTGATGGGATGACTGGCAGCTTCAAGGTGGGCACATGGCCCCCGGAACCACTGAAACCAGCCGAGTTGGTTCTATCCGACCTTTCCATCGAGCCGGAGGAGGCTGAACTCTGGGATGGGATCGACGACTGGACCTTCAGGATAACCGTCAAAGTCACGAATGTTGGAGAGCAGGAGGGCATGGATAAAATTAACCTCAGGGTAGACGGTTCGATCGTTGACTGGAGGACGGTGGCGCTGATAGGAGGAGAGAGCGCCCCGATCATATTCGATGTGACGAGGGGCGTAGGCTCCTACGCCGTCGAGGTCGAAGGGCTCACCGGCAGCTTCACGGTGAAGGCTCCTCTAAAGCCTGCCGAGCTCGAGTTCTCAAACCTCAGAATCTTCTATCCAGGGGTAATACCCCCGGAGGTGGAGAGGGGGGAGACCGTGACCGTAACCGTATCTATAGACGTGACCAACGTTGGCGAGGAGATGGGCGGCTGCACCGTGGAGCTTAAAGTGAATGGGGAAGTGGTTGACTCCGTGGAGATCGCGGCTTTCGGAGGCGTTCCTCCAGATTATGATCAGGTAACTGCCACTCAAATCTTCGAGTTGACGAGGGGCGAGGGAACCTACGAGGTGGAGGTGGAAGGATTCACAGAAAGCTTCACCGTCGTAATCCCCGAGCCTCCCTTCTGGAATAGAACGGAATTCGTTATGGGTGTGATCGCGATCATCATCGGCATCATAGCCATCTATATATGGCGTCGCGGGGGGATTTTGAAAACATAGAGCACATCCGACCCTTTTTTAATCGTTATCTTATGTAAACCGTTAAATCCCTCCCCTTCTTTTTTTTAATTATGTGTGGTGTAATGAGGAATGAACGATAAAACTACTCTCCGCGCGCGCATCAGTATCAGTAATCCACAGAAGAAATAAGCAGGAGCCCATTATAGGGACTGCCACAGCCAGGAGCCGGGGGGCAATCCTGACTTTGTCTGTTCTGGCTGTGGCTCATTCTATAGCCACGCGCTCGTAACCTTTAAGCGGCGATGCACACGAGCAGTATGAGCGTTTTGGAATCCTTATTTTAAATATAAACTTTGAATCCATAATTGATTTATGAAGTTAAAGCCAGCGTAAAAGAGGTCATGATGTCTGATACAAGGAGAAAAGTCTTTACTTTCGACGAGTCTGACCTGGATTGGATAAATCCCATGCTCTTGGAGTGGGAAAAAGAGAACGAGGGTAGAAAAGGGGGAGCGCTCGTCACCAAGTTGATGAAAGAATACAGAGAGACTCAAGGCCCCAGTAAGTTTGAAGTGTTTACTCAAAAAGTTCGAAGCGATTACGTGCGATTTAGGACTGATCTTGGTTCTCGTATTGTTGCCTTCCGTACGCGTATGGGAGTATTCTTTGGTGAAACTAGGGTGAAATTAAACCGCGTAGCAAGTAGAATAGTTGCAGCTTCTAAACGGTTTGTCGATGCAATCCATTCTCAGGTTGAGTCGCGAAAAAGGTAACTATATAACAACATCAGGTCTCTACAGCACTGTTGGTCTGATCAGTTCTAGGCTTCGGCGACGATTGTCGTTGTCTCGATCTCTGGGCTCTGCCGGAGTGATAGGCGCTCTCGGCGTCTCCTCTCCTTGAGGTCTTCCTGGAGGGCTTTGAGGTTTTCCCATCTGCCCTCAGCGGCCATCCCCGCCTGCTCTGGCCAGGTAGTGGGATCGCTCAGCCTCAGCAGGCTGGGGTTCTCCGCCACCAGTATCTCCCTTAAGTCGTCCACTTCCTTGGCTGCGAGCTTGGCGAAGGTCTTGACCCCTGCGGATCTGAGGATCGCCGATATCTTGGGGCCGACCCCGTCAAGGTAAGAGAAGTCGTCCTGCATCGCCCGCTCTTTCGCCTTCAGGGCAGTTATCTCCTGCTCCCTCTCCTGCGTCAGCTTCAGCAGCTCGTTCCCTCGGGCCTCGACTTCGACGGCGCGGTCCATCGTCTCCTGGTTCTGCTTTCTGAGTTCTGCGATGTCGGCGTTCGCTGCGTCGACGTGCTTGTCCCGCTCCCTGACCTGCTCCTCCAGGTCCTGGATGGTGGTGTCTCTCTGGCTCAGATCGGTGGTGAGGGCCTCCAGTGTGGTCTCGTGCTCCTTCAGGCTCTTGTTCAGCGACTTGATCTTGTTGTTCCTGGTCTTGACGGTGCCCTCCAGCTCCTCGATGCGATCGTCCCTCTGGCTGACCTCCCTCTGGCCGAAAATGTACGTGATCACCGTGCCTACGGCGAGTCCTGCCACTGGCAGAAGTGCCATATAGATTTGCTCGGACATTGTTCTGGCATCAGATGAGTCTAAAACAAATTAAAGGAATACGGATTTGAAATCCCTCTTCTGTGCGCGTGCTCGTAACCTTTAAGCGGAGATGCGCCCCTTTCTGTGGTGGGGAGGGCTAGGGGCCTAATGGAGACTTGTGATCCTGGATATCGGGTAATCGTTGCAGGGAGGGGTTGTACCCATTCAAAGTCTGGCCAGGCGGGCGTCCTGCTCCCGGGAATTCTCTTAACCTTGCTCCAGGGCCGGCAACACTCCCCCATAACTTTCAGGGCCCATTATCGCATTTCTAGTTAGAGACTATTAAGGACTTATACACCGCGTTTTTCACCTCGTAGATGGTTATGTCGCGAGCTCCATAATACGTGCATAGATCATTTATCGCCTTAGCTGTCCGCTCGTGTTTGCATTCTATGATGCTCCTCTGCACGCGCAGCCCGTCGCCTAGCATATCCATGATACGGTGCAGGTTTGTGAAGAAGTTTTGGTGGGTGGTTTCCCCGGTCTTGCTCGCGAATTCGTATACTATAAGGAAGTGCCCCTCAGCGCTCTTAAACTCAACAAGGTCATCTAATATTTTATCCGCGATCGTCTTCCGTCCCATGAGGCGTGCTACGGATTTAAAAACATATAAGCGTTGTTGTTACACCCGAAATCGGTGAGATTTCGCAATTTATGCCAACTTTTCATATAGCTCGTGCGCCAGCGCTACATATGCGTAACCCTTAAGCGGTGATGCGCCCCATTTTATGGCGGTGCAATTTTGCGGTTCGAGCTTGAGGACGGAGGCCACACGGTAGTGTTCTTCTACAAAGACAGGAAAGGGAAGACGCACCCCTTCCCCTCTGAGAACGCGAACACCGTCTCTAGCCACGGGACGGAGGAATCGAAGGAGAGACTCGATAAGATTCTAATGGATGGGGTCACCGCCTTGAGAGATCGGATGTATGTTGCCTTCATGGGTCCCCCGATACCGCCATACAAGATCAGATGCTACTGCGGGCACGTAATCACGGTTGGCCACGACGAAGCAGGGTACTACATAGAGGGAGCTTCCGAGGTAGTATTCGAACCGAGGGATAAAGGATTCGAGGAGGAAGAAAAGAACGAGCAAGAGTAGTGACTCCGTCCTTTGCTGGATCTGCGGGGCCCAATGCCTCCAATTTCTCGTCACCTGCTCGAAGGAGTGCCATGAGAAGTTGGTTGACAGGCTAGAGCGAGAGTTCGGAATCTACAAGAAGGTGGTGGACATCGAAACGGGGAAGACCCACAGGGTATCCACGAGGGACATCATAGAGAAGGGGCTCAGACACCATGACTTGAAGAACTATCCAGAATGGAGAGGTGGCACGCGCGGTAACCTTTAATCGGTAATGCGCCCCCTTAGTTTTAAGGGGAGGCAGCTTATGGTGGCTCGCGAGGACGAATTGAATGAAGAAGTCTTGGAGGTTCTGAGGCAGCAGCCAGAGAAGAACCCTGATGGGACCCCTTGGAAGTTGAAGATTGGAAGCCGCTTTCTTACCAAGAGGGATATTCTAAATAACTGGGACAAAGATAAGGGTTTGAGGAGAGACGTACGAAAGCTCCTCCTAGGCCTCAAACTTCACCTCCTGGGAAGGAGGTAACCTTCAGCAGGAGGGCCCAGAATAGAGAAACTTGTAGCTACAGCCCCACTGTTCGATGATGTCACCGTCTACAGTCTTGCATGGATAAAAGAAGCTATAACCGAGGTAGAGGACAAGGTAGAGGTCATAGAACTTCTGGACGATAAAGCCGTCAAGGAAGACGTTGAAAGAGAACTGGATAAGACCCCTAAACCAGAATGGTTCATGCATATGGATCATGGATCAGAGTACGTGCTGTGGGGTGACGACGAGGAGCCCATCATAGACCTCTCGAACCTGGACCGGCTCGCGGGGATGCACGTCTACTGTTTGAACTGCCTGAGCGGGAAGGGCCTGGGAGCCCACGCCGTCGGGAGGGGCGTCCTGGAGTATTGGGGCTATCTGGATTCCGTGGCCTTCACGACGGATGCCTTGGAAGAGTTCGGAGACGTCTTCAACTACGGTATCATCGTGTCCGTCGCCGAGGGGAAGTGGCTGAAGGATGTGGTCGAGGAGGCCAGACAGCGTGGCTATGACACAGCCGACATGCTCAGGGAGGGGGGCAAGATCCTGGCCGCTTCTGCAATGGTCAGGGATATGAACATACTTCACGTTTACTATGAGGGTGGCCCCGAACCGCCGGAGCCCGAGTGCGGGTTTAGCCGTCTAGCTAAGAGGCTTTTCGGCTGGAACGGTCTATGGCTTCTCCGGATGCTGAGGCAAAAACTCTTAGGACCCAAACGCGCTCGTAAGTTTTAAGCGGTGATGCGCCCCATAAAATGGTGCGTGAGGGTATCATGGGCATTGCGGCGGAGATAAGGCTAAGTAAACAAATCCGGGGTTTGGTGGAATATATAAAGAGAATTATTATTTCAATAATCATCATACTCCTAATTGTATTTGGGTACCAATACCTTAACCCAGTTCCAAGAGATTTATCAGACCCTAATCAACAAAATTTGATTCAAAGCAACCTTACAGCCGATCAATCCTTAACTTTAGCTTTGACAGAGTATCCTCATCAGAAATATTATGCCTATCATGTCCATCAAGTCTTTGTCAACCAGACAATCAACCACACTCAATACAATGAATACATGTGGTCGGTTCGCATATACTCGACTCGTCTGAACCAAAATAAGGTGGAATATTATGACTTTTTACTCGATTTGAATACGGGGGAAGTAATTAAAATGCAAAAAGTCGGCGAAATCAAACAACCATAAATCGACACGACAGTCATTATACAATAGGATTCTAACCTAGACCTCAATCTCTGAATTGAATACAGGTTTTCTGGTCAAGATTCATAGCCCGCGTTGTAACCGCATAAAATCGACGCACCTTCACGCACACTAGGGGAGAGGGTAGAGATCAGTTCTTTGTGCGCCACCGCTAAATATGCGTAACCCATAAGCAGCGCTCACAAACCTTAAACGGGGATAAGCCCCATCTTAAGGTGAAGGTTTGGAAAATGTCCGTAGAGGAGAAAGAGAAGCTCGAAGAGGAGGAGGAGCTAATCGAGGAAGAACCTCTTGAGAAACCAGTCAAGGAGGAGCCAATCGAGGAGGAACCCCTTGAGAAACCAATTAAGGAAGAGCACGCCGAAGAGAGGCCCGCCGAAAAGAAGCCATGGTGGAAGTTCTGGTAGGTACATACACAAACGCGATCATAAACTTTAAGCGATGACACGCCCCATCCAACGGTGCGTGAGGGTACTGGGCATTAGACGGAGCAATAGCTCTGATCAGAGGCCACGGTACGAGCATTATGGGAAGCAAGAAGCGCCATCGTCTGGGATACGACAGAGAAGGGATTCAAGTATGCAAAGACTATCTATGATAACTGCGCGCGAGGAGGCTGAGGGCTGATTCCACGTCATAAGAAGATGTCGAAGAAGGGTAAGAAGAAGCGACTGAAGAAGAGGAGGAGGAAGACGAGTAGGCAGAGGAAATGACTGAAAAAGAAGAACCCACATTGCTCTCAACGGAGAAGGTCAAACGTCTGTGTGAGAGTGGTGCCCATAAACCTTCTGGAGTAATCGTACTCCACAAGAAAGAGGTTTTCTCCGATGGCTGGACGAGATGGGTATGTTCCCGTGCGGTCAGGTGAAGTTCACAAAAGGTTTGGCTACAACTGGTTCCCCGGTGAACCTCCGATAAACACGGACCTTAAGCAAAAAAATCTTCCCGAAGGCCCTTGCGCAATGGAAGGACGGCAGATGGGAGAGCTTGAAATGAGCAACATGTATTCAGATACTAAGACCTGGAATCCCGCAGTCGGCTGCAATTATGATTGTGTCTACTGTGAAAAATCCTTCAAGAGGCAGCTAAGACGTGTCGCGGCGCACATAGGCTGCCAGGACTGCTACGACTATAAGCCCCATTACCATCCTGAACGGTTGGGGCGGATTCCCAGCTCACCCATCGTATTCGTCTGCGGAACGGGGGACATCTCCTTCTATGAGTCCAAATTTGTCTGGAGAATATTCAGAGCGATAGACGCCCATAAGCCAAGGATAAAAAAAACATATTATTTTCAAAGTAAAAATCCTTCCGTCTTCAACTCCTATCTGGACTGGTTTAATGGGAACCAGGACAAGGTGATACTTCTCACGACCCTAGAGACCAACAGAGACGAAATCTACGGAAACATATCCAAGGCACCATTTCCCACAACGCGTTTCCACGACTTCCTAGACCTGGAATACTCTCGTAAGGTGGTTACCATAGAACCCGTTCTAGATTTCGACCCGGAGATATTCCTTAGGTGGATGCATCTGCTCAAAGATCAGGGAACGCTCGAGTATGTCTGGTTCGGATTCGACTCCAAGAATTGCGGTTTACCCGAACCTTCCACCGAGAAGGCCCAGAGATTCGTAGATGAGTTACAGGCCTATGGGATAGGGGTCAAAGAGAAAACCCTAAGAGATGTAGCGCTCGTTAAAGACCCATATTTAGCACACGCGCGCGTACTCCTCAAGTACTCGTAAGTTTTAAGCGGTGATGTGCGCCAGCTCGGTCAATTTGGAGACTGGTTCGCAGATACGAACCAAACGGACATAAACTTTAAAAGGGGAGTTCTGGAACCTGAACCCGTTTTACCGAGGATAGATTGCGCGAACAGAAAATCATAGAGACGGAGTGGCCCATATCCAAGCTCCTAGTCACGAAGTGTGACTATAAGATGCTCTTCTATAAGGCGGGGAAACACGGCCTCTACGTCCAGTCTATCACGCCGACACCGGTCGTCTACGAGAAGCGGCGCCTCGGCATCCAATACGACTTCGGGGATCCCAAGACACCCCACATCATGACCGTCCGTTCAGCGGATCCTTTCGCACCAGTGAGATTCGTGCAGGCGGAGCGGGCTTTCAGGGCCGCCAAGATCTTCAAGCACGGCCTATACTTCCCGACGCTTGAACCGAATCGTACGATAGGATTCGTCTGCGAGGTCACCAAGAATATGCTGCACCTGAGACCAGGAAGCGTATTCCGCATCAAATGCGATAATCACGAGCTCCGGGACGTCTTCTACGAGAAGGCGAAGGACATAAACGGAACGGACAATCTGAACTGCCGATTCGACTACGATGTCTGGGACTACACGCTGGACATAAGGACCTACAAGCGATACCTCAACGAAGAGTTCCATACGTGGGCTATAGTGACTATCCTGTACGGCTTCGACCTGCTAAACCACTGGAATATGAGGTGAGACCACGGCTTCAAGCAGGAAGTGGAGGGCCGAGCTCATCGAGACGCTGCCGAGTGGAACTCAGCGTTGGAGAATCGTAAAGACTGAGCCTCCCGAAAAAAGTCGCAGGGTAAAAGATTACGAATCGCGTCTCATGGAACTACACGACAAAGGACTTAGTGACGGAGAAATAGGCAAGGCACTAGGTTTTAACCGACAGACCATAGGGAACTTCAGGAGAAACCTCGGGCTGCCAGCGAACTTCAAGTTCGGCGGTAAACCCGGCTTGGACGATGAGGAGAAGCAGAGGATACGGGAACTCCATAGGAAAGAATTGCCGATCAGCATGATAGCGGGGAAGATAGGAAGATCGGTTATTACCGTAACCAAATTCTGCAGGGGAGAGAAACTCGACACCAGCAGGGCCCGAGGAAAGGGGTATAAAAAACAGCATCACAGGGAGAACCTGATATCCTACTTGGAGGAACACGGCCCAACGCCCCAATCCA
>Ga0209977_10001097_pt1 | contig 11591 bp, 10 predicted proteins | sample SumtaG_2_FD_183113 | JGI IMG/M metagenome (GOLD analysis project Ga0209977, IMG submission 183113) | Deep subsurface microbial communities from Indian Ocean to uncover new lineages of life (NeLLi) - Sumatra_00607 metaG (SPAdes) (version 2) | ecosystem: Environmental > Aquatic > Marine > Oceanic... | reverse complement strand
ATGTCGTATATGTTTGTCAGAAGACGAAGAAAATAATATGATAGCACCATGTATGTGTTCCGGGACAAATAAATTTGTTCATAGAGAATGCTTAGAGCGCTGGTGTGAAATATCTACACGTTCAGATGCGAGAACAATTTGCCCAAACTGTAGACAGCCTTATGAATTTAAACAAATGTCTTGGTGGGATAAAATTAAGTCTTATGGGCGTAATTTTTTGAATTGCATGTATAGTTTTAATATTTTATTGACTATCGGAATTGCTGCTATAGATATGGCTGCAATTTATCCACTGTCGCAAGTTCTTGTACCCAGAGATGATGTATATGTTATGAGTAATAGCACCGCGATAGAACCTCAGATGATGATCGAATTAGGAAGATCACTAGCTACTATAATTATAGTTGCACCCATTTCTCTTTTTTGCTTCTTTTGGGAGATATCTTCAACTAATTCTCTTGATATTTGTTCTGAAAGATTTACATCCAGATGTGTTGGTCATTTTATGATTGTAATGTTAGCATCTAATTGGATATCTGGAGCTGCTGTTTTTCACGCGGTAAGTATTGCTAGGTGGTTTGAATGTTTACCAGATGAGGCAAAATGGTGTAGGAAACCTTTACAACGTCATATATTAGATTTGAATGAATCAGAAGACGAAACAGTGTGAATTTATAACTCATGATATAAATTCTATTTTAATTTAATTTGTGTATATTTTTTAGATCCTGCTGCGTGACGGAGCGTCGGCATAGGTTCACTTTTACTTCCTGGATATATCTTCTTTTTCCAATCTTGACCAGTTGCTTTTTCAGACATGACATAAATATCACCGCCATATACATCGAATTTCATATTTTTTCCAACAGGTCTACTTTTGATATACCATTGCCAGTGAATAGGCATTTTACTTCTTTCATCTCCATATTTACCTTCTCCTAATCTCCACGCAACTACTTTTCGTCTTTCGGAGTCTCCATGGTAACCAATACCAGTTTTGCTTTTGTTAAAGTACTTATTACCCTCAGCCTGTAGTTTTTTAGCTTTGGGTCCAAAGTACTCTGGTAATTTTTTCATTACTGTCTCAAAGTATGGCACTTGTGAGTAAGCAACAATTCTACCTTTACCTTTAGCATAATCCGGTTCTTGAGCTGTCTTGGAAAAACATAAATTATGTCGCGCGTGCTTATTTAAAACCTTTTTACGCCGGCTGTCATAAAATTTTTTATCCCAGTCTAACTCCACGAGTCTGTTAAAGAAATTATTGGTCTTACCCTTTCCTATTAGAGCTTCTAACCCGTTTCTAACTATCAAGATACTTGCTGGTTCGGCTCTTGGAGTATTTCCATCAACTAAAACACCAGCAAGACCAGAATTAAGGTCATGAAGTTCAACTTTGTATCCCTTGCTTTTGAATTTTGCCGCAGCTGCTTCTAAATCACTTCTAGTAAACCCTTGGCCCTTAGAAACTAAATGACCTATTTGTTGATTTCCGACATGATTTTCAGCCACATCTCCACATGTTATAGTTATAATAGGTTCCTTATCAATCGCTTTTTTCAAGGATTTTACTTTTGGTGACCTAGACCTTCGTTTTTTAGGCGATCTGGATCTATGCGCAGATATAGCTTTCTCTAGCTCTTTTTTATTCATCTTTGACCTACCTCTTATGTTCAGGCCTTTAGCAATCGAATATAATTGTTTAACAGTAGGCATTTATTATATTCATAAATACTTTTAAAAATCAATATAATAAATGTTAATCAGTGGATTACAAGCAACAAGTGTGTGGAAAGCATTTTTTCTAGGATCTCTTATTTTAGCTTTTGTATCAGTTGGGGCTGTCGAAGCCCGAGAGTATGTTCAAAACGAGGGATGGTTTGAAAATAAACACGAAGTCATTAAGGCGTTGGGAACCTTTTTAGTAAGTTTTTTCGTTGGTATAATTTGCTATTTAATAATGTACTCTTTGTTCGGATACGGCGGTGGTATGTTAATTTCGCCGGGAAAATAAAAATCAAGATTTTTTCATAAATAAAGATGAGACAAATCTATCAAGGAGATCCTAATCTACCATCTAATTTTCAAATGAATCCAGAAAAGGTGCCAATAGGTGATTTTCCTATCAACAGAAAACTTCCTATAGCAGATTTTAGCCAGGTTTGTTACAATGCCGCCGCTGAATTTGTAAACGGCTTCGATCCGGACTGTGTTAGAAATTCTGAAGCTGGAAAATACTGTAAGAAAACGGTAAATAACTTAATTTTAGACATTGGTAAAAATCCTTGCCAAGTTAATATACCAGTGCCTGTTATAAATTTGCAACCTAAGTTTTTTCAAACAGCATTGCGACGTCATAAAAATCCTGAAAAAGCATTAAATCAATGTTTAGTGGACGCTGAAAATTTTAATGCGAAAGGTGGTGATTACAATCCCGATTGGTGCCATGCTGCTTACACAATTTATAAAAAAGTATATGAAAAACCAGAAGAAAAGGAATATTTTGAAGAACCGGTAAACGAAATAACTGAAGCTTCTGCACCTGCTCCTCCGACTCCTTCTCCCAGTCCTTCGAGTGACGATGGGGCAAATTGCTGGGTCGTGGGTATTGTTAGCGGTTTAATAGTAATAAGTTTTATAGTACTATTAGTAATGGTTATACAAAATCTCACAACGGTAAAAATTAAAAATTAAAAATCGAAATCGTCTTCGATGGCCCAGTCTTCCTGATTTTTAGCTGTAGACACGGAACTGTGTTGATATTCGCTAACTCTTTTCTCAAAAAAGTTAGTCTTTCCGTCTAGTAATGTAGTATTCATAAAATCAAACGGATTTGCTGTATTGTACAGTTTTTCAAAGCCCAGTTGACTTAGCAACCTATCGGCAACGAACTCGATATAATCACTCATCAAGTCACTGTTCATACCAATTAAACGACACGGTAGACTTTCGCATATAAACTCTTTTTCGATTGACACGGCTTCTGAAAATATTTCATGTGCCCTTTCTTGAGAGACTTTATTATTAAGTAATTTGTACATCTTGACAGCAAAATCAGTGTGAAGTCCCTCATCTCTTGCTATCAATTCATTGCTAGTAGCCAATGCATTTACCATTTTACCTCTATTCTTTAGCCAAAAAATAGCGCAAAAACTACCACTAAAAAATACGCCTTCGACTACCGCAAATGCAATAAGTCTTTCTTCAAAAAATCTCTCTTGAAAAGTATCTTTATCTTCATCAAAATAGGATTTATTGATCCATTTCTGCGCCCATTGTGCTTTCTTTGCTACACATGGTATGTTATCAATGGCGTTAAATAATTCAGCTTTACGATGTGAATCTTTGATATATGTATCAATTAGAAGAGAATAAACCAACCCGTGTACATTTTCGATCATGGCTTGAAAAGAATAAAAATTTCTTGCTTCCGAAGCTTGTACTTCTGTTATGAAGTTAGTTAGCAGATTTTCTAAAACGATACCATCAGCGCCCGCAAAAAAGGCTAAGACATGCTCGACAAACATTTTTTCATCTTGTGTTAGTTTTTCAAAATCATCCACGTCAGCTTGGTAGTCTATTTCTTCGGCTGTCCAAAACATACTTTCATGATCTTTGTAAGCTTGTTGCAAGGTGGGGTATTTAATAGGAAGTTGCGTGAATCTGGTATTATCCTGTTCAAGAAGTGGCTCTTTTTGTCTGTTAAGTGTCATTTTTATTAGGAAATGATTTTAAATATAAATCATTTTCAATAAAATGGCATTGAAGCGAATTCAAAAAGAACTACAATTATTACACGAAGACGAGAAGGATATGCCTGGTTTTAGCGCCGGACCGATAGGAGATAATATGTTCAAATGGGAAGGAATAATAGTGGGCCCTTCTGGGACGCCCTATCAGGGGGGAATGTTTAAACTTAACATAGAATTTCCAAAAGATTATCCATACAAGGGTCCGAAAGTCACATTTGACACGCCGATCTATCATTGCAATATTAACAGAGCTGGTCAAATATGTCTAGATATTTTAAAAGATAAATGGAGCCCGGTGTTAACAATCGGTAAAGTACTTTTGTCTATTTGTTCTTTACTAAGTGATCCAAATCCAGATGATCCATTAACCCCGGCAATAGCCGAACAATTTACGAATGACAGAGCAAAACATGATCAAACAGCTCGCGAGTTCACAGAACGTTACGCTGTGGAATAAGAATGTATCTTCTTAATGAATATACATTACAAAAAATTATCAATAATTATTGAACTTTCTCTTTTGCTCTTTAGAATTTTTTTAATGTCAGTATAGGATAATGTCTCCTTGGATAGCAATTTGTTAGCTATTTTGTCAAGATATTTTCTATGCTGTTTTAATATATTTATAACAGCTCCTTCGATTTGATAAGTTAAATCCTGACACTTAGTTTGAAGCGTATCTGAATCTTCAGATAATCTGTGAGGTAAAAATACCCCCTCGTTATCCATACCCCAATGTGTAAAATATTTTCTAACTAAATCGGAAATCTTTTCTATATCGTCACTGGCACCACTAGAAACTTGATCGTATATTATTATTTCAGCGCATCTACCCGCAAGTAAAACAGCTATTTTAGACAATATCTCATTTCTTGTATGTAAATACTTAAGAACTGGTTTAGGTTGACTAAATCCAAGAGCATTTGCACCTCTAGGAATGACACTAACTTTGACAGGTGCATTAGTGTCTTTTAATACAAAACCCATAAGCGCGTGCCCTGCTTCGTGAAAGCAGATTCTCTTCTTTTCTTCAGGACTCACTAAGCGCTCCCGTTTTTCCTTACCTATCATAACCTCATCCAAAGCCTCTTGTATACAGCTATCAGATATGTTTTTATAATCATTTTGTATTGCAATAATTTTAGCTTGATTTATTACGGTTGCTATATCAGCACCTGATAATCCGGCTGAACGTTCTGCTAAACTGTCAAAATTCAGATTACCGATATTTGTAGTTGCCGTCATTTTTTCAAACATTAATTTTCTTTCATTCATATTTGGCAAATCGAAGTACACTTTTTTATCAAAGCGCCCGGACCTTAACAAAGCCGGATCTAAAGTTTTTACCAAATTTGTTGCAGCAAATATAATAATATTATCATCGTGAGAAAATCCGTCCATTTCTGTTAATAATTGATTAACAGTTGACGCTCTTTCACTGTTATTATCAAAATCTCTAGCACGACCGACTGCATCTATTTCGTCTATAAAAATAATACACGAATCATGTTTTCTAGCCTTTTCGAAAAGATTTCTAACCCGTGATGCACCAATACCTACATATTTTTCAATAAACTCTGAACCAGATGCAGAAATTATAGGTAACTCTAATTCATTCGCTAATGCTCTAACAAGCATAGTTTTACCGGTACCCGGGCTTCCGACCAAAAGAACGCCTTTAGGAACCTTTACGTTCCATGATTCGTAATTTTCTTTATTTTTTATAAAGTCCATATAATATTCTATTTCTTTTTTAACATCTTCCAGACCAATAATATCTTCTAAACTTTCAGTTGTATTTGTTGCATGAGATTTTTTGGACTTAGAATATTTCCCTAGTAAATTTAGCGCAGTGACAATAAGGTAACCGTAAACTATGAATGAAAACAAATCTTGATTTTGCGGTGGGGGTTGACTCTGTGTTTGTCCCATTTATTACAGATATATTCATAATCGAAAATATCTGTTAATATAATAATTTAAGAACCGCATGATAAGCATTCCTCCTCTTCCTTAAATCGTTGTTCTTTTGAAGGGTCCATCGTGAATCTTTGCGAATTTCTGGCGGGTTTAGATCGAATATAATAGGAACCGGTTTTAAGTCCTTGTTTCCAACCATACATATGCGCATTCGTCAGTTTCTTAAAATCTATTTGCGAAAACCATAGATTAAGACTTTGACTTTGACAAATGAAGCGACCGCGGTCAGCTGCCATATCAATACAGTCTTTTTGTGAAATCTCCCATACAGTTTTGTACACACCCTTGAGGTGATCGGGAAAATTGGGAATATTTTGCACAGATCCACGGTTATACAACAACCTATCTCGTATTTCTTCATTCCACATGTCAAGTGAGATAAGATCTTCCATAAGATGTGTATTTACAACGGTAAATTCTCCCGCCATGGTTCTTCTCGCATATACATTAGACGTATATGGCTCAATACATTCGTTATTTCCCATGATTTGGGATGTTGATGCAGTCGGCATAACAGCTGTAAGTAAACTATTTCTAACTCCATGTTCAATAACATCTTTTCTCAATGTTTCCCAGTCCCAAAGAGGAATATCGTTATTGTTTATATCAGTATACGTGTACGAATAATTTGGCTCGCTTATTTGGTGAGTTTTCCATAGATCAAACTGAAATTTACCCTTCGAGAGTGGACTGTTTTTTATCGAACTGTACGGTCCATCAATTTTTGCTAAATCACAGGAAGTTCGCATGGCACTGTAATAAATCGTTTCGAAGAGTTTTAAGTTAAGTTCCTTTGCTTCGGGTGAAGTGAAGGGTACTCTAAGTCTAATAAACAAATCAGCCAAACCTTGTACACCAATTCCAATAGGTCGATGGCGTAAATTAGACCTACGTGTTGATTCGATTGGATAAAAATTTTTATCGATGATTTTATTTAGATTTATTGTCACAGATTTCGCCATTTCTGCTAATTTTCCAAAATCAACCACGGGTCTTAGCAATTCCCAAAGCTTAGTATAACCTCCAATATGCTGTTCTGTCTTGTTGTTCCAGTTTACAATAATTTGTGGTACGGTTTTTATTTCGCTTTCAAGTTCAACACCAAAACGGTTTTTATATTTTTCGGTATCATTCATTTCGTTGAAAAAACTACGCCTTTCATTTTCGTCTTCGAGATCAACCTCCGTAAATTTTATATTAAATTTCTTAAGAGATCCCTTGGCCAGACGGCACCACGAACAATTATTCTTGGTATACACCGTTATGGTTGAATCTCGCAGACCATCATGATTTTCAACCAGTACACGTGGAAGACATAAGGAAGCTAAATTACAAACAGCGGATTCAGATTCACCGTTTTCTTTAGAACAACTGTACTCTACAATCTCCGCGCATAGATTGGAAGATTTAATCGTACCCAGATTTTGCTGATTTGACTTTTCATTACAAGCGTTCTTATACAACATGTAAGGCGTACCTGTCTCGGTTTGTGATGAGATTATTGCAGACCATAACTTTCTAGCTGGAATTATTTGCTTTTCCTTGGGATTAGCTTTTATTTGTTCCTCGTATTCTATGTACTTTGATGTGAAGGCATCTCCATACAGTTCCGTCAAACCTGGATACTCATCGGGGCACATGAGTGTCCAGTGACCGTTGTTCTTGACTCTCTCCATAAAGATATCAGGAATCCATAGAGCATAAAACAAATCACGCGCTCTTTCTTCCTCTTGACCGTGATTCTTTTTGGCATCAAGAAATGTAAAAATGTCCATGTGCCATGGTTCGATATACATTGCAAATGAACCGGGTCTTTTTCCACTCTGATTTATGTATCTTGCAGTGTCGTTATAAACTTTAAGCATGGGCATAATCCCGTCTGAATTTCCACCTGTCTTTCTGATATAAGCACCTTTCCCTCTGATACCCGATATATGCACACCAATGCCACCAGCCCATTTAGAAATCTTTGCACAACGTGTTATGGAACCGTATATTCCTTCCACGGAATCAGCCGAACCATCTAGAAGGAAACATGAGCTCATTTGGGGTCTGGGAGTTCCAGAATGAAACAAAGTCGGCGTTGCATGTGTATAATATCTCTGAGACATAAAATCGTAGACTTCTTTTACACCTTTCAAATCAGCGCCGTGAATTCCCAGAGATACACGTAAAAACATATGTTGTGGTCTTTCAACGATTATGTTGTTGACTTTTTTTAGATAAGCTTTAGATAGTGTTTTGAAACCAAAATACCCGAGATCAAAATCTCTTGTAAAATCAATCATGTCTTGTAACTCTTGGGCATTTGCGGTTGTAATATTAAATACTTCTTCGCTAACAAGAGGCGCTGGATCTCCGTTTTTATCAACATTCTTGTATAATTTTGTCATGACATCGAGAAAACTGGTACTTGTATTTTTTTGATGATTGTCCGTTACTATCCGTCCTGCCAAAATACCAAACGCTGGGTGGGTGGTTATCATTGCAGCGCAAATTTGTGAACTTAACTCGTCAATTTCCGAAGTTTTAATTCCATCATGAACGCGAACTGCTATTTTTTGTGTTATTACGGCTGGATCTATGATTTGTTCCAAACCTCCCCCCAACAGATACTGGATTCTTTGTGATATTTTGTCAAATTTGACAGGCTCTTTGTGATGATTTCGTTTCTCAACTTGCATTTTACTTATCGTGGCTTTTTTGTTTTAAAAATCATTTCAGAAAAAAGATATATAATAAATATGTCTTATGTTTACGCACGTGATATAGGTTGTGGAGACCCAATAAACCCGTTTCATTTCATGCTTAGCGGACCTCTACCAAATTTTGAAGCACCGCAAACGCAGTTGCAATACGGTAGGACCCGCGGTGTTTCACCAGGATCTTTAAATGAGACAACCCAAGGCTTTTATGCTGATCAAGTTAAAGCTCAGGGCTGGACACCAACGGTAAAAGCTTTTTATCATCATCTTCAATCTAATAGTTATCCAGCTAGTTGGCTGCCATGTTGTCTATCTTGCAGCACTCACACTAGTATAAATGGTACATTAAATTTTTACAATCTTGGTCAATTGTACTTAAATAACGCATTGGCCTGGACATTTCTTAAGTTTAATCCGGAAGTTATTGCGTACGAAAGTACTAACGCAACAGATCCCAATGCCGTTATGGCCCCTGTATTTACACAACAGGGGAAAAATACTCTTCCCATAGGTCTAGAAATGGCTCATATTGAGTTATTAACATCGAACAAACCTCATAAATATTCTGGTCTTATCAATGAAGCTCTCATGCAAGCATACGCCTCGCAGGGAAACCACGGGCCATGCGGTAAAACGTTAACTTTTATTTGCAATCAGTTAGATGCATTAAAAGGCAGGCATTGGGTGAATAGCAACAACGCGTTGGCTAAATGGTGGAAAGGTAAAAAACCATACAGAAAATGCAATGTGGGTGTGCAAAAGTTGCTTGGATCACACCAATGTCCTGCGGGGGAAGAATGCGTTCCTACTGGTAAAATGCTGGGGGAAGGAATGTGTAAACCCCAAAAATGCACCCAGGGAGTAGGTCCTACCCAAGACCAATGCCCAGTTGGGTCTCATTGTTCTCCAACACATTCCAAATTATTAGGTTCTTCCGGAGAATGTAAACCCAATTCTGGATGTCGTACACCAATTACTTCTTGTCCGAAACTTTGTGGTAATGGATTCGCTGGTGCTTCCGGTCCATATATCTAAAATTAGTAAATTATTTATTGATAAATAATTTAACGAAGTTACTCAGCGAGCTTGTGAAGTCTAGACATCAAATTAGGCGATGCAACTTTTGTTGGTGGTGAAATGGTTTCAGACACACTAGGAGCAACAGCGACTGAATTAGCCACTGATGGAGTTTCGCATACGGAAATGTCTTTGTCCACGGAGGGTGACCCTCTCCACATGAAAAATAGACCTACACCTAATCCAACCAACACAAGGATTATAAACAGTGTTCTCATCGTAAAAATACTTTGCGATTTTTTAACCTTGAGGGGTTGTTGTATAGGAGGAGCGAAAATTTCTGGAATCTCGGGTGGCGGTGCTGGTTGAAATGGTGGAGGGGGTTGATTTTTCATCAAAGTGACTTCGACATTACCAGGTTTTTCCGATTTTAAGACTAGAAAATGGTTTTGATAAACGTTTTTATCATTTTTTACTTTGACTCCCATATTTCCTGAAAATACTTGATAATTGATATCACCTGCATCCAATTGTGTTTGATTTACTACAGCAGCTTGAAATTCATATTTTGAATCAGCTGTCACTGTAACATCAATGTCAAAAAGGGTCGCGTCTTCGTTGATATCTATCAATTGACGTTTATTTGAAAGAACTAACTTAGTCATATTTTACCATCAAATTGTCTTTTTAAGCGTGTTTTTCTACTTGATCTTTAGCAGTGTTTATCATTTGATTTAGATTCCCAGTCATCTGTCTGAGCTCGGGGGGTGCGTCTGAAGTTTGTTCTAATTGACCTACCATTTTTTGAAGGCTCCCCATCATCTTTCCCAGGTCTAGATTACCGTTTTGCATACCTTGAGTCATACTAGCCATCATGTCTGTCATCAATCCCCCCGTCATGATTTGCCCCAGCGCGGCTGAAGGATCTGTAGAGTTAGGATCTACAGAACCCTCGACTTTTTTCATAATATTTTGTATAAAGTCATCTTCAGCAGATCCATCTGATTCTATATTTACTATAGAGGTCGAGGTAGATTTTTCCTCCGATTTAGCTTTTTCTGTAAGAACTTCTTTCATTTTACCATCGGGGTCAACAATAGCACTAATAGTTAGTAGATGCTGCCATATAGCTTCTTGATCTTCAGCTGACGAATTTTTTATCAACAACCTTATATTTATATAAACTCGTTGTGAGTACTCAATAACGTTAGAATTTAAAGTACTTACATCCTGGTTTTTGAATGAATCTCTGTTTTCCGAACAAAAACGAAAAAATCCCGAAATATGTTTTTTTATAGCTTCTACAGATGTTACCGTAGTCTTATCTATTAGTCTTGAATACAATTGTAAAGATCTCTGCGTTGATCCACCAACAGCATCTGCGTCTGCCACAAATTGCGAAATCGCTTGAAATGCTAAAAGTTCCTTGCTAGTTAATGTGTTTTTGCTCATTTTTTGTTGGCTTTAAAATTTTAAATTATATATTAGATTCAGATAAATGGACGAGTATTTAGACGATTGGAGAAATTCGGGGAGTACAGAAGAAATAGACTGGTACACTAGAGTAGGACCAGTCCAACAAGATCCATGGATAGAAAAAATGCAAAATTTACCTTCTATGTTCACTAATTATATTTTAAGTTCTCAGTTACTAAAACAATTAAAATCAAACAAATTAGTTTGTGGTAATCAACTCGAAAGTAGGTTTAGATTCGGACTCCAAGCACATTTATCGTCCTTGAATCCTATTGCAACATCTCTTGGGTATGCTATTTTGGATGACAATATCTCTAAAATAGATGCAAAAAAAGTAAAGGATGTAAAAAATCTATTGATGGGTGGTGGTAATTGTCGTTCCGATAAAGACTGTAAAAATATCAAATGTGATTCAAGTTGCAAGTCATATAGTTGCAAACAATGTAAAAATCTTAAATCCTTATCAGATTGCCGTAATGGCAAATGTTCTTATCCACTAGTAGACATAGGATCCGTTATTAGATACGCTAAACTTTGGTTAAGACTATTAAAAGGAAAACCAAAAACCACAATACCATTAGATGAAGACTTTCAAGGTGATGAAGACTTTCAAGGTGATGAAGACTTTCAAGGTGATGAAGACTTTCAAGGCTTTGATATG
>Ga0209977_10001095_pt1 | contig 11603 bp, 30 predicted proteins | sample SumtaG_2_FD_183113 | JGI IMG/M metagenome (GOLD analysis project Ga0209977, IMG submission 183113) | Deep subsurface microbial communities from Indian Ocean to uncover new lineages of life (NeLLi) - Sumatra_00607 metaG (SPAdes) (version 2) | ecosystem: Environmental > Aquatic > Marine > Oceanic... | reverse complement strand
CAAGGGGTGTTTCTTAATGAAATCAAAGTCTAGGGTATCACCTATCTGAATATTTTTTGTCACCTTGAATTTATGGGCAATTGCCAACTTCCGGTTTATCCAAAGCTCAGAATGATAGGGAGCATGTTCATCGCAGGAGATCATGTAATTATCATCGGGGAGGGTGAGTTCTTTATAAATCTTGATATTCGGATCTCTTGCAAGGAGATATTGTGAAAATCCTAATCTATTCTTTGTGTTTGTAATCATACTGATAGTGATTTCTTGTTTAAATTCAGTAGAAAATTTCTCCGCTATTTCACTTGCAGAGAATCCCGCAATACATAACTCTTTAAGCTTTCTCCTTGTTTCTTCTTTAGTCCAGTCAAATCCGTTTGTGTGTCCACTCATGTCAACTCCCTTAAAAAGCTAATTTTATCAGGATGACAAGCGCTGCCCCCGCGACAGCACCTACCTTGACTCCCCTCCACCAATTGCTTTTGCCACGATTCTTGCTGATGTTGAGTTTATTCTCCCATTCTTTCTCTATCCCCGGCCACTTGGTGATTTGTATATCCTTCTTGGTAATAGCCTCTTTCAATTCAGTATTAGCTATTCCTAGTTCTATCCCCTCTACCGATGATTTCACAAAAGCCATTGTAAGCTCATCAAACTGCTGTCTGAGTAGCGTGAATTCTTCCATATATCCAAGCGTCTTTCGTCCTGCAGCAAGTGAGAATAGAATGCCTTGCGATTGAAGCGTGATCTCTTCCGGCTCGACATACAATATCTCAACCAGATGCACAACGACCTGTGTTGGTGGCAACGCAGCTATCTTCTTTTCCAGTCCTTGCTTCTCTTTCTCTATCCTCGCGACATTTGCCTTGTGTTTCTCTTTCTCTACCTTTGCTACATTTGCCCTTTCTTCAGCTTCATCTGCGCGTGCAATAGCTACCTGTGCCTGAAAATCTGCTTCCTGTATCTCCTGCTTAATCTCCACTATCACCCTATCACTTGCTTTCATTGCCTTGTTATACATATGGCGACCTGAGAAATAGCTGTTGACAATGGATAATACGATGATGATAACAGTGCCGATAATCTTGAACTTATTGAGTTTAAGCCATACAATCATAGCTTACCTCCTATTTCTTTTTAACCTTGAATGGATCTACGATCTTATAGTCCTGACCGTAATGAGTTTTTCTGAATCTCGCTACCTTCCTGAGTTCCCTCATCATGACATAAGCGTTTTTGTCTATGGCATCGCTTACTGTCTTTACTTTCGATCCCCCACCGGAAGCATGAATAAGAAAATACTTATCTATCATCATTCCAACGTGAATAGCTCTACTTTGTTTATTGAACCACAATACCAAACAGCCAGAGAAGGGTCTTTTAACTTCATTGCATTTGTATTTTTGATAGAGGGTATGTGCAGAATAGTCCTCATAGTCATAGAATTTTCCAATGGATTTAAGGACTTCAACGACTAGCCCAGAGCAATCGAAAGCCGAGAAGTCGTCTCCCCCCCAGGAGTAAGGTGTGCCTATCCAGTGCTGAACATATTCGACAGCTTTAGCACGATAATATGATTCCACTAATAGACTAGACCCAAATCCAGGCATTTGTTAAGAAATATAGGGAAGGACATCTTCTTTGTCAAGGAGAATTTTGTTTAAATAAATTTCTTTAATTTTTCACTACGACTTGGATGTTTTAATTTCCTTAAAGCTTTAGCCTCGATCTGCCTAATTCTCTCACGAGTCACCTTGAATTGCTGTCCAACTCCTTCTAAAGTATAAATTTTACATCCTAATCCAAATCTCATTTTTAAAACTTTCGATTCTCTTTTTGTAAGAGTTTTTAAAGCATCTTCTATGCTTTCATCATCAATGCCATGATGTCCAAAAATGGTATATATAAATAACATTTTTCTTTGAAATATGAAACTCATGATAGACTCCTTTTTTTAATCTTCATTTACATTTTTTATCGGTTTTATATAATTTTTCAAATTCTTCACCCATGTCATCTTCAACTCCAAGACATAAGTATCCAGTTCCTTTAAAATCACTTGAAACAAAAATTCCACGAACAGCATTATGAGGTTGATAAACAAATGTGGCAATAGTCTGTATAGCAGCACCCAATGTCGGACGATAATACTTCTGCTTAAAATCATCATTATCCTTGACCATAAAGGCTTCTATTGTTACTATCCAACCATTCGAAACCCTCTCTAAATTGATTTGTTTAAATCTTATTTCTTTTTGCATGTTACCTCCTTTTTAATTTATTTCATTCCTTATAATCTGCACAATAGAAATCAGACACGCCCATCGCTGCATACTGAGGATTTTCACATTTTTCCTCTTTATTTGTGAGGCATTTCTCACATTTTGGGTGATAACCATAGTCGCGCTTATTGCGCCCAAAGAGTGATTCGCCATAGAAGTGTTTTGCTGGATTCATTTTATCTCCTTTATCCCAGACTTTCATTTAATAGGTTATTCCTATTTGATATCGTAGATTTCCATTTTTGAACATCATCGATTTTCAGTTGGCGATAATAACCCTCTTTAAGCATTCTATTAAGAAGCATTAAATCTGAACATACCTCCCTATTTTTCCTTTTCCTCTGTTTTCTCTTTGAAAGTTTAAAATAAATATCTATCCCCTTTTGTATTTCATGTATTAGATTTCGCAATTCTTTCTTTGGTGTTGGTTTGTATTTAATCCTCTTCATTTTCCCTCCTTACAACATCCCTTTCCTTTAGGGCAAAGTCCTATAGTATCCCACCATTCTCCAAGAGAATCGAATGTGGACACATAAAATGGAATATGCCAACCCTTTCCACAAGCGCCACACATAAAATGCTCATAATAAATGAAGGGACATCCACTCCATATCCACTTAATAATTTTGATTAATCGTCTCACTCGCCTCATTTATCCCTCCCTTATTTATAGTTTATCCTCACATAAGCTGATGTTAAACTATATATAACAGTTAAGTTCCTCACTTCCCCTCCTCCTCTGGCTTTATCACAGCATCCTCATTGTAATCCTCAATTAGTCCCTTTTCCTTAAAAATCTTATTAATAGCCTGCCTCTCTTTCGTTAACTCACCTACTTCCTGGATAAGATATGCCTGATTCTTCCTAACCTCAAAGATGTCAATATTCTTCACGTAGAGAAAAGTCGCCAAAACAGCACCAAGGATGAAACAGGTGAACCCGCCGATGAATGCACCGACAAAGAATTGCCAAGTATAAAGTCGTCTAATTTTCATAACACCCCCTGAGTTGATTCTTTCTTTAATTCCCTATAACATTTGGCACATAAGCTTTGCTTGAAGCGTCTTTCAATTTCATTTATTTTTTCACAAGAAACTTTGTGCCAAGCTCCAAATTTATTAAATACCATTTCCGGGTCTATAATTTTCCTTCCACACTCACAACAAAAGCCTGCCATTCTATAGCACCCCCTGTGCCAATCTTTTCTTACACATATCGCAGTATTCCTGCTTTATGTCAATTCCGATAAATCTTCGCCTCATTTCCTTTGCTACATAGAGAGCGGTCCCAGCTCCGGCAAATGGGTCGAGAACTATGCCCCCCTCGAATCCAACATTGCAATCACAGGAAGTCCAGCCGATTGTTTTATGAGCCATCGCAGATCTAGGCACAATTGGAGTTCTAGGCACATTAGCTTGCGTAGCACTTCCACCATTAAGATTGGGACGTTTAGTTTCATCAGGCTCCGATTCAATAATCCTCTTCCTTGCCTTTCCACATTTCTTGCATACCTCTTCTGGACACCCTGCCTTAATCGGCTTCTCACATAGCTTCTCAGGAAATACGGCAAAATGAGCTTCGGGGAATGGCTGAGTATTTATCTCGAAAAAATCCCCAGGATTCTTTCCTACAGGGGGACACCAACGAGGATCCTTTTGACAAGCTGCCCCACCACCCTTTGGGTGTCCTGTCCAACCTTTCCCACCTGGAACTTTCACGCCACCTCCTGATCCTATAATTGCTCCCATAGTCCTTGTTTCTGCACCTGCCTCAAATACATCACCTGGGTTTTTGCCATCGGGATTTAATTCAAGCAATTTTCTATCTGGATTATCTTTTGTCTGACACCAAGAAGATTTACCTGATGCACCCTTCCAATCTGATAAGGGATATTTAGACCTCTCAATTCCCGATTCAGCATGAGGTATCCTCACCGCATCTAAATCAAAATAATATCCCTGGCTCTTGCTGAACATGAAAAGATATTCCCAACGATTGCTAAATCTATCAGTTACACTCGAGGGCATGGCATTGGGCTTATACCAGATAATCTTATTCCTGAGTATCCAGCCATTCTGAATTAGCGACCATGCGAGGCGTTCGGGGATCATACATAAACATTTAGGTTGAAGCCTTGTTTTCCCCTGTTTGAATTTTGACTGACCTTCTCGCAATCCTCCCTTATTGTAATCGCCACCAGCACCACCAGATCCCCCATAAGTATCTCCAATATTCAGCCATAGCGTTCCTTCCTTTTTCAGCACTCGCTTGACCTCGTTAAATATCTCAGTCAGATGTTCAATATACATTTCAGGAGTCGGCTCGAGGCCGAGTTGATCGGGGCCAGTTCCATAATCTCTTAATCCCCATCTTTCACCAATACGGCGGTGAGGTGATACAACAATCAATGCTTTTACCTGGAAATGTTTTCATAATCTCCAAAGCATCACCACACACAACCGTATTGGTTGGTAACTCCTTTTTTCTATTCAATCGTAGAACTCCTTTCTAGCCCAAGCCAGGATATGAAGTGCATCTGCCTCGTCATCGCTTGATAAATCAGGCTTATTGAATTTTTCCCTAGCCACACTTATCATGTCTTCCTTATTTGCCCTTCCCTTTCCGGTAGCAAATTTCTTTAATGTCGCTGAATGAACAGAACCATATTCAATATTATTACTCTCACAGAATTCCTCAATCCTAGTTGTCATCCCCACAAGAATCTCCGTTGCATGACCACCCCTAAAATGTGCCAATTCATATACGATGACTTGAGGATTCACTAATTCAGCCATAGCTTTCAACCATGTATTGAACCTCAAGAATCTTATGCCCTTGCTTTCCCCTCTTTTTAGGCTAAAATCCTGAACTCCACTTTCGATTCTGCCATCAGCAAAACTTGCCCAACCTGTTTTGGTCCCACAATCTAAGGCTAAGATATTCATCGCTTCGCCTCCCTCTTCGATTTACGATAAGAGTATTCTACGACTCCCTGCAGGATGCCCATCCTTCTCGCTATGTCTGCGAATTCTAGCTCATCCTTTTCTCTCAATTCCACGATCCTCTTGGCGCGTATTGCATACTCTTCTTTAGAGAGCCAGCGTCCCATTAAAATAATTTCCATTGAATAGTATCATCAAGCTTCATTAAATTCCAATGTTCCTCTGCTACCATTTTATATCGATTAAATAAGGGGATGGCCTTCTTTTTTAAGTATGCTTGAAATTCATAGAGTTCTCTTGATCGAATAGGCCAGAATATTCCCTCATTACAGGTTGCAACGGGCAATTGGCAATAGATGTTTCGGAGTTGGCGGTCAGTTAAATCTGGATCAAAATAACGGGCATAACTCAAGAGATATCTTCTCTTACACGCATTTTCTTTCCCTTGATGATCTGCCTTAATTTTCTCTAGGATAATTTCAGATAGATTCATTTTCCCTCCTCAAGCACGGCTAATACGGCTTTCAGACAGGCTTCAAGGGGGGTTTTGCCTAAAATCATTTCTGTCCAATGAAAAATTAATTGCCATTCATGTGGTTTTGTTGGTTCTGTTTCATATCCCGTTTGGAAAAGTAATTCAAATTCCAGCTGTGGTTTTCGCTCCCTCAAAAACTCTAGGCAGTCGAATATGGTCCAGAGGGGTGTTAAACTTTTACAAGCAGTATCATGTGTTGCTGTATAATTAAGTGACAAGGTAATATATTCCATTTGAGTATCAACAACTAAAAGAGGGATATTTGCTCTGTCTGGTTGTATTGCCCAATCTCCTTTCCTAATCTCTTTCCTATGCTTCTCCGCCACCTGCTTGCATAGGCTTATCTCCTCGTCAGTAAATTTAATCATTCTCCCTCCACTAACCTTATAAATGTTTCCGGCTTCTTATCAGACTTCTCCCACTCATCCTTAATCTTAGGAAAGACTGATTTAGCCAGATCATAGAATCCCTCTATGCTTTCTCCCTTGGCTAAAATTATCTTATAGACATCACCCAACAGAATCATTGGCAGAAATTCTTTCTCCTTTATGTAAGGTTTTCCAACATCACGGCTCTTATCACCCTCTTTTAAGAACTGCCTTGCCTTTAGGAACCAATTCCTTATCTGTAGGTGTGGATTAGATTTCTTCAATATCGGATTGCTCAACCACCAAGCACATTTCTTCTTTATTTCCTCAAGAGCATCTAAGTCAGGGAAGTCAGCTATTAATCCCACAATGAATTCTTGATCTCTCTTTTCGTTAAAAGGATAGTCTTTTACTTTAGAGAGGAGATTAAGGATATAGTTGCATTTCGTATCTTCTAATTTATTATGATTTAATTTACTATTATCTAATGTAATATACTCTTCACTTTCTTGTTCACTATGTGAACATTTCTGTTCACCACGCCCTTTCTCTGCATAGAATTTTGCTGTTCTGCTGAATTGGTAATCTTCCCATGTAGTAACATAAAGAGTTCCATCTTTCATTTTTGTGAGCTTACCTTTCCCATCTTTGTCTTTTAAATTAATGAATTTTTCAATTGCTTTAATAAATATATCTTCTGGGATTCTCAACATCCCTGCAAGTTGTTCTAATGGATATGGTATTTCTTCATTTGCCCGGATAAACCCATTATCTTTTGAGGCCAGTGAAAGCAAGTCTACCCAGATCGCCCTCTCCTCAACCGTACATTCAATTCTCATGGAACCAAAGATCCACTTGTCAGGCCACCAGGGAAACCAAAATTTATCAGGTACTCTTTTTTTCATTATTTATTCCTTTTAATTAAAAAAGCATTCGCATTCTTGATCGAGGTAAAATCCAAAGTCTAATTCCTCCTGTTTATCCTGATCTGATACAAATTCTTCTATTGTCATTCCTTGCTTATAAGTGAACTTTTCATGTTTAAATATAGAGCCTTTCTCAAGATCAATAGCTACTTTCCACAAATCGGGATAGTATTTTTTCAGTTCAATCCATTGACGCTTTTTCTGATATGGGCAAATATAGCATCCAGACTTTTGAGGTATTCCCAATCCTGCTTTTTTTATAATTTTCTTACATTCATTCCGAGTGATCCCTAGTTCAATCAAGGGAAAAATTCTTCCCTTGTGCCTTACATTTCTTGCTCGATGTGCTTCTCCTGCATCTATGCCCAGAATCATTTTGCAATCTTCATCAAACGATTTGGCAAATTTGTGTAATGGTGTGATCTTCCAGTAATCAGTACACCAGCGATTCATCCGAGAGGGGATGAAGCTCTTCATCTGACACCATTCAATCAACGTCATGTCTTTTGTCCCACCCTCCATGTAGATTATTTTTATCCCCTGCTTTTCGAGATAATCCATATATTTATAAGTATGTGGCCACTCTGCTCCCGTATCAGAAAAGACAATATAATCAGGCATGGGCAATTCTTTCAATAGGGCAAGGGCAATAATGGCTGTACTATTTACGCCTGCTCCAAAACTAAGGATTGTTTTCATGATCCACCCTTATAAAAAAAGCCCTCGCCTGCATAACCAAGATGAGTAAAGATTACCCGATGAAGGGCATTGGTAGGTACAGAACGAGGGCTCAAATCCTTAATAGATTTCATAATCTTTACTCATCCTCTTTAATATACAATACTCTCCCATCATTGTCAATAGAGAAGACCCGGCCCCCACCCTATTGAGGGGGAAAAGAAGGAGGGGTAGGCAGGAACCAGGTCGGTCATTTTATCTCCTCAACGAGTGAGCGGATGAAGTCTTTGGCTTCTTTCATCTCAATAACCCAAATTTCATCTCTTGTATATCCACACCATGACATTTCGTGTAGCCTTCTCGCTTTCTTCTCTATCCACTCCTCGGTGACTTCTGGCTTCTGTATCATCTCTTTTATTTGCAGATGGGCTTCCTCATACGTTGTTGCTGTTTCCTTATAATTACACTTAGATAAATAATAAGAAAATACTGCGGTGAGAATACTCAAAAGTTCCTCTTCATTTAACTTGCTCATTTTTCCTCCTCTTTCTTTGGGGGATCGCCACAAAACTCATAGTCGATACTATTGCCTCCCCCCGTATCTATGCTATGGTCGACCTGTTTGTAGGGATCGAAACCGTAATGTTCACCCATCATTTTCCAAGTCTCGAAGTTTGTGATGTGTGTAATTTTCATTTATCCCTCCTTGTTACAATGCTTTCCCAAATGCTAATTTTCAATTCCCAGAATTTTATAGCTAAATCTCTTCGTGCATATCCCAATGTTGTATTTGACCATAATTTAATATCTTTTAGCATATAATTACGCTCTTGCTTTAGTGCTTCAATTTTCCCTTTTATTAGATTTTTGATTGTCATTTCTCCTCTCCTTAATACAATATACACATTGTAAGTCCAGCATTTATTTACAATGTTTATGTTGTATCTAGTTAACATAATCTTATGAGATACCAGATTTTATCTCTTTCTCCAATTCAACAATATCAGATTTCATCTTTAGGATTTTCTTCTTCTTGTATTCCAATCTACATTTCTTATAACGTGCTGCAGCTTTCATAATAAAATCAGAAGTGAATTTTAGGTTTTCTTTGCCCCAATATGCAGAGTTGAAATCTTCTTCACAATAATTTTCCCAAACAATATCTACCTTATTAGCATAACTTCCTTTTTCATAGTCTGATATATCTCTCTTACCTTTAAAATCAATTACCTCTTGAATTTCTTGGTTGGTAAAATTATTTATTATCCCTTGGCACACCCGAAATCTTGCAGCCCAAATGCTCAAAGTGAAGGGCGTTTCGTTAAGTATTGCTGAAATTGTTATTCTCACTTAAACCTCCTATATTAGTTGACATAATCCTTATGCGACACTGTTCTTGCTACCAGATTCTCTTTCACCCTTGCTTTTGTAGGGACAATCAGGCTCAATATCAAATAGGTCAACGATTTGCTTGTCTTTAATTTTATATGGAAAATCACATAAGCCCTCACCATCGCCAATGGGGATACAATGAAGGCACTCTGCACATGGTTTATTCCACATTCTTCTCCTCCTCTCTTTCTTCAACCTCGGTGGGTTTGTGGCATTTGGAGCATTGAAGATAAATTGCATTTGGTTCAAGCCCAAATTTCTCCCCCAATTTTCCAAAATTAAATTCTCTCACCCAAGCCTTACAACAGTTACTTCTTAATTCATTCATTTAATCCTCCTAGTTGACATAATCCTTATGCGACACTATTCTATTCTCTTCAGAGCTTCCATAAAGGTCAGTTCTGGCACAACTGTATTTGAATATTTTCCTGTGGTAACAATCGCTCCAATTCTTATGGCAATCCAATATAAGAATTTTCGAGGAATTCTATATGCTAACCATAATAAAATCTTTTCTTTTCTCATTTTTATCCTCTTACTTAATAAATCTTCCCAAGTCGTGCTTTATCAGCTATCATCATGGAGAAATTGGCTATGTCGGCACATTCCAGTATCATCTTTTTATGTTTATATGGAATCATTTCATCAACAAGCAACTCTTCTAGTTCCCTCACTTCTTCTTTCAGCCTTTCAAGTAGATATTCGTAAGAGCATTTTAGCCAATGTTTTTTATCGGAGTTATGCCCTAACGTCTTAATCATTTGACTTTTAAACCAATCTACCGCTTTTAAATCCCTTTCCATATCTTCACGCCATTTCTCCCTTGTTTTATTCTTATTCATGTTTACCTCCGTTAGTTGACACAATGATATTATGCGACTCAATCATCTGGCTCTCTCGTAGCCTGTTCTTCCATTTGTCTCTCAACGCCACAGATATAAGGAAATGGAACCATGCCCTTATCATAGATACATTTTTCTTGCCAAAAAAAAGCACATTTCATGCGTCCATTGTAATAGGGACATTTTTGTTTTAATTCCTCTTTAGGGATGCTCATTTTTTCGGCCATCAGTAATCCTCCCTCTTCTGTTTCTTCTTCTTGCAGCGAAAACATTTGAAAAGGTGTACCTCATATTCGGTGCTCTCGTGGCCGTAATACTCAATTCCAATCTCGATGAAGTTGTGACCAAAGAAGAAACAGAGTAGTTTGCGCATTAATCTGTCCTCGGATCGTTCTTGGTGACCATCTCAACTGGCTTACCCTTGTATTTAGCAAGTAATTTAGTACAAAAATTATCTATTGAAGCTTGGTCTTGAAAAAGACAATTCTCTATCTTCTCTTCCATCCTCAAACCTTTACTAGATGCAGCACATAGGGCAGCCACGAAAAAGCCGATGATGGCTCCGATGAAACAACCGAATAAAAATGCAAACGCCCATGATTGAGTAAATTCTGGCATGTTATCCCTCCTAAAATGGAACCTCATCATCTTCTTTTGGCTCTTTGAGTTTTTCCGGTGGGGGAATATCATCATCAAGCTTGATGTTAGCAATTCTACTCCAACTCTTCTTTGGATCGTCCTTATCTGGTTCGTGAATAATCTCAGCATCAAACTCTTTGCCTACAACTCCAGCCTCATCGCCTAGGTGAACATTGCCTTTCTTGTCAGGCTTGGCCCCAAAAGCTAAGAGCAGATCCCGATAGCCAGGATTCCAGGGAACAAGAGATTCCTTGTGGTAGCGGATATTCCCTAGTTCATCCATTAGCTTGAATGAGAATTTAACAGATACGAAATCATTGCCCCCAGAGCTTGTCCTTTTCGTCTTTTTCGGTTCTGCCATTACCTTGAATTTGTAATGACCCTCTGGAACCTGTTGCGGTTCATACGGTGGTAATCCCATTATTTTCCTCCTTTTCGATTGTCATATTTATGATAACATTGACCATCAAAATAAAATTGTGCTCGAACAAGATCATCTTTACAATGAAGCCAGACCCAAATTGTGCCACGTTCAGGATGAATTTCGACACTACTCTTTTCAATTTCTGACCCCTTTACTCCTAGCACTCTCCTTGCCTTACGCACAAAATAATCCGAGAATTCCTTAACAAAAGGTAATGGTTTAATTTTTCCTTTCTTCATTTTGCCTCCTTTTTTATTTCGCTTTCGATTATTGCCAATCCGACCTCTAGATCCTCATGCCTCAAAGAACAGACATCGGTCCAAGAATCCGTGTCGAAGGCCTTCTTGAGCAAATCAAACCTCCCGATCTTATCCTCCTTTTTGTTTGAACTTGGATATTTTCGGTAAAGTGCATTCTGGACTTTTTCGGTCAGTATCTTTATTTTCCTGAATTTTCCCTCACCCATATTATCATTTTTGATTATATCTTGAGAATTCCTACTAACGTCCAGGGCCTTATGTTTTCCACCCAGATTCAATTTTTCTATATGTGGAAGGAAGTTTTTAAAAATTGGTTCA
>Ga0209977_10001094_pt1 | contig 11609 bp, 10 predicted proteins | sample SumtaG_2_FD_183113 | JGI IMG/M metagenome (GOLD analysis project Ga0209977, IMG submission 183113) | Deep subsurface microbial communities from Indian Ocean to uncover new lineages of life (NeLLi) - Sumatra_00607 metaG (SPAdes) (version 2) | ecosystem: Environmental > Aquatic > Marine > Oceanic... | reverse complement strand
AACCAACATATAACGAGTTTTTAGTTAATTGTCCTAGTATTGATTCTCTTATATATCAATGTAAGCAGCGGAACTTACTTCCGCCCCTTAAAATATCGAAATATTATCCTCAAATGAAAAATATTGCTTTGGTGTGTATAACAGAAATGAATTCAAAAGATTCAATTGAAGCATTTATTCAAGCTGCTCAAGTAGCATTAAACAATAAAGCGGAGGGGAAAAAGTTATGAAATCAAATATAACTCTAATCTTTGAAAAGGGAATAGATGAAGAACTACAAAATTATATACCTGAAATGGACATAGAAGTCGCAGATCTTAAAGAAATTATTCCTCAGATTCTATTAAGAAATGATATACTCATTCCAAATGTTCCAGAAATTGAAATTGTTCGTCATTTTGTGAATTTAAGTCATAAAAATTATGGTGTTGATACAGGAATTTATCCATTAGGTTCATGTACGATGAAATATAACCCTAAAATTAGTGAAACTGTTGAAAAATTACCTGGATTCAGTCAAATTCATCCATTACAAGAGGAAAACCAAGGTTCAATCAAACTCTTATATAATATCTCAAAATTCTTAGGAGAAATAACTGGTATGGATGGATTTACACTTCAGCCGGCGGCGGGAGCACATGGAGAATTAGTAGGATTATTAATTATGAAAAAATATTTTGAACATAAGGGAATAAAAAAAGAAAAAATTATTGTACCAGATTCCGCTCATGGAACTAATCCTGCATCGGCAAAAATGGCAGGCTTCTCAATTATAGAGTTAAAATCAAATGAACAAGGAGAAGTGCCACTTGACCATTTAGAATATGCAATGCAGGGAGGTGATGTAGCGGGAATAATGCTAACAAATCCTAATACTTTAGGAATCTTTGATCGACATATTAAGGAAATTACACAAATTGTGCATAATAATGGTGGATTATGTTATTACGATGGAGCAAATTTAAATCCGATGCTAGGTATATGTAGGCCTAGAGATATGGGATTTGATATTGTCCATCTTAATCTACATAAAACTTTTGCTACACCACACGGAGGAGGTGGTCCAGGTTCAGGACCTATAGGTGTTATAAATGACCTTAGTCCTTTTCTTCCTGAACCATGCATTATTTCAACTGAAAATGGATTAGTATGTAAAGAATCTACTGGTAAATCTATTGGTAGAATTAAATCTTTTTGGGGTAATTTTGGAGTTATTGTTAGAGCTTATGCTTATATTTTAGCTTTAGGTGCCGAAGGATTACTTAGGGTCGGTCAGATGGCCGTATTAAATGCCAATTATTTGCGTGTCTTATTACAAAAGAAATATTATCTTCCTTTTAATCGGGCATGTCAGCATGAATTTGTAATTTCTGACAAAAATATGCCTAATAATATAACTACTGAAGATATTGCTAAAAGGATTCTTGATTATGGGATATATGCTCCAACTATTTATTTTCCTCTGATAATACAAGGAGCTTTAATGATAGAACCTACTGAAACTGAGTCAAAAAGCTCATTAGATAATTTCCTTGAAATTATGGAAAAAATTTATAGAGAAGCAGAATCAAATCCTGAAATATTAAGAAATGCTCCTCATAATATGCCGATAAAGCGTTTAGATGCTGTACTTGCTGCCAGAAAGCCTGTATTACACGATTAATATCGGTATTTGAATAAATTTTTATACTCTTTGGCAATATAAAATTTAAAATAAATAAATTTAGTAAGACCTAGTTAATTACAATTTTGGTGTACAAAAATAAATTACTTATCTTTTTTTCCGTATGATAAATTTAGAATAGATCAAGAAAAAATTATCAAGCAAATTGAAATTGGTTCGAAATCAAAAAAAAACATATTACTAGTAGCACCCAATGGTACTGGTAAAACTGTTATTGCTTTAAGTGGACTACTTCCCTTAGCCTATGAAAAAAATCTAAAAATTATATACACGTGCAGAACCCACACTCAATGCCGGAGAGTGATAAAAGAACTAATTAAGATCTGGAGTTTTTTGAAAACCGAAGATAACCTTTCAGTAAAGTTAAATGGACTTTCAATTAGAGGGAGAAACGAGATGTGTTTAAGTGAAACTTTGTTAAGTTTAAAGTTGAATCCTAAAGAATCAATGTCAGTCTGTAAAGATTTAAGGCAAAACCGAAATTGTGGCCATTTTTTAAATTTGTTAAAAAAAAAAGGAGAAGTGGAAAATCCAGTATTATTAGCACCAGAACTATTTAATAAACCGATTGATGCTGAAGAATTAATAAATTTTTGTCAAGATAAGAGATTTTGTCCTTATTTTTTATGTAAATTTCTCTTAAAAGAAATGAAAGTTATTATCTGCAATTATCAGTGGCTTTTCAATCCATATATTCGAGATCTATTTTTACAATTTGTTGATCAAGAACTTAATAATTGTATTTTAGTTCTCGATGAATGTCATAACATATTGGATGTTGCGACTGAAGTAAATTCAAACAGATTAACGCCCTATTCACTGAAGCTATGTTTAAAAGATCTTGAAATGTATAGATCCCCCATTATTATGCAAGATTTTGTTAAAATCTTGTTGGATCACTTGAATGAAAAAAAACGTGATCTAAATCTCGGAGAACAAGAAGTAGATCCAAATACTTATCTAAAATATCTATTTGAAGGATTAAAGTTCAGAGATTTGAATGGATTTAAGAATTTAATTCAAGATATTCAAGAATTTAGTGTTTCAATTCATGAAGTAAAGTTGGCTAATGGTAAAATTTCTAGAGATTTCTTAGGATCTATAGCTGAATTTTGGTTGAAATGGTTAAAAACCTTTAATTTAGATAACTATTTTTTTTGCTTTAATCTTAAGGAAATAAAAGGAAAAAGATCGATTTCACTAGAGATAGTAGCTTTAGATCCGAGAGAAATCGTAATTCCAATTCTAAAATCCGCATATACATCCTTAAACCTCTCTGGAACCGTAAACCCTTATGTTTATAATAATTTGATGGGATTGAATGAGAGTGGTAAGAGCTATAAAGGAATAATAACAGATTCTCCTTTCCTAAAGAAAAATATAAAAGCAATAATAATAGAAGGTGTGGATACTAAAAGGGCTAATAGAACACCTGAAATGTTTAACAAAATGATAAATAAAATCAATGAGGTATTAGCTTGTACGCCAGCAAATACGGGCATATTTTGTGCTTCTTACCGAATCCTTAAAGGACTTCTTTCAAATGGGTTAAGAAATATCGTAGCAAAGAACAAAAAAAATCTATTTGTTGAGAAACCTGGATTATCCGCTTCAGAAAACAATGCAATGGTCGACGATTTTAAAGCGTACGCCTCTAATGGTGGCGCGGTTTTACTTGGTGTATGTGGGGGAAGGAATTCAGAGGGTGAAGATTATCCCGGAGATCATATGAATTCTGTAATCATAGCAGGATTTCCTTACCATTTACCTACTCCAAGAGTTGATGCAAAAATTAAGTATTATGATAAAGTATTTAATAAACAAGGGTGGAATTTTGCTTATTTATATCCTGCTGTTCAAAGGGCGAATCAAGCTTCAGGACGACCGATCAGGAAAATCTCTGATAAGGGAGCGATAATTTTTATGGATAGCCGATTTAAAGCAAAAAATAAGTGGATTTCTGAATGGGTTAGAAAAGAATTAGAAATCATACCTGATAAACCCAACGCTATTCGTCATAACTTAAATCTCTTTTGGAATTCAATTTGAAAATTGAATGAGGATAAAAGATTTTTTTTAAATAATCATTTTATTAAATTCTTACAAATGCGATGAATGTAATTGCTTTAATTTAGAATAAAGATTAACTAATTTTTTCGAGACAATTTCCCATCTAAAATTGTTTTGTACTCTCTTGTAGCAATTCTCCTTGATCTTATTATAAAAGTTTGGGTCGAGAAGAACTAAAGATTTAATTATTTCATCAGGAATTTGATTCACCAAATTAAAAGTTTCGGTTTCATAAATAGAACTCTTATCCCTGGCTCTTTTTGAGATTTCTGCTAATAAAAAGAGTGAAATTAATGCGTTCGCGAATTGAATAGGATTATCTTTTTCAATTAAGATCCCCGTACCAATTTCAGGGAAACTTCTTATATCAATTATTGTCTCCTGAAAACCTCCAACTCGAGTGGCTATAATGGGAAGCTTTGATGACATTGCTTCTAGTGCGATAATACCAAACGGTTCCCATCGTGAAAGTGCACAGTAAACATCAGCAGATATATGTGCTAAATGAAAAACATCTTTCGCAACTCCAAAAATTATACGGAGATTATCTGGATACTTTTGGACAATTTGAGCATAAGATTTAATTTCTCTTAAACTGTAATCAGTAGGAAGTATTAGAAATAGAAATCTTGCGTTTGGTATAACCTTAATTACCTCAGGAATTGCTTCGAAAATGGTTTCAAAACCTTTCTGCTGTGATATTCTTCCTGTAGTAATTACTAAAGGCCCTATATCTTCAAATGCTTTTACATTTCCATTCTTAATGAATTGATTGCCATTTGAGATCTCATTTATTACATTGAGAATTTTTTCAGAACGAATAAGAGGGCTTTTGTCTAAATGAGCGATTTTATGAGTCAAGAGGTATTTCTTCATATCTGATAAAGTTAATTTCTTCTCAATTGGAAAATCTAAAAACATCTGTATTTCTTCTCCATGTTTATCTATGACTTGCTGATAAATCTCATCGTAATCCCAATCACATCCATCCCAAATAAAATCAGATTTAAATACAATTAAGTCATTTCCACAATTCGGTATTATGTCTGATATAAGATATGATTGACTAACAGTCGTAACCATATCACATACAACCGCACCGATCTTTTCCAAAGTCGGAAGTTGACCAATTTCATTAAGTGGACTATATTTTTTACATAAATCAAAAATCTCACTTAAAGTTAGTAAAGTATGACCATTTTTTAAAAGTATCCTAATCGGGGTTTGATCTATGCCACATCCAGTATAAAATTCAACCTCATAAATAGGCCGCGTTAATAAGTGGATAGTAATTATTGAATAGATATCTAAGCCATTTTTAATCAAAATTTGTTTTATACCAATAAATGGTATTACAGCATGATAATCATGTAGATGTATTATATTTGGCAAGTTTTCTCTTTGGTTATCAATAAGATAATCTAGATAACATTGCATTCCAATGCTAAATAAAGCAATCTTACCCCTAAGAGTATCAGGATTGTATACTGCAGGATCATCCAAAAATCTATTTGTAAATGAATTTTCTCCAGTTAATAAAATGATATTTACATTATCGATTTTAGATTTATGAAATGAAATACTATAATTACTTTCAGACTCATTCAATCCAAAAATTGAGGGATTAATCTGACCAACACAATTGAAAGGTAATTTTTTCCATTCATAATTTTTTTTAAGGTTATTTAGTTGACCGTGAGATGGAATAAAAACAGTAAGTTCAAATTTATCAGCAATGTGTTTTGCTTGGTTAGCGGGTACTTCTCCCAAACCCCCCACTTTAACAATTGCAGCATATTCGAATGTAAATATCCAAACTCTATCTTTTTTCTCACTCACGATGCTTCAAATCTTTTTTAAGCGCCGTTAAAAGCAAAAAATCAATTTAACATTCATGTTGATTTAATTTAAGTCTTTAAAAAAAGAATTTTATTAAAACTTAATTATTTGATTCGAATAAGACAAAAAGTAAATATTTTGATGAATATAATAATATGTAATAATTTATACTAATTCAATAAAAAGGTAACTTAAAAGAAAGAGTAAAGGTGATGTGTATAATGGTCAATATTGAAGTGATTGATACTGTTTCTCCTAAAGCTGGCCCCTATAATCTTGGTATAAAAGCAGGAAATCTTGTTTTTTTATCAGGGCAGGTTGGAGATCAAGGAGCTAAAGGTATAAAAGAACAAACTTTAACAGCTTTTGAAAAAATTAAAAAAATATTAGAAGTGGTGGGTGCAAGCGTTTCAAATATAGTTAAAACAACAGTTTATTTAAAAAATATGTCAAATTTCAAGGAAATGAATGACGCCTATAAAGATTTCTTTTTGCAGAATGGTATTACAGAAAAATTCCCCGCAAGAACTACTATTGAAGCTACTTGTCCTCTTCCAAATGGTTTAATTGAAATTGAAGCTATAGCAGTTCTCTAGTGAAAATTATCATATGAATTTATTTGAATTTCCGTGGGCATAATGAAAAACAAGTATATAATTATTGATTCAAAGGATAACTGTGCTACTACTTTAGAAGACATTCCTCAAGATGCAAAAATAAATCTCATAGACAAATCTATTAAAATCCATCAAAAAATTCCATTAGGTCATAAATTTGCCACACAAAATATTAAGAAAGGCAGCTATATTTTCAAATATGGTGAAATTATAGGAATTTCAACTGAGAATATAAGCGAGGGAGATTGGGTTCATACTCATAACATTATAAGTTCCTATCTAAAGGTGACAAAGGATGAATGAAGGATTTTTAGGCTATCCCCGTTCTAATGGTACAGTTGGTATTCGTAATAAAATAGTTGTTTTATCTTCAGTGGTTTGTGCGAATACTGTAGTTCGAAGAGTTGCTGAAAAAATAGATAACGCTGTAGCGATTACACATCCTTACGGATGTGGTCAATGGGGAATAAGTTTTTCGAATACATTTAATATTTTGGAAGGTCTTGCAAGTAACCCAAATGTTTATGGTGCTCTTGTCATTGGATTAGGATGTGAAAGTCTTTTCAGCAATCATTTAGCTGATAAAATAAAAGAATCAAAGAAGCCAGTGGATTCCTTTAATATTCAAGACGTAAAAGGAGGTACTATCGGTGCAATTGAAAAAGGTGTAAGTATTTGTAAAAGATTTGATAAAGAAGCAAAAGAGTTAAAGAGAGAGTTCTTTGACTTCTCTCAAATTACTTTAGGCTTAGAGTGTGGTGGCTCAGATGCTACTTCGGGGTTAATTAGTAACCAAATCGTCGGAATTGTATCTGATATGATAGTAAACTCAGGAGGAACCAGTATCCTTCCAGAAATGGCAGAATGGGCTGGAGCAGAACATTTACTAAGTAAAAAGGCAATAAATGAAGAAGTTTCTAAAGAAATTATGAGTCTTTTTAAAGGAAAAAAATTTGAAAACCGTTCTCCGGGAAATATTGAGGGGGGACTAAGTACCCCTGAAGAAAAATCACTAGGAAATATTGCTAAGGGTGGAAAATCTACCATACAAGGTGTTATTCGATATACAGAAAAACCTAGAGGAAAAGGATTATGGTTAATGGTAGAACCCGGATTAGACGTTGTATCCGTGACTGCTCTTGCTGCTGCTGGAGCTAATATAATTGTTTTTACAACTGGTCGTGGAACCCCATTTGGTAACCCCGTAGCTCCAGTTATTAAAATCTGTGGAAATCCGAAAACATGTGATTATATGGCAAACAATATCGATATTGACGCAAGTAAAATCATAACCAATGATAAATCAATAGCAGATATTTCTGAAATATTATGGAAAAAGCTAAAAGAGGTTTGTAACGGAGAAAAAACCAGTGCTGAAAGATTAGGATTCGAAGAAGATATAGGGATTTGGCGTGCCTAGCGTATTACTTTTTATAATTTTTCTATTACCTTTTTCGATTAAATCAACATTTAAATTTTTACTACCTTTAAATGAAAACATATTTTAAATATTATATTTTTACCTTATTTAATTTTAAAAACTAATATTGGTTTGAAATTTTGGAAATATCAGAGAAAGATCTATTAGATAAAATAGATGATATGAGGGAAGATATTATAGAATTTCTTCAAGGGTTAATTCAGATACCTTCTGAAGTACCTCCCGGGAAATATAGAGAAATTTCTAAATTTGTAGTTTCAAAAATGAAAGAATTTGATATCAATACGAAAGTAAAAAGAAACAATGTCATTGGAGAAATAGGTAATGAAAATGGACCATCTCTAATATTTAATGCTCATCTTGATACAGCTGCTACTTATGATGGCTGGACTAAGGATCCTTATGGAGGGGAAATTGTTGGGAATAAAATTTATGGTCGTGGGGCTGCTGATGATAAAGCCTGTGTAGCAGCAGAAATTTTCGCTACTAAAGCTTTATTAGATGCAGGCATGGATTTTAATGGAAAATTGATTATTACAGCTGTTATTAACGAGGAAATTGGCGGTATATTGGGGACCGAATATCTTGTAAAGGATGAAATTGTAAGTGGAGATGCATGTTTATTAGGTGATGTATGTTGTGATTATCCCGTTTCTTATTTAGGTGGAACAATGCAAATAAGTTTCACCATCCGAGGAATCCGTCGTAATGCGCAAGCCTACCCAGATTTACCTCCGCCCAATCGTAATAAATACTCAGGAATAAATGCTATTAGCAAGATGCTAAAAATTATGAATTTTTTAATGGAGATACAAGAAGAATTCAAAAAAATTGAAACTAAATATCCTTTACCTTCTGATTTTCCATCAAAAATATGTTCAGTAAATTTTACATTAATAAAAGGGGGTAATTCATTTAGCACAATTCCAGACAATTGTGTTTTGCAATGTCTAATTAGTGTTATTCCAGAAATGGATTTGGAGGGTTTTAAAATGAGAATCTTAAAATATGTAGAAGACCTTGAAAAAGAAGACCCTAACTTAAATATAACCACCCAAATATTAGGTTATATTAAACCCCAAATATTAGACACTAAATCTAGCTTTGCACAAGCAGTAAAAAAAGCATTTAGAACAGTTTTCGGAGAAGAAAGAGAATTTAAGACTTTTATACCTACTACTGATGCTCAATTATTTCAAGAAAATGGAATTGAAACTATCTTATTTGGTCCTCTTCGAGGAGAGAATAATCATCACGCCCAGGATGAGTTTGTTTACATAGAGGATGTAATGAATGTAGCCAAAATCTATGCTTTAACCGCTTTAAATTATCTTAAGTAATTATGAATACCAAATCTTTTTATTTCATAACTTTCATTATAATGAGGATTTATGTGTGACACTCTAGTGGCATTAGGAAATTCAACAATAGATGGAAGTGTAATTTTTGGTAAAAATTCAGATCGTCCTTGGGATGAAGTTCAATTAATAACCTACTCTCCAAAATTAAAATATTCGAAAGGAGAAGAAGTAAAATCTACTTACATTTCAGTTCCTCAAGTTAATGAAACTCACGCTGTTCTTTTAAGTCAGCCTTGGTGGATGTGGGGTGCAGAAATGGGTGCAAATGAATATGGTGTTGTAATTGGAAATGAAGCAGTCTATACACATGAACCAATAAGAGATACAGGATTATTGGGTATGGATTTATTGAGGTTGGGTCTTGAAAGGGGAAAAACTGCAAAAGATTCATTGAACATCATTACAACTTTATTAGAAACATATCCTCAAGGTGGAGGATGCGCTTATAATGATCCAAGTTGGATGTATCATAATTCATTTATAATCGCAGATCCCCTAGAAGCTTATGTATTAGAAACTGCTGATGAGTGGTGGGTTGCTGAAAAAGTAAGAAATGTAAGATCTATATCTAATAGTATTTCTATAAGAGGAAAAGGTGATATGAGAAGAGATGGCATCATTCAGCATGCAATAGACAAGGATTATTGTAAAAATGATAAGGATTTTGATTTTGCTGTGACTTTTTCAGGATCCCCAATTTCTTCGATACCATCACCTTATTCAAGGGAGGGGAAAGCTACTATATTATTGAAAGAAAATAAAAGTAAAATTACACCGCAATTAATGATGAATTTTCTTAGAGAACACCAAGCAGGAATTTGCATGCACGGGGGTTTTGAATCAACTGGTTCACAAGTTTCTCATTTAATGAAAAAAAAGAAATCAATTCACTGGTTTACAGGAACCACACTTCCATGTATTAGTATTTATAAACCGTATATTTTTCCTATTGAAGGTCAAAAATATTATAGACCTGGACCATATCAAATGGTCAATTCTGATTGGTTTTGGTGTAAACATACAAAATCTAAACCAGTAAACAAGAAAATTAAAATGAGAAGTATTGAAAATTCGATTATCTCAAGAGTTAATGATTTGGTAATTCAAAAAGACCAAATTTCAGAAGTCAAGTTTCTAGAAAAAATAAAAATACTTAATTTAGAGGCGTGGAATAAGTCATATCAGATGATAAATTAAATCAGAATAATTTCTCATTCTTTTTTTCATCATAATAATTAAAAAAACTTAATAGTTTTGGGGCATTTTTTCTAATAATTTATAAAGATTTTAAGAATTTTGAGCCTTCATCTATGTCATTGAATAAATTGAATCTTTTAGGTATGGAAGGAGTGATCTCAAATTATAAACGAGGTCGCCATACTGTCCACCAGAAACATTGTATATTAGTTTTTTCAAATATTCAGAGCAGAAAAGATGCGAATAAGCTTATTGGAAGAACCGTTGTTTGGAAAAGTTCATCTGGTAAGGAGTTAAAGGGTGTAATTACACGTGCTCATGGTAATAGTGGTGCCGTAAGAGCCCATTTTAAGAAAGCAGGAGTTCCAGGTCAAGCTCTTGGAACAAAAATAAAAATAATCAAATAAGGATTTTTATTAAAAGCTCATTTTTGTTTTCTATTATATCTGGATATTACATGATACATGAATAATATATTCTTTTTTGTATTTTTGACATTGTAACATCTTTGATAAAGCGATTTATAAAGATTTTAGAATTTATTTGGTTGGGTTTAAAATTTAAAAATGTCAGATCAAGTTTGCCGATTTTGTCAAAGATATGTGCAGTTGACTTATTATTGTGAAGAGTGTGGTGTTAATTGTTGTTCTGACTGTTTACATGAAAAAAAAGTTGATTTTTATCTTTGCCAAGAGTGTAACTCAAAAAATATAGGACCTTCTGATTCTGATAAAAACAGAGTATGTAAGGATTGTGGTAATGGGAACATAATAAAAATAAACCAACCTTTAAAATCATGTCCAAAGTGCGGATCTCATAAAATCATCAACATTTATGAGAAAAAAGAAGATTTAGAGAAGGAATTCTTAGATTTGATTAAGAATTCTCGTTTGTTTATTAATCCCTTAAGAGAGGCTCTTGATAAGTTATTTATTCTTCAACAAGAAATAAAAAAAGCAAGAGATCCCCCTATAAGATGCTATCATTTTCCAAAAATGGAATCTGATTTACTAGCTCTCTTTAAACTGTTTATATATGTGCAAAATACATTATTTGATAAAATTAATGCTCATTTTAATCAAATGGTATTATATAAAGAATATTTTTTTAACATTTACGCTCAACCAAATTCCAATATAACAATTATAGAAGGTATTTTTGATAATCTTCTAAGAAGCCATAATTCAATCAATGAGTTTGTATTAAATAATGTTAAAACTTTTAAAAATAGTATAGCCTCTTTTGAAGTTAATTTAAAATTTATTGAAAAAATCAGTCTCTATTTTTCTACTTATAAGAAATTAATAAAATTGGCAGAAAAGGAAAAACCTGTTTATGCAATCTATGCTAAATTAGTCAACGGATTGAACACAGATGATAGATATAAGAAAGATAGAGGA
>Ga0209977_10001093_pt1 | contig 11609 bp, 29 predicted proteins | sample SumtaG_2_FD_183113 | JGI IMG/M metagenome (GOLD analysis project Ga0209977, IMG submission 183113) | Deep subsurface microbial communities from Indian Ocean to uncover new lineages of life (NeLLi) - Sumatra_00607 metaG (SPAdes) (version 2) | ecosystem: Environmental > Aquatic > Marine > Oceanic... | reverse complement strand
TTACTCCTGAATATTTGCAGTGGTATTATATTGAGCGTCTTAAAGGAATTCTGGAAGGACAGAATAACACAGTTGTGCTGATGCCTTTTGATAAAGCTCTTATTCCGATGATACAGATTAAGTGAAGAGAGAAGAGAAATGATGAAACTTTGGATAGTTGGAAAAGTGCTGAATCCAGAAGAAGGTGGAGATAGATGGGAATTTGCTGGAGTGTTTGATGATGAGAAAAAGGCAGTGGCAGCATGTAAGGAAGAGAATTATTTTGTTGGGCCTGTAGAATTGAATTATGTGGTGCCAGAAGATATAGCGACCAAATGGCCAAAAGGATATTATCCGTTGTTGGAGAAGAAAAAAGAATAAGGGAGTATAACTCAGTGGTAGAGTATGTGGCTTTTAACCACAGAACCAGAGTTCGATTCTCTGTGCTCCCATTTAAAGATTATTAGGAGATTGTAATGATTGAAAAGTTTTTAATGAAATTGTGCGTAAAACTTTTAGGACTACAAATTAAGCATTATCGGAGTTCGTTGAGTATGGGAGGATGGAGATCTTGGATTGAAACAAGAAAGGGCACACGTATAGCTTTTATTTGTCAGGATAGTAGAGCTTTGACTGTGGTGATGTTTGATAACAATGCGAGATTCGTCTAATGGCAAGACCGTGGGCTTCCAACCCGAAAATAGGAGTTCGAATCTCCTATCTCGCTTGGTATGCCTCCTTAGCTCAGATGGTGAGCAATTGCCTTGTAAGCATTTTAGGTGTAGGTTCGACTCCTACAGGGGGCTGATGAGAGTGTGGCTGAATGGACAGGCAGCAGATTGCAACCCTGCTTTATGTGGGTTCGAATCCCATCGCTCTCTCTATGGGCGGTTAGTTTAATGGGAGAATCTTTGACTTGCAATCAAGGGATAGGGGTTCGACTCCCCTACTGTCCACCATACAGAGGAGTAGTTTAAATGGAAAAATGCTTGTCTCCAAAACAAGATGATGTAGGTTCAAATCCTGCCTCCTCTGCTGATTTGAAAAAAGAGGCTAAAGTGGTTTGTAACTTTTTGGAATGTCAATATATACGCTGTAAGCATGTTGGGCTTCATGAAAGAAATATAAGCTGTATAGGGATGGAATGTAGTTTGACTAGAAAAGAGGTTAAATGTATAGAGGCGAGAGGAAGTTGAATGTGTGAGCTTTGCAATCTAGAGAAGAGGACGAAGTGGTATTATGAGGATGAGACTTTTATTATTTGCGATTGTGAGACATGTAAAATACCAATGATTGTTGCTAAATTTCATTATAGTCTATTGGAAACGATGCATCCAAAAGTTGTCGAAACTTATGTTAATGGATTGGTGAGAGGTGTTCTGAAAAGAAAGTTTCACTTTAGAAAGGAGCAGAGAAAGGTGAAAGACCATTTTCATTGGCACATAATTTTTGAGGATGACAAGAAATAATGGGGCATTCTTCTAATGGTAGGAAATCTGGCTTTCAACCAGACAACAGTGGGTTCAATTCCCCTATGCCCTATTAAAAATAATTAAAGAAGAGGAGGTGAATGAATGAGAATCTTTTGTAGTAAATGCAATAACTTCTGGCGAGGGAGTCCATTCGTTAAGTCGTGTATTGTGCCAAAAGGGAAAAGATCTAGTTGGCTCAGACCGAATGAGGAGATAGTAAGTCGCAACAATCCTTCTGTGAAGAATGCCAATAATGACTGCAAGGATTTCATAAAGAGTGTTTTTTGGCATAAGATGGCTTCCATTTGTTCAGCCTATTTTGGCGGAAGCAGATGAAAAAAATATTTAGAAAGGAGAATTTTAATGGAAAGTTTAACAACAACTTGGACATTTAAATTAGGAGAAAAAGTAAAGGACACAGTGACTGGGTTCAAAGGAACGGTGATCTCGAGAGTTGAATATCTCAATGGTTGCTTACAGTATTGCATAGATCCGAAAGTCGGGAAAGAAGGAAAGATGGAGAAATCTCATTATGTAGATGAGGGACAGCTTGTCTCTGCTGAAACTAGATCAGCTAGAGCTAGAAAGTCTGCTCCTGGTGGTGTGATGCCACACGCTCCAGACCGAAATTAAAAACGGAGGGTCAATCAGACGTGGCGACTGAATCAGTCTTGAAAACTGACGAGCGTAACAGCCTTGAAGGTTCGACTCCTTCACCCTCCGCCATTATTGATTTAGAGGAGATAAAATGAAAGAGGAAGCGATTGAATTTTTGGATTCAGTGGCTCATTTAGAAAATTGTCAGAAAGTTGAGTTTACTGAAGATTCAGAGCCTTATAATGTTCACCAGAAACATGTTGAAATTTGTCGTTGGTTAATTGCCATTTTACAAGGTGGATTAGGACATTCGGCGAAATCTCCTAGTCAATCTCATGAAGAGGAGTGGATAAGAATTAAATAAAAATGGGAAAGAAGAAAGAGTCAAAATTGCCTGTAGGCTTTTCTCGTAAATCTCTTAGAAAAAAAGAGAAGAGAGAAGCCAAAAGAAAAGGGAAGAAGTCTAAAAGATAAGGAGAGATGGTAGAGTGGTTTATTACAGCGGTTTGCTAAATCGCCAACCGAAAGGTTCGCAGGTTCGAATCCTGCTCTCTCCGCCAACTTCAGGAGGTAAAAATGGATGAAAAAATAGATAAGATTCAATTTAATTTGGCTAAAAATTCTCTCAGTGCTCTTATTGAAATTTTGGGAATATGGGTTGAGAATCGTCCTTTCGTCGAGGGCAGTCAGACAATAGGGGATGACTACAACTGGTATGAGGAAAATATCTTCAATGAAGCCAGATTATATAAGGCTCTTGGAAAAGATGATGCTCGGTCTGTTCTGAGTATTTGGGGAAGATTTAAAGAAGCCTGTCATGTAATAAGAAAGTATAAAGCTTTCGATATTACAGAAGTATAACTGTGTTGCATAATGAGATATTTAACAGAACGAGAAAAAGAAAAAACATTAGGATATTTAAGAGATGCATATAAAAAGGCTTCATTAGACTCAGATGGATATCTGGATCTAGAGATGATTCCTTATTTAGAAAGAATAAATGCTTGTGATGGAATGGTGACTTTGCAATCTTGCACAGGACATAAAAAAACTAAGAAGTGTCCTTATATGTGTGGCGGTCATTTGTGGGTGAGGCTTAACAAAAAAATGACTGTTTTGTTTGATAGGAAGTTATGGCAGTTGGTAAGATGCAGGTTTATAACCCAAGTTGATAAGATGTATTCTTTTCATGAGTTTGTAGAAGTTCAAGAAGTAATAGATATTTCTTTTCCAGGACATGAGACAGATTCTTTTTATCAAACAATAGAATTCATTACGCGATTTTTCGAAAAGCTGTGTAGAAGAAGTAAAGATGTAGAAAATGGTTAAATTGGTGTGTTCTCTATTGCGCATTTTTGGCATGAAAATACGATATGTAGAATGTGTAAGAAAACAAGGTTGGATGATATTTTTTCAGAATAAACATAATACTACAGCAGGCCATTTGATAAAAAGGAGGAAATGAGTATGGCTGATTTAGCGGTGAGATTTGAAGATGCGGAAGAGGAGACATTTTACAAAATATTGGCAGCATTGGCTTCAATGAAAGGAGAAGGAGTTGGGAAAGTGAGGTTGGAGGAAAAGAAAGTTAAAGGAAGATTTGATAGCGGTTGGGATATCGGTTGGTTCGGCGAAGTACAATTCCTTTCAAAAGAGGCTTTGGAGATATTTGGGAAAAAATTAAAAAGGAGGCCTCGTAGCTCAAGTGTTTAGAGCACCCGATGTCTTATCCTCATTGCCGAGACGCTAGAGGGCGATGTTAGCAGTAACGTCTGACCGAGGTCTTCTAAGAAATAAGGAGAAGAATTATGGAAGATAATCAAACGGGTTACGTTAAAAATAATCAGTTCAAGGTCGTTTCTTCCATAAAATGTGAAAGGTGTGGCAAAGAGGCGCATCATAATCATTGTAAGGATAGAAATCATAAGAACAAGGATCCTAATAATTATGAAGATCTGTGCACTCTTTGCCACTCAAAAGAACATGGAATTGAACCCCAATATTCCGAAATACGCAAATGGGTTGTTTATTATAGTCGGATACAGAAACAGAAAATAGGATTAGAAAATGTTATTAGAAATCTTAGTAGAATTGAATTAATTATTCCAGACGATTTGATTGAAATGGTTAAAAAATTAGAGATGCTAGAAGGACGATATTGGGAAGAAATTCGAAATTATTTTAAAGAAAATCGGACAGAATTGAATAAATGGTTGCTTTCAGTTTCAGGAATTAATTTTGTTTTGGCAGGAAAAGTCTTATCATATTTTTTGAATTTTAAAGGTCAAAAGGTTTCATCATTATGGCAATATGCTGGGTATGCTCCAGGATGTAAACCAAAAAAAGGAGAAAAAATTCATTATACTCCACAATTTAGAGTTTATTTACGACAAGTTGCAGATAGTTTTATATTAAAGCGGACTCTAAGATATCGTGAGATATATGATAAAGAGAAAGAAAAACGATTGGCACAGGGAAAAGTTAAGAATCATGCACATAAGTTGGCGATTAGAAAGATGATGAAGACTTTTTTAAAAGATTTGTATAAAAAGGCAAAAGAGGATAATCAATTTAGGGTCGTTAAGAATAATCAGGCTGATTACGTTTCCTCTTTTGCTGATATAAATTAAGGAGGCTTAAATGGCGGAATATCCTAAATATGAATTAAAAATTCTTTACGATTGCTCGCTATGTAAGAATGAGCATACATCAACAAGCAGACTAGTGGGTTCACAATTAGCAGCAGAATTGGCAGGGAGCATTGCACCAGGAGGACAGTCGTTGCTGAAGCGAGGCAAGGAAATAGCGAAACGTAATTTGGTAAGGGATTTTTTCTCAATTCATCCAGAGGCAAAAGTTTCTGATTTTGATGTTGATAAATTGATAGGACATGAGATGGTTCAGCATACAGAGGATGATGAAAAGGAACTCGACAAAATAGGAATACCAATGGTGATGTCGGAAGTTGAAAATTGGCATGGAGAGCTTATGGCTGAGAAAGGCGAGGCTGTGGTTGCGAAAGAAAAAGAGCTTTCTATAGAAGAGCTGGAAAAGCTAGGACCAATAGAAACAGGAATCAAAAAAGGAATGGATTTTGATGGGGTGGAAGGAATGGTGAAGAAGAGATTAGCAGAGCTTATAGAAAGAGAAAAACAATTATCAGCGGAACTTCTTTTGGTTCAGCATGAAAAGAAGCAATTTCAGGAATTAGCAGATGCGGCAGAAAAAGCAAGACTTGATACAAAGATGAAAGACTTAAAAAAAGAATAAGGAGGACGAAATGAGACGTATGGCATTTTCTAATCCAGTATTTCGGGAGAAAGGGCTTTTGAACTGTACAGTGAGAAGAGGTGACCATTGGGGTAGCGTGAAGATAGGCGATGAGATATCGTTGGTAGGGAAAGGGATAGATAGAGAAGCAGTGGTGAAAAAGAAGCTGATATGCGAATTTGCAGATTTGAAGAAGAGTGATATAAGCTATAACCAAGACGAGAAGCAGAGAGAAAAAAAAGGATTATTTGAAGTGATGAAGAAGCTGTATCCAGACTTTGAATTATCTAGCACTGTGACAGTAGTGTATTTTGAGATGAAGGAGGAGAAATGAACATTTGGGAGGAGGTCTTCGGGCCTCTCTTGCTTGGATTGGCACTTTATTTTCTTTGGCGCTGGTTCAGCTGGTTCACGGACATGAACACAGTGAGGAGACATTTGCGAGAAGCGAAAGAGCGCAGCGAGCAGAGGAAAGCAGTAGTGAATAAATTTTTGAATAGAATATTTTTTGGGAGGAGCAAATGAAAATATTGTTATATGATAATAGGAAGATAGACCCTTTTGGTTGGGACATCTCAACTAAAGAAAAAATGAGGGCAGGCTTTTTAGCCTTATTTCATTATTTGGATAAGGTTTGGAAATGCTATGGTGAATTAGAGAGATATGAAGAAGAGCTAGAAAAAGTGAATCAGGACTTAGATAGAATAGAGAATATCGTGGAGGATTCAATTCCAGATGATAGCTATTTTATCAAGATATGTAAAGGAGCAATAGAGGATTTGAAGAAGGCGAAGAAAATTTGGGAAGAGATGAAGCATCAGCATGCTCTGCTTATAAGTGCTAGAGGTGGCAATGGGGGTTCGGCAAATTATCTATTAAGCAACAGAAAGAATCATGAATATGAGCATTGGCAAATAATAGAAATACACGATCCTTTGGAGAAGAAGAAATGAGGACGATGGCATTTCGGGATTGGGAATTTCGTAAAGGTAGGAATTGCACAGTAAGGTTAGGAACCAAATGGAAGTCTTTGATAATAAATGGGCGCATAAAGATAATAGATGTGCCAGGAAATTGGCATATAATGTTTGTTAGAGTCAAAAAAATCATAGCATGTCCTTTTGATATGCTGGAGACCAAGGACATAAGGAGCTATCATAGTTCTAAAATAAAGACGATAAAGGGCCTATATAAATTGATGAAAGGGATATACGAGAAAGAGTTTGGGCCTTTTCGTATTGTAACAGTAATATATTTTGATGTGAAAGAGGAGATAATAGGAGAGTGAAGGACAAAGAGTTTCCTTGGTGTAGCAATAGCAGACGTTGGATAGCAGTAGATTTTAGTCTTAAGCTACCTAAAACGTGTCCTAATGAATGTGAGAAAGAATGTGAGTGGGAGAAATGCGCTTATTTTAGTTGGAAAGAGGAAACGCCATATATAAGAAGGAAAAGAGAAATAATGGAATCATATGGAATGCCTATTATCTCCAGCAGAAAGGTGTATGAGGATTTAGAGAAAGAGGAGGAATGAATGAAGATATATCGCGAAGACGATTGGATTGCTGAAGTTGAGATTGTAAAGGATAAATCAAATGATGAGTGGACAATATTGGAGCTGAAAGTGATTCGAACGATTCAGGAATCAAGAATTTTCAAACCAACACCTGATGGTACTACCTTTGAATGCTCAGTCAAAAAGAAATATCCACGTATGGGTGGTTGGTCTTTGCAAGATGAATAAAAGGGAGCAAGATGAAAGAGAATAAATTTAGAGTTTATTGTGAAATTGAATTTGAAGGCAAATTAGAGAAGCGTATGGAGAGTGCAGCTTCTTGGTTTTTGTTAGCACAAACAGGCAAACTTTGGAGTTATGGCCCAGGACAAGTACCACAGCCTCTTGAGAAGGAATATAAGGTTGCCATTCCTCTCTTTTATGTAGGTAAAAAGGATGAAGATGGAATAAAGATTTATGATGGCGATGTTGTTGAGATTGCAACAAAATATGATGATGGAAGCAAGTGTGATGAAGCAGGTGAGAAATACGAGGTTGTGTGGGGGAAATTTGAGGATTGTTGTGTTCAAGGAGAGACGTGGATCTTGAAAGGCAGGGGTTGGCAACCAACTGTTTGGGCTTGGCCATTGAAGGTCATTGGTAATAAATATATGAATTCAGAACTGTTGGAGAAGAAATGAGCAAAGGTAAAGAGATTATCATACCTGCTAAGAAGGGAGAAGGAGGAATATGTTTTGGCCCATATGCTTTGATTGAAAATTTGGTTTGTGGTGTGCCAAGAAGTGCGATTAAGACTAAGATGAAGGGAGTTAAGGCTAAATGGAAAGTTGAGACAGAGGAGCATGTTCCACCTCATATCTTTGTTCCGATTTTTGTAGATGAAATAGGACGCATTTTTGGAATCCTACAGTTCTATGCTGGATTGTTAGGGCTGCTGGAGAAGAAGAAGAAGAAGAAGGAGGAGGAGAAAGATGTTTGATATAAGGTTGTTTGATATTCTATTGGCCTTGGGTTATTGCATATTCATTTGGGTGGTATATGTGGCAGCTGTGAAGACATTTACAGGCCAGTGGCTTTGGGAGGTATGGAAGCAAAGAAAGGAGTTGAGGAAGGAGTACGAGAAGTGGAAAACAAAAGAGGGATATGGTGAACAAGAAGGAGATTAAACAACTCCAAAAGCTTGGACAGGCAATGGAGCAGGTAGCAGAGGTGATATGTGAGCTACATGAGGCAGTAAGGGTAGCTGTAAGGGAAGGAGATATGAGCCAGCTGTCTGAGGTGATAGACGCAATCAGAAAGAAGTATGGACTGAAGGACAGATGATATTTAAGAATCTATGGTCTGGGTGGACTTGGAAACACGAACTGTGGTGGATATTTAAAACATATTTTGGAATAAGAAAGTGGCAAGGTCACAGCCTAAATTTTGGAATAGAAATAGGGTTATTCTATATCATAATTTATTTCTTGTTTTGGTCAATAAGGATAGGGAGAGATTGAAGAGTAAATGAAGATAGACTTAGATAGACAAACTGTTTCCTCAGATGATGGTAAGGTCGTTATCACATTCGCAACAGTGATAGCAGTAGCCGAGGATGTAAGAGGGTTTGGAGAAGATTATTTGGTGGATAAGGCACGCACTCTGAGGGATGAGATAAACAAGAAACTGAGAGCAAGGGAGAAGTTTCAGGAGGGAGTGAGGAAAGCCAAAGAGCTCTTAAAGGAGATAGGCGATGATGGTAATGAATGAGAGGAGGTAAACAATGAGAGATGATAGGAGGCTTATAGAAAAGGAGGACTGGAAGAAAGCTCCTGGCATTGTAGTGAAGGAAGGAGAAGCAAACAGCGCTACAGCTCCAAGGAACTACAACGTTGGGTGTAATGCTAGATATATCATAACAGCAATCAAAGGCTATCATATATGGTGGTGCTCTGCTCATCATCAGCCATTGACTCATTGTCAGGAAGCTAGAGCGACAAAGGAAGAACTGGAAAGGTTGAGGAGAGAGGGGAGAAGATGATGGTACTGATTGAATTGGATGTAGTTGAATTGAACAAGAGAGGTAAGAGGTTTTATCTGTCTATGGAGAGAGCATATCCAGGATTCACTGATACTGTTGCTGTTTCTGCTTTGGTTCATCAGTTGGAATCCACCCCACTGTCAGAGAGGGTGAAGAAAAAGATAATGGGAGAGATAAATAGGATGAGGGTGGAAAGGATAGAGGAGTATTTTCAGGTGAAACGAAGCAATAAGGGGAGGCATAACAGATAATGAGCATCCTAGTCGAGCTCTCGTATGTCTCTATAATGAGGAGGAGCAATATGTTGTCCTGTGTCCTCAGCATCCTCAACGGGGTTAATGTATGTGAATTGAAATGTGTGATGAGATAATTGTGAGTAATGTGGCCCGTTGTTGCTGGCATCTGTCTGTGTCCTGTGTCGATCTTGTCCCATCCTGCGAGCCAACAGGGGTCATTGCCCTCAAGGGAGGAGCGTGGTCGCAACATGTGGCAATTGCCCTGTTGAGTTTGGCAGTGAATGGACATAGGGCCTATAAGCTTTTTGGAGAAGTAGGGAGAGCACTGTGTGTCTGTGTCGTCATGTTTCGTAACGTGGGCGACAGGGTGCAATGTCTGTTTCACGGCATGGCAACACGAAAAAGATTTACGTACAGAACCTTTTTTGAAATGGGGTATGAGGTAAAAAAAATTACTCTGCAGAATAGTCTCCATACTGTCCCGCAAGGCCTCACATTAGGACACTGCAGTGACCCGACATAGTGGGATGCATCGACTATGCAAAGGAGCAGTGGGGGTTTAGTATTATGATGAAAGAGCTGAAAATGAATAAAAATCCCCCAAAGGTCATGCGACGCAACAGGCGATTTAAGATTTTCCTGATATGGCTGGCCGAGGTGGATATCCTAGTGCTGCTGAAGGTGCTCATGAGCAAAACGATTGAGACCCAACTGGTCATTGAAATAGTTAAATACGCAACAATTATAGCAGTGGTAGCAATCACTGGCCTCTCTGGTTGCCACATGGCATATGATTGGGTAAATGGTAGGAGAGGAAAAAAACAGGTAGCACCATTGCCAGAGCCAAGCGAGGAAGAAGAGAAGACTCAATAAGAAAGAGACCAATAATGTGGCAAACTTATACAAATAATACAAACACTATACAATCATTTATTGATGTAGATGGCAAACCTGTGACTGCTGGGCTAGGAGAGACTATAAGGTATGAGGCAAGTAGGATAATACCTAATAATCTTGGAGACTTAGATGATGTTAATCTTCCCAACTTGGCAGCTGGTGCTGTACTGTATCGCAGCGCAGCTGGAAAATGGGTAAATCTTCCTAAAGGAGCGAACGGACGAGTGCTTACTCTTGGAGCAACTATTCCTGATTGGGAAGGAGTTAAGAAGCTTGGTGTCGGCAGTGACTTTACTCAGGTGGCTTTAGATGGGACAGTAACATTCGAAGGAGATGCTCGCAATAAACGTCATATCCGAGTTTGTGCTCCTAGTTGGGCAAAAGGAGCAAGCGCACCATCAGAAGGTTTTATTGGTATTGTTCCAACTTTAGATTTTGATGCAGCATTAGACGATGAGGCTTCCTATATCTTGTTAGTTCCTTGGAGGATGGCTTTAGCGTCAGCTGTTCGAGCTGTTGTAGATTGGGGTTATAAAGGAGCACAAGATAATGGGACAGTTTGCTGGAAACTTGATTACATAGATTTGGCTGAAGGAAGCATAATCGATGGGGCAACAACAACTATTTCAAAGGTAACAATAGGAAATCATGTGACAGGCAAGTCGGTTAGAACCGTACTCGCACCTGATTTGACAGAACTTGTTGCTCATCATAATCTTGGGTTGAGGATATGGAGAGATGAGAGTGAGGATACTTTAGCTGTTGATGCGTGTCTTATGGACGTTCACTTTGAGATTATACAAGACAAATTAGGAGAGCCAATATAATGGGAGCAAGAAAATAAAGAAAAAATTTTCCCTGAGAAAGAACAGGTTAAAACTAAAAGAGAAAAATTTATAGGAGGTAAAAATGGCAAATGCACTTTACGGCAAAGGAAGAGAAGCTTTCATGAAAGCTGATATTGACTTGGAAGTTGCCGACATCATCTTCGCTTTTGTTGACGCAGGTGTGTACACGCTCCAGATAGATGTCCATGATTTTCGCGACGATATCCCCAGTGAAATCGCAGCTTCAGGGAATCTGTCGTCAAAGACCTATACACTCGGCGTATTTGACGCTGCCGATGAAACTGTCGGCACGGTCTCAGGCAACGAATTCGAGTACATCATCCTCATCGAGAACACAGGAACTCCAGCTACTTCTCATCTCATAGCTTGCATAGATACAGCCACAGGACTGCCCTGCACGCCCAATGGCGGCGATATCATCGTCCAATGGGACAGTGGTGTGAACAAGATATTCAAGCTTTAAGGAGGCTTTTTCATGGAAATTATTGTCCCAAAATTAAGGTTGGTAGAAGTTAAGATCGACAAAGACAAGGGTAGAGTGATAATTCTCGAAGAGGGAAAGGTTGTATTGGATGTTCCCTGGAATATGGCTCTGTCTATAGGAAGGTCCCTGATTAAGCAAGCCAAGATAGTCGAGGAGCATGTGAAGGCACCTGAGATTATCAAGGACCAGGCTCTTCTCCAAAGAGTCGGATTCCCTATCGGCCTTACGAACAATCCCGATATCCAGAAAGAGGCGATGAAGGAAGCTGTCAACAGCAGAGCATTGAGAAGG
>Ga0209977_10001092_pt1 | contig 11617 bp, 7 predicted proteins | sample SumtaG_2_FD_183113 | JGI IMG/M metagenome (GOLD analysis project Ga0209977, IMG submission 183113) | Deep subsurface microbial communities from Indian Ocean to uncover new lineages of life (NeLLi) - Sumatra_00607 metaG (SPAdes) (version 2) | ecosystem: Environmental > Aquatic > Marine > Oceanic... | reverse complement strand
GTCCGGTAGGACCATCAGCTCCATCTCGACCTCGAGGGCCTCTGCAGCCTCTTCGACCTCTACAACATGTATGAGATTTCGTCATTATTTTTTATAAATAATTATTATTTTTGAATTTTAAATAATATGTACCTTAAAGAAAATATTACATAATTAATTATACATTAATTATTTTGAGCGAGCTATTCATTTCAAGAAAGCTGTAATGCGTGATTGTTTAGGCTTGTTATATTTGCTGTGGAGTATATCCAACCCATTTTCCACGCGTTTTTCGTTGAATCCTTTTTGAATTACTAGAAAATCTATAATTTCCTCGGTGGAAGCCGGTTTCAATCTCAGCTCTTCTTTGGTAAATTCTTCGGCTGGTGTAACTTCAGGGTGTAGAAAGTATTCCCGTATAGTTTCGTAAGGAAAATCTTCAGGGACTTTATATCGCTCGCGATCAATGTTTTCTAAAATTCTTTCGATTGAACCGTATTCTCGTATCAATTTCAAAGCTGTAACCGGCCCAATACCTTTGATCTTTTCGGTATAGTCGCAACCGCAAAGAATACATAAATCTATGAACTGAGTATTATTCAACCCCATTCCTTCTAGAATCTTATCTAGATGAATTTCTTTGATAGGTTTGGATTTCGACATAGATTCGCTGTAATTCAAGTTTCGAAGTAATATAGGTCCACCACAAGTAAGCGTGTCCATATCTTCGGAGCCCACGGCATAGGCCCTTCCGCCTTTTACCAGTTCGGCACACTGAGCTTCAGCTTCACAAGGTGCTCGAACATAAGGAATGCCCATCATTTCCAAAAGAGCAATGGATTCTTCCACAATTTCGCTACTGACTCGAATGTTGCGTTTGGATTGCTTGTTCATCTCTTCCACATCACCCGCAGCTTTAGCAAGTTCATACTTTTCTGTAGCAAGTTCTTTGCCCTTCTTTCGAGCATCGATTTCGCCACTTTTGAGATCGGGCGCTCCGCCGTCAAAAACGAATATTGGAGTAATGTCCCTCTTGAGAAATTTCAAGCACCGACTCCAAATTCCCAGGAGGTGACTGGTGGTCATACCTTGACTGTCGGTGAGGTAGATTTGACTGTGATCACTGCCAATTCCTCTCACCGCTGCTAAAAAGGAGTACAAAGCCACATTACCATCGATTGCGATGGTCCGACTGAAATACTCAGAAATATCTCGTTCCTCAATAGCTTCGGGACTGTTATCCCCCAATAAGTTTCGTCAAACCTTTGATACCCATCGTCTTGTGCGGTGTTTAAGAGGTATATTTGAGTATAAAATTTCATTTTTATGAAAATTTTGTATTTTTAGAAATTTTATAGTACAAATCTTATAAAAAAATGAATTTTTTCATATAAGATTTTAATCGAAACGGTTCTAGTGAATCAATAACTTCAATTCTTAACTCAAATATCAACTCAACTTACGATGGAACGTTTCGGAAAAAAGCAGATCGACGAGTTTAGACAATCTATAGAAAACAAGAAGAAGGAAGCAATAGACAACGCCCATGAATCTATTATAAATGGTGTTTTGTCTCGGATTCGAAAATCGATCCTGAAAGCTGCTTATAAAGAAAAATCAAGCAAAATTATAAATATCGACGCGCTGGTTCGGTATTATGGGAACGGGAACGCTCGCGACAAGAGAGTTCCCTGTATTACATTTGAAATCCCAGAATTGAAAAAACCAATAGTAGTTGAATTGGATCTTGAATTTGTCACCGGGGCTATCTACGGGTTAGTGGAAGAAACGTTTGATTTATCTATTGTGCGAGTTCCTACAGAGACTTTGGAAGTGATTGATACTTGGAATATACGTAGGTTTTATGATGGATACTATGAAGGTGAACCCCGACCTCCTTTCATGGATCTAATTGACAAAGCCACAGTCAAACCAACTCCACAGCAACTAGATACATGGGATGGCGTGGTTATTGACCTCGAAGGCAAAATTTTCCCTGAATACGATTATTTATATAATTTGATTTCCGAAAAGGGTCCTAAATTAAGTCCAAAATCCATTCGAAAGCAGGCCAAATTCCCAGTTCGGGATTTAAGAATAATCGTTGACATTCCCGAATAAACTCTACTTTCAAAATTCCATTTACATTTAGTTAAATTTATATATAAATATAAATTTTGATTTAAATTAATCTCTATAAGTTTGTAAACTAGCTTTACAGTCCATTTTATGCAACACGACTTCAAATTCTACAAGAATTTATAAAAAGAATTTTCTGCAGTTTTAAATTCCGAAAAATCTTAATTTATAGATTTTCAAAAAACGATTTTCTATAATCTATTTTCAAGCTCTATTCTAAACGGATGAATTGCGAACTTTTAAGGGTGCTTGGGGAGGTCAATTCGGAGAGTGGTAGGGATAATTACCACATTTACTCCAATTATGGACCAAGTAAGGAGTGGAGGATTGACTCTAGCAACCTTTCTAAGTTCTGGAAAGCCTATTGTAGGCTTGTGGAGGAGGATTTTTATGGAGACTACGCTCTAAGCGAGATTCCGCAAAAGATAATGCCAATAATTTTAGATTTTACCTTTAAATTCGATCCAGAAAAGTGCGAAGAAGACTATTTCGATAATAACGCTGTATTTTGCCTCATCCAGATCTGCCAAAAAGCTATTCATTCGGTTTTTGAGACTTCTATGGACGTGAGAGAGTTGATTTGTTGTTATCTAGAATCCGACGATTACTGGGAAGAAGAAATTCTCACCAGACAAGATTCTAAAATTCTGGAGTGTACTCGACTTCGATTGCATTTCCCATTTTGCAAAATTGACGTTGCTAAAAATTACAAAATTTTAATCAGCGAAGTTTTGAAACTTTTGTCGGAAAGCAAAATTTACAAACTTTTCCGATCTCCTCCTGAGGAGAAATGGGATACCATTTTAGCTCAAGACACGATGCTTAAGCCAGTATTAATGTACGGCAGTTCTGAAGCCGCAGACGCTCACAAATTGGAAATCAAAAACATTTTCGACTATATCACCGACGAATATTTTGATATGAGCGGTGTAAGATTGGAAGTCAGCGATGAAATGCCTGCTCTGGAATATGAAGAAGTCTTTGATTTTCGACAACACGGTCATTGTCAAAACAATTGGATCAATCGTAATCTGTTCCGAGAACATATGGATCCCGTGTTTTGGTTGCCGCTTTATCTTTCCACACACTATTTTTCCGGAAACGTCACAAACAAGAAAATGAGTTCTAAAGTCCAAAAGGATAAAGGAAAGGGCAAGATGAGTGATATATTTCTTATCACACCCGATCACACGCCTCATTCTCCTGGAGAAGATGAATATCAAGAACTGGAGAATGAAGAGTTTGTCATTTGTCAAGACCTACTTCCTCTACTCAAACCGTTTCGATTTGAAGAAAAGAACTTTTGGGAAGAAATTGCACAGGCCTTGCATAACTCTACAAACGGAGATAAGAAAGGATTGATACTTTTGGAAGAATACACCGAAAGATATTGTTCACATAGAATGAAAGAGGCCAGAAACTATTATCGGGCCATATCCAACAGTTATATCACTCATCGTACTATCGGTTGGTATGCCCGTGAGGATAATCGACGCGGATACAACCAGTGGCATAAGAATTGGTATCTTGAAGCCATGGAAGAAGCTCTGAGCGCTTTGGACAATGATGTTGCCAAAGCGCTTTATCGTTTTTATTGGTTGGATTTCTTGTGCACCAATCATGGAAAAGCTCAATATGTAAGGTGGTGGGAATTTATGAATCACACCTGGAGAGAAAGTTGTTCCGATCACCCCCTTCGGGTAAAAATCAGCAACCAGTTCACAAAATCTTTCGAAGCTTTGCAATCTACCATTAGTCGCAGGATTGTCACGGAAACCAATGAAGACAAAAGGGTAAGGGACCAACTTAACCTGAAGAAAATTGGCAATCTCCTAAAGAAACTAAAGACCTATTCTGCGAAAACTACGTTCATGAAAGAGGTTGCAGAATTCTTTTTCTTTCGGGATTTTGATAAAATTAAAGACGAAAACGACAATCTCACCGGTGTGAAAAATGGTGTAATCGAAGTTTGCGGTGATAGGTGTATTTTCCGTTCAGGTAAACCCGAAGATTACGTTACGAAAGCAACCATATGCCCTTACGATCCAGGGTTGAGTTTTGATGATGATTTGGTGGTTGAAACTTTAGAATGGATTCATCAGGTATTCCCAAATGAAGAATTGGCACGACATTTCTTAAAATATTGTGCTTCATTCTTGAAGAGCGGTAATCGTGACAAACTTTTTGTGGTGTTCGTGGGTGCGGGAGACAATTCAAAATCCATGATATGCAAATTGTTTGGACTTTTTGGAGATTATTGCGTCGAAATGCCACTTTCGTGTGTAACAGGTGGTCGGAGAGGCGGTCCCACACCGGAGCTGGCTCGAACTCGCGCCGCTAAATTAGCGATTATGCAGGAGCCTGAAAACGACGATGTGATCAAAGAAGGTGTCTTGAAAAGGATGACGGGCGGTGATAAATTCTATACTCGATTTTTGAACGAGAATGGAGGAGAAATTCGAAACACGTTTAAATTGATACTACAGACCAATAAGATTCCTGTATTTAAGGATGCGGATGGTGCGGTAAAGAAACGATTTCGAGTATTTCCATTTTTGAGCAAATGGGTGGATGAAGCCCCTGCAAGTCCAGAAGAGCGTTATAAGACCAGAACTTTTCAAAAGGATCCCTTCTTCGAAGAGCGAGTTAAACTTATGCAACCGGCTTTTCTGTGGCTGTGCAAAGAGTATTTTCCAATTTATATGAAAGAGGGATTAGACGATCCCGAAATCGTAAAGAATTATACGGCGAAGTATTGGCGTGATAATGATGTCTACGTCCAATATATGATGGCCAGAATTACTGCGGCTGTGGATAGTCGAGGTAAACCCGATCCCAAAGCAACACTTTCCATTTCGAAGATCTACAACGATTTCAAATTGTTTATGGCTGAGAATTATCCCAACAATGTGGTTCCGGATATTAAAATGCTGAAGGACAAGTTGACCGACGAAGACAAGTTGGGCAAAATCTATGGCAATTCTTGGGGCGGTATTCGTTTCAAAGAATACGTAGCCGATCTTTCAAATATGAAAGCGTATGAGGGGAATAGCGCATATGCAGGGGAAGGCTCAATGGGATTAAACGGTTTGCCTATGATTGGAGTAGCCGAAGGTTCTTCAAAGGGAGACGGAACTGGTCTATTAGGACTTTAATTCTAAACAACTTATAAAATATATTATAAGTGTTCATTCAATAACTATAATAAAGCTGTATCATCACACTTACTAATATAATTCAATTGTAAATAAGAGATACATAATTTTATGGATGTATCTTATAAAATGAGTGACGCTCTAACAGGTAAGATGGTACTTAGATATCACTTAGATAAAAAACTGGGATCTGGAGTGTTTGGAAGTGTTTATAAGTGTACAGATGTGCTAACTCGAGAGGTAAGAGCGATTAAATTATTGGAGAAAAACAACCGTGAAAATCAATCCAACTTCACGAATGAAGTTGCTTCCCACCAAATATTGTCCGAATATCCTGACTGCAATGCTTACGTGCTTTGTATGTATGGGTTTGGAACGTACTATTCTAGATCGTATGAAAACAATTTAAACCGAGTTCGAGCTATACAAGCTGCAGGAAAAACGGTACAAGATGAATTGAATCAGTTAGAAGCTATTCCACTCAAAAATAGTTCATACATTAAAACTACAATAGCTACCACGAAAACGATTTTGAGAGATCGTATAGAAGAGATATTACTCGCAAAAGAAGAACTCGGATTGCAGGATTCAAAGCCGGTCGTAGGAGATTATTTGTTTATCGTTACAGAATTGATGGATGATGATCTTACTGGTATTATGGATCTCATTCACAAGGATAAAATCACATATTCCATTCGTGTTATTGATTTTATCATCGGGACTTTAGTTGAAGGATTAAAGTACATCCACGATTCGGGGTTGACACATGCAGATATCAAACCCGAAAATATATTGTGGAAGATCGAAGAAAGTGACGGCGCCCCTATAACTATCGAACAATGTTTGCAAGATCCAGCACTAGCTGAAGAATATTTGAGAATCGTGTATGGGGATTTAGGGTTTACATGCATCGACGATGCCGATAGAGATTCGTATGAAGAAAAGATCCGAAGTTGCGATAGTGAAAAGGGGACTCCAATATATTTGTCCCCAGAATTGGCAACTCGATCCTATAGAGGAAATGTTTCTCTTGCAGAAGCTCATGCAGCTGACGTATGGGCTTTAGCGGTGACGCTGTGGAAATTGGTTTGGGGAGATGAACCGCCTTATTTGGAAGGACTTGAAACGTATGAAGATTTAGTGAAGAAATTGAGATCTCTCCGACCTGATTTTATTTCCGAATACATTGAAGAAGGTAAACTCCCGTTAGATATTGAGATTTTATTTAAAGGTATGTTTATTCTAGATCCGGAAGATCGAGTAACTATAGATGAAATCTATGAATTCTTAGAAGAGTCAAAGGCCAGAAAAGCGACTGAGGGTAATATAGAAATTGGAGAAACATAAAATAGCATTCCAGATTCTTAATAAATATGATCGATTTTACTTTAAAATGTATTATATAATAATATAATAACCTACTATCTTCGGTCCTCAATTACATCCAAGATCAAAAATCTCATTCTGGAACCAATTCCATTGTTCTTATCTTCGTAAATCTCTTGCAATTTTTTGATATACAATCCGAGAGATTCTTTTCCCGAAGCACTGGCATTTAAGTGTCCACGAGAAACCGTAAATAAGACACATAGTGCACCCAAAGTATCTTCACTCATTTCTTCTAAGAAGTAATTCGCCACATTGAGAAAAAGAACTTTCTGTGACAAAAGTTCTTGATTATAAAATTCTCCAATAACTGCAGCATAACCTAAAAGCCGTTTATCTCGACGAATTATAGTTTTCTCTTGACACAGTTGAAGAAAATTCTTTTGCAAAACTCGCAAAAGAGGGGTTTTAAAATCAGGACGAAATTCCGTGATTGAAATGGCCAATTCTGTATACAATTTCGAATAATTGGCTTCTCGGGTAGCTTTGGTAATGATGGCCTGTGCCATTTGAGATAACATTTCTGATGAATGCACATGTTTCTCAAAAAAATCTTTCATCTCAAGTGATATAGCGAGTTGTCTCTCTACTGTAAGTTTATTTAGGAGAGAATTCGCTAAACGCACAGGATCTTCCGAGGAAGTTGTTTTTCTCATGTGAGAAGGAACCCAAGCCATCTTATACTTTTAATAATCAACGTGCCTTGGGCGTTATTTACCTTGAAATGTTTTGATTTTATGCGATATAAAATCAAATTTATTAATTATTCAAATAATATCATTATATATAATAATATTATACCTTATACATTCGGCGGATTGTCGTAGAGTTCGTCGATTCTTCTCATGTGTTCTCCTTTGAGTTGAGCGAGAGCGGTTCTTTTCTCTTCTACACTGCCTGAACTGCGGATCACTTCCATTATATCCTCTTGAAACCTTCTAGATATTTCTGGTGTAAAGATTCCAGTATTATGCAATACCGGAATCTCCATCAACCTACGAAGGGATCTATTAACCTCTGCCATCAATTCTTCGTTTGAAGTCATCTATTCGTAATCGAGTTTTCAAGTTATATATTGAAAGGAAAATTCAATATTCTCTCGAATGCAATAATTCTTGGTATTTCTCGAAATAAGAAATTGATTTTAAAATCAATTTCGTATTATATAAAATCTCTCTATATTTCTTCGAATGTGTGAACCTGTAGGATTCACTAATCTCCAAACCTTTCCCCAAAAGCGAGTAGAACTAGAAGATCTACTCGCTTTTTATCCTGATGTAGATGATCAGAATATACAAGAACTCATCACCAAGAAAAAGGAATTTGCCGATTTAGCTTCTGTCCCAAAAGAAACCCTTCAAGGCAAATACTATCCTCATCAACTTCTTGTTCAGCGGTTCTTAGAATCTTATGAGGATCTTTTTCTCTTTCACGATACCGGTACAGGCAAATCGAGGATTTTGGATCTTATAGGTGAACATTTTCGAAGAAATAGAGAGAAGACCGGTTCAATCCGGAAAGTTTTGGTATTGGTGAGAAGCGATATTTTAAAATCAGAAATCGAGAAACAAATCGTAGCTTCGTGCGAAGACGATACATACGACGTGGGTGAGCTTTGTCCCAAATCTCGCAAAAAAGCGATTCGAAGAAAAATCAAAGAATGGTATACTATTGTGAGTTATCAGCGGCTTTCCAAGAAACTCGTAATGATGGACGACAGCGATATTGTATCTGAATTTTCCGGATATCTGATATTCTTTGACGAAGTTCACAACATTCGCTTTGAAGACGAACGTCAGTCTCGATCGGCAATTTCAACATCCGAAACTCTCAAATCACAGAAAAAACAAAGCGGATACTGCAAAAGAGATACTTATAAGCAAATTTATAGATTGTTTCATCTACCTTATAACATTAAGAGAGTTATAGCTACAGCCACTCCCATCGTAAATGATGTGCGGGAGATCGGAGACATTATGAATCTCATATTACCAGAATCTAAAAAGTTTCCTGAAGATTTTCCTTATGAAACTGCTTCTTATGAGGATTACGAGCCCTATTTTCGAGGACGCATTTCTTACGTGAGAGGGTTGGACACGGGTATCAATATAAGGCACATCGGTATACCCGTAAAAGAGATTCCACATTATGAATATGCTAGCAAATTCACAAACCCTCAAATCAAAGTCTTTCCGAATTACATGAGTGAATTTCAAAACGAAGCTTATCTCAGAGCTTTTTCTCAAAATTCACATTGTTGCAAAACCACATTTTATCACGCTGAAAGACAGTCTTCCAATTTTGTGTATCCCGACGGAACTTGGGGTACAAAAGGATTTAACAAATACACCAACAAAGTTGGAAATTTATATTATCCGAACCGCGAATTCTCAGAGATTTTGAACGATCTTGATAAAATTCGAGAATGTTCCGTGAAAGTTGCCAATATCATTGAAATCACAGAACACACGGAAGGGGGTTCGGTTTATGTCTTCGACAATTTCGTCAAAGCTTCCGGAGCTATAACTATCGCTATGTGTTTCCAGGGTCAAGGTTACGAACTTTTCAACGAAACCTCCAGCGTATTCATTGAAGATTTTTCGAGAAAGAAAAAATACCTCAAACCAGGATTCAAACCCAAAAAACGCATTGCTCTACTCACGGGGACTACACCGGAAAATGTATTTAATTCGGCCATAGAGCTGATGAATTCCCCCGAAAACGTTCATGGTGAATTCATCAAAGTTTTTATCGCTTCCCCCACAGGCAGTGAGGGTATCAATTTGAATAACATCATCAGTATTCATATTGTATCGGGAGATTGGAAGTATTCTGCACTTTTGCAGGCCCAAAATCGGGCTATTCGATCTAAGAGCCACGAACTTTTAGTAAAAGAATGTGGAGAAAATCAACTCAACGTCGACATATATTATCATGTAGCGATTACTCGAGGACAACCGGCGAAATCTATTGATGCTTATCTATACACATTAGCTGAATCCAAAGATCGTGTTAACCGGAGAGTCCAACGGTTTATGAAGCGTGCAGCAATAGATTCTTACATCCATCAATTCCGTAATGTTCGGAAATCAGATAAACCTGGGTCGATGGCTAATGATTATTTTGAAACTTCTCACGATGCAGGTGCTTTATCAACTTCTAGAGAGTTGGATTGTTCTACTTACGATGTGTATTATCTAAAAGAAGCAGTGAATGCTATTTTAAACATTGTAATAGAGCATTTTAAGAATCATTTCTCAATCACCGTAGATGAGATTTTGCAAATGATTATAACTCACAATCATTCGGGGCAGTTTACATCTCAGATTCGACCTCATTTCAAAATACCTCCTCAAAAGTTTTATATTTATTGCGCACTAAATGAATTGTTGATTCACAATCAATCTCTGCGGAATCGGTTCGGTAAACTTTCTTATATTCGTAAGAAAGGAGATGTAGTATTTTTGATCACAGAAGAAGATTTAGATCCACCGACCTCGGGAGAGAGACGCCAATACTACTACTCGAGCCGCACAACGGCATATAAAATGTTGTCACTCAAAGATATTACTCAACAAATTTCAAATACTTCTGCTGAGTGCGAGATGGACGCTCTTTTAAAATCCATTATAGAAGATTGTGTGCCCTCGCCTCCTAAAATTGATTTGTGCGCTCATTTGTTTGAACGCGAAATAGGTTTGAATCCTGATTTGGTCAAAAATACAAATCATCCTCTGACAAAATATTTTGGGGAAAATTCAGATCGCGGTAAGCGCAAACCTTCAAGTTTTTTCGTGTTTTACGAACCGACTACCGAAATCGAGAACATGAAAACACGTTTACAACAAAAAGAAAAAGGCCGTGGTCGTAAGCCTAAATGCGGTAGAAGATTGGCCAAACTCACCCATTACGACCCAAAAAATACTTATAAGTGGGATCAAAATACCGATCAAATCATCGTGCACAATCTTTATACCCTCAAGAAATCAAACACGAGATATGCTGATAAAGCTCGCTATTTCAAAGCCAAAGGCCGATTGCGACTTTTCAAACTCAACAAATCTTCTGGGGTTGGAATATGGAGAGATGCGTCTGATGTGGAAGCCGTGATATACAGTTGGCTCATTCAAAAAGAAATACAACGTTTCAGGAATTTCTTCGAATCCCGAAGTTTGGTATACGGCTATTATCTTAACGATAAGTCACTGATTGTTCGCAATAAAATTAGAGAAGACCCTTCAGCTTTAGAAGATAAAAGGAAAATGAAAGTGGGTCGAGTTTGTAATAACATTCCACCCTTTTCTCTTATTGAAATATTGCAATATCTAGAAATAGAACCACCCGCTCTTAATATTTTTGAGTTTAAATGCAGAGAAGACATGTTAACTTATACGTTGCGATCCAAAATATTACGGGATTCTAAAGAAGAATTGCAAGCTTTCAACGATGAGACGTTGATGTATTTTGCTAGATGGTCGAGATCCTCAAAAAGTTCGATGTGCAAGAGACTGGCTATTGAATTAGAAAATCTCGATCTCTTATTCAGAGCTACCTAAATAGAAATTGTGCAACTAAATTATATAAAAATAATTCTTAGAATTATTTGTAAGGAATATCTTTAGAATCTAAGACAGTTTACACCGCAGGACCAAAACGAACCGATTTTCTGGGTCTTCTTGGTACTACTCTGGAGGTTGGTCTCAAGTTACTTGTATTTTGGAAAGGCCTTCGAGGGTCAAGAGGACGTGGTCGTTCTAAAGCACGCACACTACTTGCAGCAGGTCGAGGGGCTATCACTGTGGCAGCCGGAGGAGCGGGCATAATAATAGCTTCAGGTCCCCCAGCTCTAGCGGGCGGCGGTAATCCTTCTGCAGCGTGAGCTGCAGTTTGTTTGCAAGCGTCTTTGTGAATTATATCCATAGAACAACTGGGTTTACATGGGTTGCAGGGATTAGGAG
>Ga0209977_10001090_pt1 | contig 11622 bp, 13 predicted proteins | sample SumtaG_2_FD_183113 | JGI IMG/M metagenome (GOLD analysis project Ga0209977, IMG submission 183113) | Deep subsurface microbial communities from Indian Ocean to uncover new lineages of life (NeLLi) - Sumatra_00607 metaG (SPAdes) (version 2) | ecosystem: Environmental > Aquatic > Marine > Oceanic... | reverse complement strand
GTGAGAAGTAGACCGGGGAATGTTCTTATCACCTATCACTTATTACCTATTGCCTCCTTCAATGATTATTTTAGGCATTGACCCTGGGACCGCAGCTTTGGGCTATGGTTTGATCCAGGGTAACAAAGATAATTTAAAACTGATTAAGTACGGTTGTATTACGACTGAAAGTAAACAAGCAATGCCTCTCAGGTTGCATCTGATTTATGAGGAGGTTAAAAAACTAATTCAGAAATATAAGCCTGATCAATTGGCAGTCGAAGAAATTTTCTTTGCCAAAAATAGTAAAACTGCTTTAAAGGTGGGGCAAGCACGTGGAGTGATTCTGCTTCTGGGAGCAGAACATCGAATTCCAGTTTTTGATTACGCTCCTCTCCAAGTAAAACAAAGTATTGCTGCTTATGGCCGAGCAGATAAAGAGCAAGTTCAAAAAATGGTTCAAGTAATTCTGAAGTTGGAGAAACTGCCTGAGCCTGACGATGCTGCAGATGCCTTGGCAATTGCGATTTGCCATACTTTTCATAAATAGTCATCATCTTAGTTCTTACATTCTATATTATTCATTAACTATTATTTATTATGCTTAGGTATTTTTCTAAAATCTCGATTAGTTTACTTGTTCTGCTTATGATGGTAGGCATCCTCTTGCCGATGGTCGCAGAAAGTGCTTCCCTGGAGGCGGTTGCGGGAGAGGACTTTGGGATTGTAGCGGGGAAAAAAGCAGTTTTTGATGCAAGCCAATCAGTTATTCCCCGCGCCGCAGAAGTAGATTATCACTGGAATTTTGGTGACAGAGAGGAAGCTGAGAGTGAAGAAGTAGTCCATATCTATGACAGTCCTGGTCGTTATAAGGTTGTTTTGACAATTACTACTCCAGAGTTAAAAACAAGGGATAGTTTGTATGTTGATGTTTATTATAATCTAATTGTCTTGATAGCTGGTCAAAGCGTGAAGGATAGTGAATTAGATGTACTAAAAAGGAGAGCGGAAAGAAATGGTATTTTCCTAGAAGTGATTCAGCCGCGTGGTGCTAGCCCGGACTTTACAACTGAAGAAGGTTTGGTTAAGGCAATGTCAGGGAAAAGTAGGAAGCTTGAGGAAAGTGACTTGATTATTACTTGGACAAAGGGAAGTGTTGGGCTAAATGTACTTTCAAGTTTCGGGCAAAGAACGGATTTAGATCTTTCTCGAAAAACTTTTGTCGCTGCGAGCGACAAAAGTTTTGGCAGTATTGAGCAGATTGCTAAGTCCACCGCGGATATCCTAAAACCCAATGCTTTCTTTTTAGCCCGCGAGGATTCTTTGAATACGATTGTTAGTTTGCGGGAAACCGAAAAACTCCGGGCGAATTTGAAAGCAAAAAATCTGGACTACCGTCTGATTGGTGCTGAAGAAGCACAGAGAGTAACTTATTTTAAATATTACAATTTTCTTTCCTATACCGTGAACGCAATGAAGCGTCATGGTGTTCCCGGGAACGCTCTGATTTTAATTTTGATGCTTCCAGTTGTCGCGACTCTGTTTGCTTTTGCTCGTCAGATTGTGGGTTTTAAAACCTTTGGAATCCTTATTCCGATTTTAATTACTTTTTCTTTCTTGGCGATTGGTTTGCGTTACGGGATTTTAGCTTTTGTGTTGATTTTGGTTGTGGGAACGGTAGGGCGCTTTATCTTACGCCGCTTACGCTTGCTTTACCTCCCTAGGATGGCAATCTTAATCACAGCAGTTACTTTGGCAATCTTGGGTCTTTGGGCTGTGGGTGTTTATTTTAAAGTAGCGGATATTGTTTCAATTTCAATCTTTCCAATCTTGGTGATGATTATTTTGGTGGAGCAGTTTGTGAGTGCCCAGATTGAAAAGGGTGTCGGCACAGCGGTTTTGTTAACTGTTGAAACTCTGGTGATTTCAATTGCTGGTTATTATTTGGTGGGTTGGGAGACATTGCGGTCATTTATTCTCAATACTCCAGAATGGATTTTTATCCTGATCCCGGTTAATATCTTACTTGGTCTCTGGTCGGGTTTGCGTTTACGAGAGTTTTGGCGCTTCCGAGAGATATTTAGAGTAAGTCGGAAATAACAGTCTCAACTACGAGCTATAGACTTTGAACTAAATTATGCGCATTCAAGATGTTCTGGGAATGAATGCAAGAAATTTGCTTTACATTCGTCCTTACAATCCCAGAAAAGCAATTCGGCTTGCAGATGATAAACTGGCGACGAAGGAAATGCTTACTCGAGCAGGTATCCCTGTACCTAAGACCTACGGGGTGATTCGGGAACCCAAGGATCTGGAGGGATTCAAATGGGGAAAGCTGCCGAAGAGTTTTGTTTTGAAACCAAACCATGGTTTGGGTGGCGAGGGGATCATTGTTTTTAAAAGGCGTTTTAAGAATGGCAATTTCTTAAAGGTGGATGGTAGCAAAATGAGCGCGCGTGAGTTTAAGACACACGTGAATGATATTTTGGATGGACGCTATTCCCTAAGTGGTGTTCCAGATATTGCTTTTTTTGAAGAGAAACTGGCAGCACACAAATTACTTACCCTATATTTTCCTTCAGGGGTTCCGGATGTTCGAGTAATTGTTTATAATTCAGTTCCGGTGATGGCAGAAATGCGTTTACCGACAAATGCCTCACAGGGAAAAGCTAATTTGCATCTGGGTGGAGTTGGGGTTGGAATTGATGTTGCGACTGGAGTTACTACCACAGCGGTGATGCGTGGAAGAGTAATTGAGGAAACCCCTGATGCTGGTATTAAAATTGCTGGCTTCCAGATTCCAAAATGGGACGAGGTTTTAAAAATTGCTGTGGAAGCGCAGAGAGCTTCGGGAATTGGCTATTTAGGCGCGGATGTTGTTATAGACCAAAAAAAAGGCCCGATAATTCTGGAGTTAAATGCGAGAGCGGGGCTTGCAATTCAAATTGCAAACCTTGCTCCTTTGCGCTATCGTTTGGACAGGATAGAGCGTTTGAAAGTAAAGAGTGCTGAACATGGAGTCCAGATTGCTAAAAACTTGTTTGGTGGTGAAATTGAAACAGAGATTGAGGGAATTTCTGGCAAGCGAGTAATTGGTACGGTAGAAAAAGTAAAGCTGATTGGAAAGACAGGGAAGGAGATTGAAGTTGAAGCGAAGGTTGATACAGGGGCAGCTTCCAGTTCGATTGATGAGGAGTTAGCAAAGGCGCTAGGATTAAAAGAGTTAATCGAGTTCTTTAATCAGATTGAACTGCCAGAGATTAAAAACAGAAACTATGCACGGAAAATTGAACAGCAGTTGAATCGGAAATACAAGGGAAAGCAGAAGGATCTTGTGGATATTATTGTTGTTTATTCTAGTCATGGTGTGAGCATTCGCCCAAGAACAAAGCTGACCTTTGAACTGTCGGGAGTGAAGAAAATTTCCAAAATCTCGATTATTCAAAGAGGAGAGTTGAAATATCCAATGATTGTGGGGAAGAAGGATTTGAGGAAATTTTTAGTAGAGCCAGGAAGAAAGTAATTTTAATTATGAAAGAAAAAATGAATTCAGAAGTAAAAGGTATAAAAAAGCAGTTTATTAATTCGCATTCTAAGCTAGTAAAAGAGGCGGCAGAAAAGAAAGGGGTTCAGTTTAAAGCATTGATCCCTAGTTTATTTCTTTATCAACTGAGCTTTAAAGAGAGATCAAATCTTTTTTGTGAAGGGCTAGCGGATTTGACGCCTGCACCAGCTTATATTGCTGCGGATCGTAAAAATTTATCTTACAAGTTTTTGAAAAAATGGGACATCCCAATCCCAGAGGCAATCGTGGCGCATAATTTTGAGGAAAGTTTTAATTTTCTTAAGAAATATAAAAAAATTGTTATAAAACCACTGAATCTTGCTTGGGGATTAGGGATTACGGCGGGGGTTTCTGATGAGAATGTATTAAAAGATGCGATTGATCATGTACACAAATATGTAAAAGTAGGTGGTGGATTTCTTGCCCAAGAATTTCTTGAAGGGGAAGACCATCGTGTTCTAGTTATTGGATATAAAAAAATATTTTGTTTACAAAGAAATCCAGCGTCTTTGGTTGGTGATGGTAAAACAAAGATTAAAGATTTGATCAAGAACAAAAAAATAAGAACTGGTTCAGTGGAGAAATTTTTAGAAGCACCCAAGGATAAACTTTTAATTGCCCTCAAAACGCAAGATTTGGATATGGGAAGTATTCCCGAAAAAGGGCGTGAAGTAAAATTAAACACAACGGCAAATATTCATTTTGGAGGGTTTTCTGTTGATAAAACCAATGTAGTTTGCGAAGAAGCAAAAGTGTTGGCAAAAAAAGTTGCTAGAAAGTTTGCGATGCCGGTTTTAGGGATTGATTTTATTTCTAGTGATATTTCAAAAACACCCGGAAAGATAATTGAGCTCAATCCAGCCCCAGACTTAATGATGCATACAAATCCAGATTTTGGTAAAAGTTATAATCCAGCTGAAGCTTTAATAGATTTTCTGTTTTTTTCTGGAGAAGAGGAGGATCTTAAATTGAGACCAGAATTAAATTAATAAATTTTTATAATGGTAAAATTTTCAGAAAAAGAAAATAAGAAATTATACTTAAGTAACCGACTTATCAATAAAGAAGCCTTAAAAAGGGGAATTAAAGTTGAGATTTTAAATGCTGGAAAGAACCTCGTTATCTTAACCCATAAAAGCAAAACTGCTTTTATGCAGGCAACAAAAACTTTCCTTAATAGCTCTGTGTCCCTTGTTATAACGGATCACAAGGATTTAGCCAATATTGTTTTTGAAAGGTTTGGATTCCCTGTCCCGCGGCGGGAAAATGCTACAAACTCAAGGGAAGCCGCTGCTATTGCTTCCAAGATTGGTTTTCCTGTTGTTTTAAAAAGGCCAACCGGTACTGGTGGTAAATATGTTTATCCTGGCATTTCAAATATTAAAGAATTAAAAAGATTTGCCAAAGAATTACTAAAAGATGAAAAAAAAGTTATTATAGAAAAACAAGTCATTGGTTCTGATTATCGATTTCTTGTGGTTGATTCTAGGTGTGTTTCTGTTGTGGAGCGTACTCCCGCCTTTGTTGTTGGTGATGGAGTTAAAAATATTGCAGAATTAGTTAAGGAGGAAAATAAAAACCCACTGCGTAAGCCTCTTCACCTTGGCCCACTTCTAAATATTGAGATCGATGGTGAAACACGCAGGATTTTGAAAAATAGTGGTATGACCATCGATTCCATTCCAAAGAGAAATCAAAAAGTTCAGTTAAAATATACAGCTAATCATAGTAAGGGAGGATCAACAGAAATTGTTACTGATAAAGTCCACCCAGATAATAAAAAATTAGCTGAAGATATTGCTAAAAAGTTTAATCTTGGGATAGCTGGTGTAGATTTTATGACTTCGGACGCATCTTTATCCTACAAAAAAAATAATTTGTATGTGATAGAAGTAAATGCCACTCCCTCATTTGGCCTTCATTACCAACCTAGTTTTGGAAAGGGAGAAGATGTTTCTCCGTATGTTCTTGACTTACTTTTCCCTGAAACTAAAAAATAACCTAAAATAAAATGCTCTCATACCTCACCGGAAAAATTCAAAACATTGAACAAAACTCTTTGACTGTTCTAGTAAACGGGATTGGCTTTGAAGTTGCAGTCTTAGAAAAATGTGCCAAGAAATTTAAAGTTAATGACGAGATTCAGCTTTGGACTCATTTAAATGTCCGTGAAGATAACTTAAGTTTATTTGGTTTCCAAACTAAAGCGGAGCTAAATTTATTTAAACTTTTAATTTCTGTTTCCGGAATCGGGCCTAAGGTGGCAATGAAGGCTCTTGAGAAAGCAACAGTTGAACAATTACACCTGGCAATTTTGGGAGAAGACCTTGAAACTTTAAACACAATTCCGGGGATTGGCAAGAAAACTGCCGAGCGACTTTTGGTTGAACTGAAGTCAAAATTAGAGAAAAAGGATTTGCCAGATCAGGAAGGGTTGGCGGAGATTAAGGGGGCCTTGAGCGGTCTAGGGTATCCTCCCGCTCGGATCAATGAGGTTATTATAAAGATTCCTTCTAACCTCAAGACCTTAGAGCAACGTTTAAAATACGCACTTAATTTGTTAGGGAAATGAAAGAAGAAAGTGTCTTGGATGCGAAAATTCAAAAGGAAGATAAGGTGCTTGACATTGCTTTGCGACCGAAAAAACTTTTAGAGTATGTAGGCCAAAAACAGATTAAGCAAAGCTTGGAAATTTTTATTATGGCGGCGAAGAAGAGACAAGAGACACCTGAGCACGTTTTGCTTTATGGGCCTCCGGGAATTGGCAAGACAACTTTGGCGAATGTAATTGCAAATGAAGTTGGGGGTAACTTAAGAGTTGTTTCAGGCCCAGCGGTTGAGCGAGCAGGAGATCTTGCTTCCCTTGTGACTAGCCTAAGTCCTGGTGATGTTTTATTTATTGATGAAATCCATCGTTTAAACACACAAGCAGAGGAATTATTATATCCAGTAATGGAGGACGCAATTTTGGATGTGATGTTGGGGAAGGGCCCTGGGGCAAAGAACCTGAGGATGGAATTGCCGCCAATTACAATCATTGGTGCGACTACTAAAGCAGGCAGTTTGTCAGGCCCTTTGAGAGATCGCTTTGGAATGACTTATCGCTTAGATTTCTACACGGATGCGGAAATTGACGATATCCTCAAGCGTTCTGCAAAAATCTTGGGAATTAAATTAGACTCTTTGGGGCGAAAGGAAATTGCAAAACGTTCCCGCAAAACTCCTCGGATTGCTAACCGTCTTTTAAAACGAATTCGGGACTATGCGGAGGTGAAAGAGGATGGTAAGATTACTCTAGCAGTAGCACAAAAAGCCCTCAAGCTTTTAAATGTAGATGAAAAGGGATTAGATCAAGTTGATCAGAAGTTACTAGAGACTTTAGTAGATAAATTTTCGGGGGGGCCTGTTGGTTTAAAAACTCTGGCAGCGGCAATTGGGGAAGATGAAGAGACCATTGAAACTGTTTGTGAACCGTATTTAATTCGCTTGGGATTTTTAAAACGTGCAGCCAAGGGTAGAGAAGCAACAGAGAGAGCGAAAGAACATCTAAAATAATGAATAATGTAGAATGACTAATTAATAATTAATCATTGGTCATTAATCATTATTTTTATGTATTATTACATCGTTAACCCAACTGCCGGTGGCAGACAGTTTGAGAAAATTCAAGACGAGCTTCTTGCTAGTTTAAAGTTGAAAAAAATTGAAGGTGAGATCGCAAGAACTACTACACAAGGAGAGGCGAAAAAGCTAGCTAAGATGGGGATTTCTAAGGGGTGCCGAATGATCATTGCAGTAGGAGGTGATGCTACAGTAGAGGAGGTTTTAAATGGAATTATTGAATCTGAGAAAGCAGGAGTAGCGCTCGGAGTAATTCCGACTGGTAAAAATAATTACTTTGCAAATCTTTTGGGAATTTCAGACTGGCAGGTTGGGATTAATGCTCTAGCAAGTGGCAAGGTCAGAAAGATAGATATTGCTCAAGCGGGGGACTATTATTTTGTAAGTTCTTTAGATTTTGGGTTCCCGCTTGCCCTAGAATCAATTTTTAAGAAGAGCAGACAAAAGTTAAATTTTTGGAAGCGTTTTCGTGTAACTTCAGATCTGATTGAAAAGTTTGATCCGATTAAATTGCGTTTGAAGGTTGCTAATCACTATTGGGCTGACTTGGAGGTTTTTGCAGGTTCTTTTGGGAATGCTTTTTTCTTTAATTGTCCAGAGAGTTTCAAAATCTCTCCTGTTTTAGCAGATCAGAAATTGCAAGCTCTATTCCTCCATCCTTTTGAACAGAAAAATTTGTGGTATAAAGCCTGGGATTTTTCAAAAGGATTTTATAGGAGTGTTAATCAGTTCAGCCTGATTAAGGAAAGGCGTTTTATCCTTGAGAGTGAACAGGAGGTTAACTTTAGGACTGCGGCATATCGCTTCTCGGCGCGTAAATTAAACCTGACCCTGCACCCCGGGGCTTTATCAGTTGTAATAAAGCCCCAAGAAAGTTCCCCTCAGAGGCCTTAAGGGTTTGTGCTATTCTTTACTTTTTGCTAGAATAAGTTCTAGCGGGTAGGTAGGATGGAACATCGTTCTCTCCCTACCACCAGTCCTTTATCTCTTAAAAAGGGAGTGTCCCATTAAAAAGTTACGTGTTAATCATCAAATCAAAATCTCGAAAGTGATGGTGATTGATGATGAGGATAAACAATTAGGCGCGATGGATACAAAAGAGGCAGTGAGATTAGCAAGGGAAAAAGATCTTGATCTTGTGGAAGTTTCTCCAAAGGCGGAGCCTCCAGTCTGTAAAATCATGGATTATGGTAAACATCGTTATTGGCAGGATAAGAAGGAGCACAAACACCGAGTTAAGCAAAAGAAATCAGAGTTAAAAACAGTTCGTCTCAGTGTTAAAATTAGCGATCACGATTTAAAAGTTAAGTCCCACCAGGCCAAAAAGTTTTTAAAGAGAGGGAACAAAGTTCAGGCTCAAATTATTTTTAAAGGTCGCGAGGTAATGCATTTTAAACTGGGTGAGGAAGTATTAAAGAAGTTTCAAAAATTGCTTAAAGATGTTTCCGAAATTGAGAAATCGCCAATTAAGAAAGGGATGAACATGCTTATGATATTGAAACCAAAGGAATAATGAATAATGAATAATGGGTAATGAGTAATGAATAATGGGTAATTATTATTTTCAATGCCGAAGATTAAAACACATCAAGGAATGAAAAAGCGGATTAAGATTACGGGGAGTGGAAAATTGAAGCGTCGTCATGCCAACCGTAGTCACAATCGGATTAAAAAAGCGCCGGAGACTAAGCAAAATTACCGACGCCGTCTTGATGTTAAAAAAAGTAATTCTAAAAGTGTTAAACGTTTAGTTCCTTATTTATAAGAAACGATGGTTAGGATTAAGCGAGGAGTTACAACCAGGAAGAGACATAAGAAAGTTCTCAAGCGCGCGAAGGGATTTCGCGGTGGGCGGAAGAATCTTTTTAAGCGCGCCAAAGAGGCAACAATCCGGGCTGGTCAACATGCCTATGCGCATAGAAGGACTAAAAAGCGCGCCTTTCGTCGGCTTTGGATTGTAAGACTAAACGCTGCTTGTAGAGAACGAGGGTTAAAATATAGTGAGTTTGTTAATTTATTGAAGAAAAATAAAATTGAGATTGATCGGAAGGTTTTAGCGGAGATTGCCTTAAAAGAACCAGAGACTTTTGATAAAATTGTGGAAGAAGTGAAGAAATGACGGGCGACGGGCGATGGGAGATAGGAAATGTTGCGATAGGAGGTGTAGAGTAAAAAATGGGTGAGGAACCTGTTTTTTGATAAGGAAAAACCCGCCGTTTGGCGGGTTTGTTACTGGCTTTTAGTAGGTGGGAGAAAGGTTGATGGTAATGGTCTTGCTGGGAGTGGGGGGAACGGACAGGGGGGTGGTGGGATAAAAGAGTATGTGGCTGTTCCCATTCCGTCCCTTGTTATCAAGATCGCGACCGGAGTGCCCCATAGGAGTTCCCTTGCTCTCGAAATCGAAGGTGAGATATACTTTTGATCCTGGACGCAAGCGAACCGGAAAGTTGTATATCGTTTCGTGGGTTTGGGCGGGAGAAGATGAGGGTATAGAGATGGAGCAGGTGATGCTCTCGCGTTCCGCCGAGTCAAAAATGAAGATCGTTATTCTGTGCCATTGGATTATATCGGTAGGGGGCACAATAAGCTGGAGGTCAAAGGAAGTGTAGCCCTTAGTGGTAAAGATCGTCTTGTTGTGATGGAGACTGGGTTCCTCGCTCTCACAACCGCAAAGCACCAATACTATTGCCAGTAGTAAGACTGGCGTTATAACTTTTTTCATGACTCCGTTACCTCCTTTTAAAGAGAGACCGCAAAACCTTTAAAGTCTTAGTTTTCTAGCTCTTAGCCAGAGGTTAAGTAGTTTTAAGCCTCTTGCTGGGAGCTAGGAAAATCTAAGTAAAAGCCACTGTATAAGCGATTATTTTAAGATGCATCTAAGCTGACTGGACAGCATAGCATATTTGTTAATACTCGTCAATAACTTAAGTTTCTGGTTTAGATTAAGTAAAAACAGACGCCAGGTTTTTGGGGTGTCTGTTTTTTAATTCTCTGTTATTTAACTGAGCTTCTTCTTGATTTGTTTTACTTCCTTGTTCCGATAATACGACCCAACAATAATCACTATAACTACAATCCCAACACAATCAATTAAAAGATCCCAAATATTCCCATTGCGAGTATTAACAAAATACTGATGCCATTCATCGGAAATGGCATAAAGCAATCCAATCACACTTGACCATCCGATTAGCTTAAAGAGTTTTAATTGGTATTGAGCAAGGGTGCGCCAAACAAGGAGAGTTAAGACCCCAAACTCAAAAGCGTGGGCAAATTTCCTTAAGATTGTATCCCAAATCCCAAAAGGAGTTTTTAAATCAGGCTGGCTGGAAAGGTAAAAAATCACCCCCATCCAAAGTAAGACCGGGATCCAGTAAAAAATAACAATTTTAAGATGTTTATTCACTTTGGACTTTCTTTATCACACTATCAAGATCTTTCACTCCCTCATCTCCCCTTTCTTTACTTCTCACGGCGACTTTCTTCGCTTTCATCTCCTTATCTCCTACAATCAGCATCAAGGGAATCCTTTGTTCTTCAGCGTTCTTGATTTTCTTTTGCATTGTAGTTGAACTGTCGTCGATTTCTACGCGCATTTCTTTTGCTTCTAGTTTCTCTTTTACTTCCTGGGCGTATTTAGTGTGTCTATCAGTAATAGGAATGATCATTGCTTGCACTGGTGCAAGCCAGAGTGGCAAGTTTCCTTGATAATGTTCCAAAAGAATTCCGATAAATCTCTCGAAGCTTCCCAAAATTGTGCGGTGAATCATGGTGGGGCGTTTTTTCTTGCCGTTTTTAGCGTCGTATTTCAACCCGAAGCGCTCCGGCATTGAAAAGTCCAATTGGATTGTACCAAGTTGCCAGCTTCGCTCAAGAGAATCTAAGATGTGAAAGTCAATCTTGGGTCCATAGAATGCTCCATCGCCAGGATTAAGTTTGTAGTCAATTTTTTTCTTCTTTAAAGCATTTTCTAAGGTGCTCTCGGCTTTTTCCCACATTTTGTCAGTACCAATTGACTTCTTGGGCCGGGTTGAAAGCTCTACCCGATAGTCAGCAAAACCAAACTTTTTATAAATCTCAAGGGTTATCTTAATTACTTTAATTACTTCAGCTTCAATTTGTTCATCAAGGCAATAGATGTGAGCGTCATCTTGGGTAAAACTGCGGGCGCGGAAAAGACCGTGCAAAACTCCTGCAAGTTCGTGGCGATGTACTAGACCAAGTTCGGCGATTTTCAAGGGGAATTCCCGATAAGAATGGTTTCTACTTTTATAGATCAAAAGTCCGCCTGGACAATTCATTGGTTTTAAAGCGTACTTCTGTTTACCAATCTTGGTAAAGTACATAAACTCTTTGTAGTGATCATAGTGCCCGGACTGGCGCCAAAGTTTTTCTTGAAGCAGAACCGGAGTGTTGCTTTCTAGGTACCCTGCTTCTTTATGAACCTCGCGCCAGTA
>Ga0209977_10001089_pt1 | contig 11622 bp, 13 predicted proteins | sample SumtaG_2_FD_183113 | JGI IMG/M metagenome (GOLD analysis project Ga0209977, IMG submission 183113) | Deep subsurface microbial communities from Indian Ocean to uncover new lineages of life (NeLLi) - Sumatra_00607 metaG (SPAdes) (version 2) | ecosystem: Environmental > Aquatic > Marine > Oceanic... | reverse complement strand
CATGTGCATGGGCATTGACCGAGTCAAGACGAAATACGCCTTGATTTTCGATTCCGACATAGAGATGTTGAAATCCCCTGTCGGCCAGATGTTAGAAATGATGGAAGAAGATACATTTGGCGTTGGCTCTATTTGTAAAACCGGATTTGATGGTGTTGGCTATGGAAAAAATCCACATCACAAGAAAAAAGGCTGGATATCATATCTGCATCCCCATTTTCAACTGATTAACATACGCAATTACAGAAAATATCACCGGTATGTCCATCATGGCGCACCTTGTTATTTGACAATGGTTGATATTCACAAAAAAGGTTTATCCGAGAAAATATTGAAAGAGTTCCCAAAGCTGAAAAATTTTGTGAAACATTACCATAAGGGAACAAGAAATGAGAGAATGAAACATGGATTGGACGAAATAGAAGTATGCGGATGGGAATACAAATGAAGACTATCGCATTTATTACCCGCGTCCATCCGAAAAGACCCAGTATGCTAAAAATTTGTATTAAATCTATCAAATCACAAACAGATAATGACTATGTCCATATTATCCATAGAGATGATATGACAGAACATGGATATGGCAGACTTCTGGCAAATCAATCATTTGCCAAAATTTCCCATATCAATGCTCGATATGTAATGGCTATTGATGATGATGACATGATTATCGATTCGGATTTTGTTAATGTATTTAAGGAAATTGTTAATAATAATAACCCAGAAATTGTCTTTTTTAAATGCAATATAGGTGGTTTAGTGTATCCCCAATCAGCTTTTTGGAAAAAGCCTCCTGTTCGTGCAAAAATAGGAGGCTCTTGTTTTGCCACAAGATTAGATATCTGGAAAAAATATATTCATAAATTTGGCGAAAGTTGCTGTGGGGATTATAGTTTTATTTCTACATGTTATAAAAATACAAAAAAACATTTCTGGCTCGACCGTATTGTTTCAAGGACGCAGAAGAGACCGGGGGGAGGGAAGGGAGAACATGAGCATGCCTAAGATTTCAATGGGGAACAGTTTATGAAAGCAGTCGTAATGTGTCCGATGTGGAAAAGGCCCATGCTGACAAATTATGTTTTCAACCATTATAACAAGATGAAATCAGCCCTTTTGCCATCCGTAGACTTAATTCTGATAGCGGTAGGTTCAGAAGGAAAGACAAGCAGAGAAATAGCAGAATGTAATGGATTCGATTATCTGGAATATCCGAATATCCCTTTAAATAGAAAATTTAATGCGGGAGCGAAATATGCAGAGAGCTATGATCCGGACATGCTGTTCCTTCTGAGTTCAGACGATATAATAAGCGCTGATTATTTCAGGGCCATTAAGGCAAAGGCAGAGGCCGAAACGGTCGTCGGGCTGCTAGATATCTATTTTCTCGACCTCGAAAACAAAAGCCTCGGCTATTGGTCGGGATATCCCGATAATCAAGGAAGGAGGGGTGAACCCGTAGGTCCCGGGCGCTGCTTCAGCAGAAAAGTTCTCGAAAAATGCGGGTGGCAACCATGGCCTCAAAAAAGAGAGATAAACAAGGGATTGGATGGCAGTTGCCGTAACAGGCTTAAAGGCCTCGGAATCAAACTCAAAGGAAGGTACATGGATGAGATGGGCTGCTTTGCCATGGATATCAAGACTGATGTCAACATCTGGGCTTGGGACAGGATAAAATACAAGGAGGTAATCCGTGGAAACAGAATGGAGGCGATTCTCAAAGAAGCAGGGGTGGGGAGCATACTTGATTTGAGAACCCAATAAAAAATCGATAAGGAAAGGAGACAGATAGAGAAGGACGGATGAAAGTAGTCATAATGAGCCCAATATGGAAGAGATTGAAACTGACAAATTATGTGTTCAGATACTATAGCAAACTGAAGGCGACTTTAATTCCTGCTATAGAGTTAATCTTAGTGGCAGTAGGTTCAGAGGGCGACATAAGCAAGGAGATAGCAGAACACAATGGGTATGACTATATAGAGTGTTCGAATGTGCCTCTCAATAGGAAACACAATGCTGGTGCTAGACACGCAAGAAAGTATGATCCAGATGTGTTTATCAACATGAACTCAGATACCATAATAAGCGCTGAGTATTTTAGGGCCATTGACGCTGAGGCTAGAATGGTTATGGGTCTGCGTGATCTTTGGTTTCTCGATATCTATAAGAGACAACTCGGCTACTGGCTGGGTTATGATAGGGAACATAGGAGAGGTGTGCCAGTGGGAACGGGTCGCTGTTTTAGTAGGGAGATACTTAAGAAGTGTGGATGGGAGCCATGGAAACAGGAAATGTCTTTGAATCACAATCTGGATGGAAATTGTCGAGCAAAACTCACGAATCTTGGTATCGGGTTTGTATCTCGAAGAATGAGTGAAATTGGATGTTTTGCTATGGACGTGAAATCTGATGTTAATATCACATCCTGGAGCAAACTCTTTAAGAAGTATAGGAGTGTGTTAGCAGAATACAGAGTAACCGAAAAACTAGAGAAAATCGGAGTAGCAGACATATTTGACAAGGTAGTCCAATGAGGATTTTAGTCACAGGTGGAGCAGGATTCATTGGGTCACATTTGACCAGGGCTCTGGTTAGAGATAAGCACAGTGTAAGGGTGCTTGACAATATTTCGAGGAATGTCTGTCATGTTCAAGATTTAAGAGAAGCGAAAACAATAGAATTTATAAAAGGTGACATTTGTGATCTTCCGTTGATATTAGAAACTATGAAAGACATTGACTATGTGTTTCACCAAGCATCTGTATGCCTCCATCGTTGCAATGCATTCCCGAAAGAGGCAATCCAAGTAATTCTGGATGGCTCTCACAATGTCTTTTATGCTGCGGTGCATGAGAAAGTACGCAAGGTCATTTATGCATCGACGTCGAGTGTCTATGGCAATCCTGAATATCTCCCTATAGATGAAAAGCATCCGACTAATCCTGCTACTCCATATGGGGCAGCGAAACTCTGTGTCGATCACTTTGCACAATTTATGGCTCACAAATCGGGATTGAAATTCATCGGACTTAGATACTTCAATGTCTATGGTACTAACCAAAGCACGGATGCTTACTATACCAGTGTGATAAATGTCTTTATCAAGAGGGTGTTGGCTGGAGCACCTCCAATTATTAATGGGGGCGGGGATCAGACTCTTGATTTTACTCATGTCTCTGATATAGTGCGAGCAAATATCTTGGCAATGGAGAGCGACGTTGAAAATGAGATTTTCAATGTTGGGTCTGGTAAACAATGTGCTTTGTGGGAGCTTGCCGAAAAGATATTAAAATTAATGGGCTCTGAGTTAAGGCCTGAGTATTCTAAACGCGATGTGCCGATAACAAAGCGCCAGTGTGATAACTCGAAGATAAAGCGTCTCTTCGGATTTAAATGCGAGGTGTTTTTGAAAGACGGTTTACATGATCTTATTGAGAGCGTGAAAATTTGCCCGGAGATGTATTAGCATGCGAGTTTTATTCATTGGCAGTCAAAAATTGGGATTGAGATGCCTTGAAGTCCTTCATTCCCAAAACGATGAAATTGTCGGTGTCATAACGGCTGCGCCAGACACTCACGAACTTTGGAAAGATGAGGTAATGGGCTTTGCTAAAGATAAACACATTCCCTTTAAACTTCCCAATAACATAAATAGCCGTGAGATTGTGGCTTGGATTAAGGAACGGAATCCTGAGATTATTTATGTTATCGGATGGAGACAGATAATCTCTAGAGAGATTCTGGATATTCCTGAGTTTGAAACGGTTGGCATCCATTTCTCACTCCTGCCCAAATTTAGAGGACACGCACCTGTGAGTTGGGCTATCATAGCTGGCGAGAAAGAGACAGGTTTGACTTTGTTTTACTTTAATAAGCGTGCGGATGCAGGTGATATTATTGCACAGAAATCGACCTGCATTTCTATAAATGATGATGCAGGTACCTTGCGTGAGAGATTAAGTGACTTGGCAGTCAGGACTATTAGGGAGTATGCACCCTTATTGAGAGATAATCGTGTCATAAGAAAGACACAGGATGAGGCACGGGCTAGTTATGGCGGATACAGGCTTCCAGAGTATGGGAAGATTGATTGGAGCAAAGACACAAGGGAAATTTATGACTTAATAAGGGCGACTGCAAAACCCTATCCTGGAGCTTTTACTTGGTACAAAGAGAGAAGAGTGATAGTCTGGGCATCTGAACTTTTGTTGAATAAGCCTAGATATTATGGGACTCCGGGACAGATTTTGCTGCGGAAGGAGAATGGCATGATTGTTAAGACAGGCGATCACGCACTCCTTATTAAAGATGTCCAGATTGACATGGACGCTCAGCTGGCTTTTAATGTTTTCAAAAGCACAAAGGAGAGATTTGAGTGAGTGACAAAATCTTTCTTCAACGTCCGAGTGTAGGTTTGAAAGAGATGGAGCTTGTCAAACAAGTGATTATGTCCAAGAATCTCGTTGAGGGAAAGATGGTAAGAGAGCTAGAAAGGACAATCGCTGAATATGTAGGTGTGAATTATGCTATAGCATGTACATCTGCCACAACGGGATTGGAACTCGCATTGAGGGCTGTGGGCATTAAACCGCAAGACGAAGTCGTTGTTCCAGACTTTACGCATCCAGCAACAGCCTTAGTTGTTCTCACTCTTTCTGCCCATCCTGTTCTGGTGGATGTTGATTTGGAATCTTACAATGCCACAGTAGAGATAATAGAAAAGGCTATTACATCGAAAACAAAAGCCATAATTCTCGTTTCTCAGTTTGGAAATCCCCTTGATATGGCAGGGATTATGAGAATGGTAGACACCTATCATATTCCAGTTATAGAGGATGCGGCATGTAGCTTAGGGTCTGAATATTTTGATGGGAGGGTAGGCTCACACGCTGATTTGTCAGTCTTCAGTTTCCATCCGAGAAAGATTTTCACGGTGGGCGATGGTGGTATGGTAGTGACAAATAATGCAGCATATCACCATGCTATTGAATCTATGAAACGTTTCGGGATTGATTCGGGCAAATTTGTTACGTGGGGTACTAACTATAGGATGAGCGACATCCTTGGTGCTGTAGCTCTGGGACAGATAAAGAGAATCCATGAGATACTTGCCAATCGACGTGTGTATGCATATTACTATGATGCACTCCTTAAGGGAGTTAAGGGTGTCAGAATCCCAAAGATACGATCGGACAGCAAAAGCAATTATCAAACATATTGTGTCTTTATCAAAAGCAAAAAGAGAGACGTTATTATAGCTGAAATGAAAAGGCGGGGCATACAGACTCAAATAGGAGCATATGCTCTTCATACTCTACCTGTTTTTGAAAAAGCCAAGAGAGAAGGGACTCTCTCTAATTCAAAGACTTTGAGCGAACATCTGTTAGCCCTTCCTCTCCATCACGAACTGACTGACAAAGACCAACAGACGGTGGTGCGAACGCTCAAGGGGTTATTGTGATCGTAGCTATCCACCAGCCTGTGTTTCTTCCCTGGCTCGGATTTTTCTATAAGATGTTAAGAAGCGATATTTTTGTGATTCTGGACACGGCTCAATATTCTAAGAATTCTTTAGGTAATAGAAACATAATTAAGACAAGCGAAGGAATTGAAATGGTTACTGTACCAATTTTAACAAAAGGGCGATTCAGGCAACGATTCAATGAGACGAAAATCAACAATACGGTGCTTTGGCGACGAAAACACCTAAGAGCGTTTGAGATGAATTATCAGAAAGCAAAATACTTTGAAGTTATTTTCAGCAGGCTAAAGTCCATTTATCATGAGAGGGAATGGGATAATCTCTGTATGTTTAATATGTGTCTCTTTAAATGGGTCAAAGCCACACTGGGCTTACAAACAGAGCTTATAAGGGCCTCGTCTCTTAGGGCTTCAGGGACAGGTGTGCCTAGGCTTATAGAGATAGTAGAAGAGTTAGGTGCTAATATCTATCTTTCTGGGCTTGGTGGAAAGAAATATCAACAAGTGGATGACTTTAAAAAAGCAAATATTGAGTTACGATACTATGATTTTTCTCATCCTGAATATTCTCAATTATGGGGGGAATTTGCGCCAAATTGCTCTGTGATAGATTTGCTTTTTAATTGTGGTCCACAGAGTAAGGCTGTGCTTGGCGGTCTAAGAAGCACGGACAAAGTGAAGCTTGGGAGTCTAATGGAGAAATTGGAAGGAAATGAGTTATACTGACTATTTCAATTTGCCATATTATTTGAGCCTCATAAGCGGCGTTTCAGAAATAATAAAGGTCAAAGACTATAAGAGATACAAAAAGGGATTGATCCTGAGGCATGATGTTGATTTCTCACTGGAGTTGGCTTACGAGCTGTCGAAGATTGAGAAGGCGATTGGCATTGTGTCTACGTATTACATTCTCACTACATCTGATATTTATAATCCTTTTAGTGTTTCGTCTAGGAGGATGTTAGAGGATATGATAAAAGATGATATGGAGCTCGGGATTCATTTTGATCCTGCCATATATGGTATAGAGATGCCAGATGGTGAACTCATTGAGAATCTTCTCAGGGAGATACAGATTTTCGAAATGTTTTTGGGCAGAGGCTTTCGAGTTTCTTCGTTCTCGATACACCAGCCATCTAGTTTCGGGCGGTATGTGAGAACAGGTAAGTTGATAGGTGCCTATGACGAAGAGATTTTCAGTAATGATAAATATATCTCAGATACTAATTTCTCCTTTTACGGCAAAGACCCAGCACAGTGGGTACGAAAGTCCGAAGAGCAACGCATACAGCTTGTCATTCACCCAATGCAGTACATGATAAAAGAGGTTGGACAGTATGAAGAATTCCTTAAGAGAACAATGCAGGCTCGCTATGACAAGCTCGATAGCTATTTATACAGAAACAGACTATATAGGCGACAGTGTGGAGATTATAAGGATGTGACAATTTCGGTCAATAGGCATGATAATGAGTAAGGTTAAGAATCAGTATAAACACTCTTACAAGAATCGCTATAAACTTGCAAGCGAAAAAACAGTGAGGGGAAAGACATACCGAGAGCGATATGCGGCAGTTATTATGATGCTTATGACATTTAAGGACTGGAATGCAGGCTTGGTGTTAGATTTTGGTTGTGGCGATGGCTTTTTCATATCGACTTATGGTGCCTTCTTTGACAAAATTGTAGGATTGGATCTCTCATTTGAGTCACTTCGGCACATTGAAAAGTTAGGAGATTCCCAATTCATCCAGGGGGATATTGAGAATTTACCTTTGGAGGACCAGTCAGTTCAGTGGGGCATCACTATAGAGACGTTGGAACATCTTGAAGATATGGATCGGGGGTTGAGGGAGATAGGACGATGCTTGAGACTGAGTGGCATTATGATAGTGACTGTACCTTCGCTTTTGAGTCCACGGAATATCAATGTGTATGGCAGAGGTTCTTATCTGAGGGGTTTGGTAAAAGTGATATCCGCAATTCCAAAAGGTTACATGAAATACGAATGGCAGGATGGCTCAGGATACAAATACCCTCATTGGGATTATACAAAGTGGAAGTTTAGAGATGTAGTAAAAAAGGCAGGACTTAGGGTTTTGATGGCAAGGAAAATGCCTGTCATACTTAATTCTAAAGAAGACTCTCTAATTGAGCGCATCATAAACAGGGTGACAGGAAATCGATTAGGGGAGTGCCACATCATGGCAGTGGGAAAATGAAAAGAGCTGTAGTGTTTCCTCAAAAATATGTACGATTTTCCAAGCACAAGGAGCGCTTTCATGGAAAGATGCTCCTTCTTGGTGAGATAATGAAGGAAAAGCTGAGTTTCGATGTTTACTTTGTGTCGTCTGCTGCCGATTTTCCCTATGATAGTGATGTGATCTTTTTCTATGCTGAGGCGAATGCAATAGGCTTTATGTCTAGCATAATGGACAAGTTGCCTAAAAAAACAAGATTCATCGGACTTTTTGTTGATTATGATATACACCGTTATGATTCTGAGTTATTCCATAGAATCCTTGAAAGGTGCGATCTGGTTTTGGGGTCATCTTATGCTGTCTTTAAGAGAAAATATCCTTTTTTTATAAGCAAATATGTTTATTTTCCGCATTTCTTTGCGCCACATTCTGAATATGTTGATTTTAATTTTAACGAAAATCCCAAAATGAAATGTTTATTGTCAGGTCAGACTCGTAGGCAATATCTGATAAGGCATAGTGTAGCACAGGAAGTAGAGCATAATCCCAGATTGAGAAAACAAATAGACATCCTTGAACATCCACGCAAAGATTGCAAAGCTTTTTTTACAAGACAGAATAAAGGGTATGAGGGTTATGTAAAAATCCTCCATGAATATTTTTGCTGCTTGACGGATAGCGGAACGCCACAAGATACACAAGTAGTTGCAAAATATTTTGAAATTCCCGCTACTGGTTCGCTTCTCCTTGCCTCGGTTGCCCCAGATTTAGAGCAGATTGATCTTGTTCCCAATGTACATTTTGTCCCTATTAGAAAAGAAACCGTATTTTCACAAATAGAAGATTGTCTATTATATCCAGAAAATTATCAGAAAATAAGGCAAGATGGGATGAGTCTTGTACGTAGAAATCATAGTATCAATAATAGATTTGTTCGATTAAAGATGCTCTTGGAGGCATATGCATGAAGCAGTTACTTTTAATTCCAAAACGCCTCCATCCAAGCAGGTATGATTTTCTCAATGTGAAAGGGGAAAAATGTTTAGATTTTCACTGTTTATATGAGATGATACAAAATAAATTGGGATTTGAAATCATTTACACAGACGAAATAGGCCCCTTCTCCTCAGATACGGAAGCAATACTTTGTATTTTTAGACGTCCCATGATACTTCGGGGAGAGATTAACCCAAGGATAAAGTTTATTATAACCCTAGGTGATGTACATAATTCTCATAAAGATTGGATTTGTAAGAGTATGCCAATTTTGAAACGTGCTAATATCATCCTCAATGGCTCCAATGATGCTTTTAGGCAGGCTTTCCCTCAGTTTGTTAAAAAATATATTTTTTTCCCTCAATTTTTCAGAACACATGAGCGTTATGTTAGCCTCGGATATAACAAAAATCCCATGATGAAATGTCTGCTTACTGGACGTGTTCAGCACAAATATTATGCTCTTAGGACATGGTTGTGGGAAAAAGTTGCTTTCAATGAAGATAACGGAGAATGGCGGAAAAGAATCGATATTATGAAACACTATTGGTATGAACGGAAACGGACTAAAATTCATTCATGGGAAATTCCTCCTGCCGTTGGTGACGAATATGCAAGAATGCTGCATAAATATTTTTGTGGTACGGCATTGGAAGGGGAAAAAAATTATATGAATGCAAAATGTGTTGAGATTCCTGCCGCTGGGTCACTCTTGTTGACGAATGAAACTCCAGATATGATAACAGCGGGATTTATTCCAATGAAGCATTATGTTTCTGTGACAAAAACAACATCGCTACCTCAGATTGAAGATTGTCTCGTGCATCCCGAAAAGTATGAGAAAATAAAAAGAGAGGGTATGGAATTCGTTAGGACAAACCATAGTATCAATAATAGATTCGAGCAAATAAAAAAAATTTTAGAAGGATTTTACACATGAGCATAGCAGTTATTGGTTGCGGAAACTGGGGCAAGAACCTCATCAGGAATTTCCATGACTTGGGAGTTCTGGATTCAATTTGCGATACCGACGAAGAAAAACTAAAGAGCCTGTCCCTGGAATATCCCAAAGCCAAGGCTTGGGATGATTACGGTGAATTGCTTGTAAATTCGACCGCAGGGGCCATTGTGATATCCACGCCTCCATTTTCGCATTATTCCCTGGCAAGACAGGCGCTTCTTGCGGACAAGGATATTTTTGTTGAAAAGCCTCTGGCCATGAAATACGAAGAGGCAGAGGAACTCGTCGCTATCGCCGAGAGAAAAGATAGAATTTTGATGGTCGGCCACATTCTCATATACCATCCGGCCATTGTGAAGCTGAAAGAGATGATCGATAAAGGCGAATTCGGTAGGGTGAATTATATCTATTCGAACCGTCTGAATCTAGGGAAGATCCGAACAGAAGAGAATATCCTTTGGAGTTTTGCCCCGCATGATATTTCAGCAATACTTTATCTGCTGGAAGAAATGCCTGACAAAGTCATGGCTTGCGGAGGGGCTTATCTCAATCATGGGATTGCGGATGTAACCGTAACGACCATGTCCTTCCCGAATAGTGCAAAGGCGCATGTATTTGTCAGTTGGCTTCATCCTTATAAAGAACAGAAGCTGATTGTGGTAGGCTCAGAGGCCATGGCAGTTTTCGATGACCTGACTGTAGAAAAGCTGTTTATTTATCGCCATAAGGTTAAATGCGAAGAGGGAAGGCCTCCTATTGTCCAAAAAGAGCTTTACGAGCTTATTCCCGAGATTCTAAAGTATGAGAAGCCGCTCAAGCTTGAATGTGAACATTTTGTCAAATGCCTAGAGGAAAGAAAGCAACCAAAAACGGATGGCTACGAGGCCCTCGCAGTTCTCAAGGTGCTATCCGAATGCCAGAAATCATTAGATTCTCAAGGAAGAAATGATATCCTAAGAGAGGGAAAGCAGAATGACTATTTCATCCACAAAAGCTCGTATTTGGATGCCGACGTAAAGATCGGAAATGGCACCAAGATATGGCACTTTTCCCATATCCTGAAAAACACGAAGATAGGAAAGAACTGCACTGTGGGGCAGAATGTGATGATAGGGCCAAATGTAACTATCGGCGATAATGTCAAAATCCAGAATAATGTTTCAATTTTCGATGGCGTTACTCTTGAGGACAATGTTTTCTGCGGGCCTTCCTGCGTCTTCACGAACATTATAAATCCCCGAAGCCATATCAACCGCAAAGACGAATTTCAAAAGACACTCATAAAGCGAGGAGCCACAATAGGCGCAAACGCCACAATAATATGCGGCGTGACCGTGGGGCAATACGCCTTTGTGGGGGCGGGAGCTATTGTAACAAAAGATGTTCCTTCCAATACGCTTGTCTACGGAGTGGCTGCGATGGAAAGGCGGTACGTTGGAAAGGACGGTTAATGAATTTAGGGGAGGTAAATTTAAAATGTCTGGAGGATAACTTAATTAGATTTGGTATTTATGCTGACCATCTGAAAAAATGGTTCAAAATAGATTATTAGGGAGAGATATGGAGTGGTAAAATGAACTTCGACAACCTACCGAGAGTGTGATTCATGCTTGCTTGTCACATGATATACGGCGATTGCCTCATAAGCAGGCAGTCAAGCAAAGCTTGACAAAATAGAAGAGGTTTTTTATATTTATTCATATAAACAGAAGGTTTGAAATCTGAGGACTGAGGCAAAAGCCTTAGCTTGTTGCGCTCAGGGCGCTCAGGATTAGCAAACGCTTTTTGCTGGTCTTGAGCGCCTTTTTTTTTGGCAAAAGGGACCAAGACAGAACAAATAAAGACGGACGTCTATTTTTATGCCTCGTAACTCTTTGAGGTTGATATGGATGAGATAAACACTTTTGCGGAACTCGTGACAGTGAGATGCGAATGTCCTATGCGGGAAATTGGCTTCTGGAGAAAAACATGAGCTTC
>Ga0209977_10001088_pt1 | contig 11625 bp, 13 predicted proteins | sample SumtaG_2_FD_183113 | JGI IMG/M metagenome (GOLD analysis project Ga0209977, IMG submission 183113) | Deep subsurface microbial communities from Indian Ocean to uncover new lineages of life (NeLLi) - Sumatra_00607 metaG (SPAdes) (version 2) | ecosystem: Environmental > Aquatic > Marine > Oceanic... | reverse complement strand
AGATTATCTCATTTCTCAAAATGTTGATGGGTTACATGCCAAATCTGGAATACCTTTTGAAAAACTTGCAGAATTACATGGAAATATGTATTTTATGAAATGCTTGGAATGTGGTAAGAAATTAACATTCGAAGATGCGGGATGGGATAAGAAAAGATTCGGTTCTGGATATAGAACTGGACGTGTTCGAAAAAATCAGCCAACATGTCCAACTTGTAATGGAAGATTAATATCCAGTATAGTTAATTTTGGAGATCCATTACCAGGCGATGAACTTCAAGAATCATTAACACGCTCTCAAAAATCTGATGTTTTTTTCGTAATTGGATCATCTTTGGTTGTTACACCCGCCGCAAACATGCCAGGAATTGCAAAACAAAACGGAGCAAAGTTGATTATTATAAATAAGGGAGATACACCTTATGATAGTGTAGCCGATATAAAATTTGATAATAAAATCGAAGAAATTCTTCCCCCAATAATGGAAAAAGTAAGAGTAATTCTAAATAAAAATTAATAATTAAATACTCTGTTTTAATTTTTTTACTTATTTGACTTTAAATGGTTCAATATTGTTGAAGAAAGCTGGTATAATTGATTATTAATTGGTTTTTTTTTAAGAAAGTTATTGTTATCTCAACAAATTTCTAATTTCGTGAAAAATATGTTACAAAATTACAAAATATCATCTAAAAAGATAGTTTTAAATAAAGAATCTTTTGTAATCTTACTAATTACATTGAGTAAATGATTTAATTATGTTATATCAAGGAATTGCTGAGGTAAACCCATTATTATATGGTATTTTTTTTGCTATTCTAATAGTTATCTATTGGTTTATAACAGGTAGAAAAATAAAATCTTTAGAATTTAGAGTGGTAATATTAGGATTATTTTCAACATTCTCCATGGTTATTCTGGTCATAGTCTGGTCATCTTCTGATCAAAGTAACATAATAATTTCTATTGGTGCTGTTGTATTTGGAGTATCTCTTATGCTTTTTAGCGGTTGGTATACTTCTAAAACTATTAAAGGTAAAACTAATCAGTTAAACAATCTTGTTGATAATGTAATAAAGGCTAGCTCGGACATGTCGGTAAATGTGGCTAATATTGCCACAGAATTAGCAGCAAGCGCTAGCGAAGTAAATATATCAGCAGAAGAAATATCTGAAACTACTCAAAATATCGCGTTCGAAAGTCAAGAAATGATGGCTTCCACAGGCAATATTCAAGACGTAATGCAAATTATTAAAAATATTTCCGATCAAACTAACTTACTTGCACTAAATGCAAGCATAGAAGCAGGTAGAGTTGGAGAATACGGTCGAGGATTTGCAGTTGTAGCAGATGAAGTTCGAAAATTGGCAGAAGAGTCGAAAAACGCAGTAATGGGGACTGGGGGAAAAATCGACATAATTGTTAAGAAAATCCAAAATGTGTCTTCTGCATTGGAGGGAATTAGTTCTGCTTCTGAAGAACAAACCGCTTCGATGGAAGAAATAACTTCTACAGCCAATAAATTAAGTAATCTTGCTGAAGATCTCAAAGAAACATTGGAAATTAATAAAGATGAAAGCTCTCAAAAAACTAAAGAATTAAAAAATATTCCACAGCTAAGAAAGAGAAAAATCAAGAACATAACAAAAACTCTAAAAAGAAGTAAAAAAACTGCCCTTTCTTAGAATTTAATCTTAAAGATTCGAAATTTTCGCTAATAGATTTTTTTTTATTTTTATTAAGATAAAAAGAATTTGAAACCGGGTATGATTGCTATTATTAGGTGATATTTAATTTTTTTCTGTTATCCTCTATATCCTCATAAATCTGCCATTTAGAAAGGAGATCATTTTCAATTGTCGCAGTCCATATACAATGATCTTCTTCTTTAGAATCCTTAGACCATAAAGCATAACCAATTAAAATTACCAAATTCTCTCGAGATTCAACTCTGGTAAAAATATTTTTATAGGTGGGGTTAGCCTTGAAAAATCTTTTCCAACCATTAATAAAATCCTCAGTCCACGGTTTTTGTTTCTTAACTTTAACCCAAAAATCTTCTGCCATTAGGCTAGAAAGTCCTTTAATATCTTGATTATTGATATATTCGTTAAATTGAAGAGCTGTTAATTTTGGATCTCTTTTATTCATAAGAATATTCCTTAAAAATAATAAGTCTAACTTATAATTTACCTTATTTTATTTTAGCATATATGTCTTTATTTCTATCTATTTCTTTAAGAATTCTTCTTCCTTCTTTATTCGATAATGATAAATTAATTTCACTTTTCCTACTTAATGAGCCTGTAAAAATCTCATTTTGGTCTGCAAATACAACAACATTTTCGCTAGCATATTGAGGAGAAGCCTTTAGAATCACTCTATCCTTCGTAACCTCGAACTCAAGATTGATTCTCACTTCTTTAAATTTGCTTTTTCTATAAGATTGTAAACCTTTATTTTGATCTGGTTTATATATTAGCTTTTTAGGTCTTATTGGATTAATTACAATGTCTTGTCCAAAAGAATAGACTTCAAACTCAAGTTGACGCGTCTTGTAATCTCGTACTTCAACTACGGGACGAGCTAAATCTTTATCTCTAAATCCTGATGGAACTTTGACGGTCATTTTTATAACTAATACTGACAAAATATCACCACCCTCGATAAAGATTATTGTGTCTATTATTGAAGGTAACATGCCAAGTTCTATTCGACCAATAAACCTTTGGATTGCGTTTATGGCAGAAGATGAGTGAACAACACCAACCATTCCTACACCAGATAAACGAAAATCAGCATAAATTTCGAAATCTTTGGTAGTTTTTACTTCATCAAAAATTGTAAAGTCTGGTCTAACGAGTAGGAGAATATCAGCTGAATTTTCAAGATTTCCTTCTAATTTTGTGTATTGAGTAATTTCTGGGCTTACTTGTAAATCCCTCACACTTTCTAATGTTTTTACTACTTTATTTTGACTTAAATAAAAGTTTGCTAATGCGGCGCAAAATGTGCTCTTTCCCGCTCCTGGAGATCCACATACTAAAATACCTTCTGCTGTTTCTAACCTGTTTTGTAATTTTGCATCAATTGAATAGTCAGATAGCTTCAAACTCACAAGTGGTCGAACTGCAGTAATTTCAACATCATTAGAAAAGGGAGGTCTTGTAATAACTATTCTAAATTCTCTTAATTGAGCAACTACAGCTCCAATTTTCTCAATCTCAATAAAGGAGTGATCATCTTCCCTTACATTCTCAATTATTTCAAGAGCAACCTCTTCAATGAGTTTCGGGCTAATTATTTCATTGTCAATCTTTTCTAAACGCCAATTCCCTGGTGATCCTCTCTTAGCATACGGTGGTAGGTTCCTTTTAAGATGAACACTCATTGTTTTATCATCAAAGTATTCCAGTAATTTAAGAGAAAGACGTTCTTTTGGTTTATGCCCTTTCTCTTTTACAAAAAAAACATCTAATCCTTCGAAAATCCCAACATCACCTTGAATTCTGTCAGCAGTTATTAAGGAAGCATTATTTTGTAGCGTAATTTCTCTTATTAGCGCATCAAGTTCTCCTCCTGGTGCCATTTTTATCTCTTCTCTAGTTGGACGCTTACCTGCTATTAGAAGCTTAATTTTTTTGTCATTATTTAACTCGCGTAAGGTTTTTAGAACATTTAAACCAAAAAATCCAATTTCTTTATGGATATTCGTTCTATATTCAATTTCAGCAACGACAATATTAGGAATTAAAATTTCGGGATTCTCACCTAATTCTCCATCTTCGATTAGATCGAGTATGAGACCATTGAATATTACTGAAGTATCGCACACAAACTTATCTGTCATCATTACTCTCTTCTTTGTTCAATATTTGAAATTTCTTAACACTGTAATAAATTGGTTTACTCAATCTATCTACAGTTGCAACTATCAAATCTTTACGTGAACCTAATGCTACTCGGGACATTTTATCTAAATCTCTTAATTCTATAGGTTTTCCTTCGAATACAGGATATATTAAATACTTTGCAGTATCATTTTCAAAATCAGCTCCTCTCTTATAAACGCGAAACTCAATACCATCCCCATAGCCTGTTCTGACAATATAACCTCTTTTTCTTAAATCCATATAAATTATGTATTTTTGCCATAACCTATCGTCATATTGCGTAAAATGAATTAATAAGCTCTCAAAATCATATAATTTCTTACTTTTATCATTATTCTCCCATAGTAATATCCTATTTCTTTCACACAATAACAAAACCTCAGTAGAGTTAAGAACTAATCTTCCCTGCTGATCATCTGTTTCCTCAATAGTGCCAATATAAGATGTATTATAAAACTCATCAATTCCACTTTTATCTGAAATAATAACCTTATTCTCTTCAATTACTCCCTCTAATTGAATTTTTTCGGTTTTTTCAGTTGATTCTTCAGTCATATGACACTAAATAAGAATTAATCATAATTAATGAATTTAATCGTGTGTTTGAATCAATAGAGGATTTCAATTCTTGTTCGATTTTTTTCCGTTCTGATATGTCAATAGATAATCCTATTATTCCATTGATTTCACCTTTATCATTATAATAGGGGACTTTACTAGTAGTTGACCATATTTTTTTACCTGGAAAATCTGCAACTTCCTCAATATTTAATTTAGGTTTTCCCGTATTAATCACTTCTAAGTCATGTTTCCGAAAAACTTCTGCTTGATCTTTTGGAAACAAATCAAAAGTAGTTTTTCCTATAATATCCTCTTTTTTTGAATTGAGAAGATCAGCAAAATTCTGATTTACACGAGTTAATACATCATTTTAATCCTTACAAAACAACATTCCAGGAATAAGATCTAAAATCGTTTCTAATTCGTTACTTAAAATTTTATACCTTGCTTCTGATTCTTTTAATTTTTGTTCTGAAGCAATTCCAGATTGTCTTTCTGATGATTTCATATAATATTTCCCCTTTTTAATTGCCTTGTAGATATAATGCCCCTATTTGATCCTTATAAATTTCATTGTCCTTTTAACAAGTTATTATATAATGAACTAGATTTTTAAATAATTTTGTCTATTTTAAAAGACCTTAAAAAAACTAATATAGATTTTCCACAAAAAAGTAAAAATAACTTTTAATCTGAAAATAGGTTGAAATACGGGAAAATTAATATGCTTTTGTACTTGTCATTCAAATATGGATGAACTTTTTGAAAGGCTGTTGAATAAGTTGTTTGGCGCTACTAAAATCGTATTCATGGGAATAGGAGAAGAGAAATTAAGTGATGACGGTGTTGGCCCTTATATAATAAGCGAACTATTAGAATTTTCCAACGATAAATTTTTATTTATTAATGCAGGTATTGTTCCCATGAGTAGGATTGACGAAATTGTCGATTTTCAAGCTTCACATCTTGTACTTATAGATACATGTACTTTAAAGAAACCTCCAGGCACTGTTGCTATTATTGAACGAGAAAATATTCATGAGTATGTACCTATTTCCACACATACAATTCCTCTTCATATAATTATGGATCTTTTAATTGAAAAATTACCCGGTTTAAATGTTTTTATGATTGGTATCGTACCAGAGAGCCTTGAAGGATTCACTGACTTAAAATTTTATAAAGAACATGAAATTCCAATAGATCAACGAAATGAGAACATTGATCTTCCATTCTTTAAATTAAATCTAACAGAAACCATTCAAAAAACAGCTGATCAGATAATAGAGATTATTAAAGAGATTATCCATAAAATCTGAAGGAGTATTCTTTTTTATCAGAGTGTTTTGAATAAATATTAGGTTATAGACTTATTCAAACTGTAAGGAACAAGGTTTCAATTTGAAACTAATACTTGAGGATTATCGAAACTTGAAACCTTTTTCTTTAAAAATAAACAATGGGAAATTGTTTACCTTAACAAAAATGTCCCATTTTTAAAATTTAATAAAAATCCAAAGAAAATTTAATAAAATGTCTCCCAATGTAATACTTTTGATAGTGTGTTTCCATGTAATAATTTTATAAATTAACTTTTGATAAAAATAACTAATCGTTTAACTTTATAATTAAAGGTTTAATTTAATGTAATTTAAACTAAAAATTCTGAAAATAAAGTGATTTAAAATGGTAATAGAGACAAATATTACAAAAATGTTAGGTATTAAACATCCAATTTTAAGTGCTCCGATGGGCCCTTTTTATACAACAAAATTAACGGTAGCAGTATCTGAAGCAGGAGGACTAGGCGTGTTAAGTCATATTACAATTCACGGTACTGTTAGTATAGATGAAATGAAAAAAAGCATGGAGTACGTTGTTGAACATACTGATAAACCGTTCGGTTTTAACATAAGAACCGCTAGACTACAACCAGATGCTATAAAACTTTGTAGACAGCTCCCGAAATTTATCATGAACAATCAAAGAATAAAAGAACAATGTGTTTATTTAATTACAAGTGCCGGTTCCCCAAGAATGATATACAACAAACATTTCGAAAAACTAAAAGAAAGCGGCTCAAGCATTAAGCATTTTCATGTTGCGCCATCATTATATCTTGCTCAAAAATTGATTAAAAGTGGAATTGATGGATTAGTCATCACAGGAACTGAAGGCGGAGGGCATCAATCATATGAAAATATTAGCACATTAGTTTTACTTCAACAGATAAGAAAAAATTTGCCAAATATTCCTATAATAGCTTCTGGAGGTTATGCCACTGGCGAAGGATTAGCCTCTGCTTTATCTATGGGCGTGGGAGCTATTGCCATGGGATCAAGATTCATATCTTCAAAAGAATGTGAATTTCATGAAAATTATAAGAATATTGTAGTTAGTTCAGATGCTTCAGATACTGAACTTAAAACCGGGATTTTTGGACCTGCAAGGGTTTGGAAGAATAAAATGGCTGAAAATCACGATCTTGTCGTAAGTAAAGAAGAAAAACAAGCTGGAGAGACATCAATGTCAAAAGTTGCAAGTGAATTAGCTGAATTGGAAAGAACTTATGAAGGAAACATTGAAGAAGGTATAGCGTACATAGGACAGAGCGTCGGACTAATAGATAGCATAGAGAATGTTTCAGATATAATAGACACCATAGTTTTTGATGCCGAAAAATGTTTAACTAATGCTTATAAGACCATAAAGAAAATTCCTATCGAACAAGTAATTTAAATAAAAATAAATGTAAATTTTCCTTTTTTACAACTTTTTCTTAATATTAGCATTTATATATTTGTAATGTGCAATCTATGCTAACCAATAAGTTATAGCGTACCAAATCTATTCAAAAATAAAAGTTTAAAAATAGATTGTTTTATAAATTAGTTGAAAGTTTCACTATTCTAGTTCAATTAACAAGAATATATTAAACTGTTAAGAAAATTAATTTTAAACTAAAAAATAATAAGGGTAAATGTATCAAGATGATCCAAGAATTAATGATTATAAATCAAGCAGGTTTAGCTTTATTTTATCATAATTTTAAAAATAAAGATCGGGTAGATGATGAACAATCATTAGCAAGTTATTTTGATATAATCTGCCGATTTACAAAACAAAACTTCAAAGAAAGTTTAAGATTACTAATGTTAGATAGTTTTATCTTTTTCTTTTATACGCATAAATCTCGATTTCATTTAGTTCTAAAATGTAAGAATGGAAATTATGATAAAAAAATGTTGGAATCTATTTCAGAAAGCATTATAGAAAAATTCCTCGAAAAATATGGCAATATTCTTGAGGATTTCAACGGTGAAATCTCCCAATTCAAAACATTTGCAAATGAATTAACAGAGTTTATGTATTCAAAAAACATTTTGATTATAGAACAATAAATTTTCAATAAAAAAAAAAAAAAAAATTTAAGAGAGAAAAATAAGCCGGCTTTTTTCTCTTAAAACCCCCGTGAACTTATTAGCCACCAGCTTGTGTGGCCATTACTGTTATAACGTCTTTCTTTGGGTGGATTCCTACCTTTGCGAACTTTAATTGATCAGGTAATACTTTTCCTTTAAAAATGAACTGAATCGCAAGGATTGGGTTTAATTTGTATTCCCTTTGCACAGTTTTTTTAATCTCTGCAATTGAATTATTAGGATCTAATTCAACAAGCTTGATTGCTTGATCAGGGGGCACACCAGTTAGTCTAAATCTATATTGAGTCATATTATCTACCAAATCTTTTTTACAAAATTATTCATATTTATTATTAAAATGATATTAGTTAAATTTCTAAATAAGGTCTTTGGTATTTTGAATTAGACTTGAGTTTATTTGGCTTATTATAAACCGATTGATATTTTACTTTGATAATTCTCAGTCTTACCTTATCCGGAAAGGTTCTGGGGGGTGTCCAGGTGGACCTGGCGAACCTGGTGGAGGTATAGGTCCTGGCTGCGGGGGAGGGCGAGATGGAACTCGTCCTAATCTATTTTCTATAAAGGAAAGACGTTCTTCTATTCTATCTAACCTTTCTTCAACACTATTTATTCTCTTTAAAATATTGGGGTCTTCTATTGACATTTGCATATTCTTTTTTTTTAATTTTGAATTCAATTTCAAGTTCTAAAATTATTTCATTTGTTTTTATAATTTTATATTGCATTAATTTTTTAAAAAAATATACTTAATTCTATACTATTAGTATTTAATAATTTTTTTAGTCTTAGTATAGAAAAAAAGTATACCTTTATAAATATGGACTAACACTTTTTTATTATGGAAAGCTGGAATATATCAAAAAAATTAAAGATTGAGTTTTTAAAAAAATCATCTAACATCGAAGATAATAGTAGGAGGATTTTATTTATTCTCAGGAACTTAGGTCCACAAAGGTTTACAAATTTAATAAAATATTCAAATCTAAGTAGATCTACTGTTTCTAAATACCTTTCTGCCCATAGAAAACAGAAAAATGTAGAACAAAAGTTAATTACAGATAAGCAAACAAACAAACAATACCGAGGATATGTAATCACTGAAAAAGGAATAGAAAAACTAGGCGAAGCACCTTTAAAGCTAAAGGATGAATTATTTATTGTTCATGAATTAAAAGAAAATGTAAGACAGCTGGAAGATTTAATAGATTTTTACAAAGAAATCAGCGTGGAAGATCCTTTTATTATCCACATAATCAAAATCATCTCTAAAATAGGAGATAATTTTTTTAAACTACAGCAAGATAGAGATCTATATTTATCACTTTTTTATATATTCTATAACTCAATCCTCGGTCAAGGTGCATTTGCAAGAAAGTACTGGCATTTAGATGGATCACATTCTCAGAAATTTGCAGGTTACAAATTGAGTTTAGATCAATTCTGTGAAATTTATAACGTTTCACGGGAAGCAATCAATTATTTGGCGAGATTTAAGCTAATAAAAAATGAGTTTGGTTTTTATCTGATTAAGCGTGAACATAATGATTTCTTTTTTCATGAAGAAGATCTGGTGGGAACAACAACTCTCAGACTTATTAAAGATAAATTAATAGATGAAATCATCAATCTACAAGAAGGAATTTATGATATGAAGTATGATTTGGATATTATGGCTGAAGAAATAACAGACCAACTAAAGGAAATGGGATTAATATGGGATGCTATTCAAGATCAATTCCAATTATTGGTATTGAATCTCATAATTAAGAATGCTATAGAAATGGGTTTCTTAGAAATAGAAAGAGAGAAATTAATGGAAGGGATTACACAATCCAAAAAACTACAAAAGTCAGAAGAAGGAAAATTACTTCAAGAAGTTATTTTAAATGACTCAAAAATAGAATTAAATCTGAATATTCTTTCGTTGACACCAAGCATGAAAAAGACCCCATAAACTTGTTTTTTAAACAATAATTGAAAAAGTTGGGGGTTTTAATACCGACACTGAAATAATCTTTTAGAATGAGTTTAACAAATGTATCCTCATTCCTTTATAAAAATCTTCCAGAAGATCCTAAATCATTCTAACAATGTTCGAAATTCAATTACTCCTATATATGAGCATTATCTCTACTATTTTTTACATAAATCTTAGGTCAAGAACTCATATACGACAATTTGAAATTAATAAATACCTTAAACTAAAACTTGAGAATGGGAGATCAAATATTTACGTAAAAGGGCGTATTTTCCAACAATGTAAGTATTTGTTGCTTAATATCCCAATTGACCGCATAGAAGATTATGATGAAATTGAATCAATTGACGAAGCTGCGGAATTCTTGGATAGGTCTTTGGAGCGTAATCAAAATATGAATGGAAGAATATCTCCAGAGGAAGAATTTATGGGACACTGCTCAAATTTACAGGTATGGGAAGAAAATGGCTATGATACTAGAATTCTGCACAGAAACCTAGCTTTTCCGTTATTAAAGAGATTAAGCGAAGTAGGTGATCCTATCGCCAAAAAAGTATTCAGGGAAGAGATTGCCATCAGGTTTGCAAGTAAACATCCCACGGTTACCCAATTCTTAACTCAAAACGGCTATTTGAAATATTTAAGTTCAGAAGAATTTGAAAGTATTTTAGATGAGATTAATCCATCAATATTAGATGAACTAGTTGCCCAAATAAAGAGTAACCTCGAGCTTAATCCAACACCAGACTTTACTCGTTTAATTACCTATTTTGTCAATGAAATCCTTAGAAATTTTGGGATCGAACATATTTCATTGCTTACATCCAGAATTATCAATGAAATTCCAAAAAATTCTAGAGAAATTTTTGTTAAAAATGTCTATAGTAGGTTACAATCAAGGAGTAATTTTCCTTTGATAAAATATATCAATAGCCATCTCGAATATTTTAAAGATTTTAAATTCAACTATGATTTTATAAAATGCAAAAATAAGATAATTGGAATTTTTAAAAATGAAAAGATGTACTTGAATAATCAAAATATTCAAGCAATCTCAGATATCGAAATAACTAACAATAATAACAATAATTTAGGTAATATAGTAGAATTAGATTTAAGTAATAATCTAATTTCCGATTTTAAGGGATTAGAAAAATTTCCTAATGTTAAAATTTTAAAAATAAATAACAATAGAATTACAAGCATCGAGGAATTAGAAAGTAACCTGAATATTCATAGTCTTTCTTTGAGAAATAATAGAATTTCAGAATTTAAGGGCCTCAAAAGATTTATGAATCTAAAACACCTGGATTTATCAGGAAATATTAATATTACTGAAATTCCTGAGGTTTTAAATGAGTTACCTGCAATTGAGACGGTAAAATTATGGAATTGTAATCTTAAGAAATTTACTAAATCTACAGAAAAATATTTTTGGATGAATCAGAATTATAGATATTTCTCGGGGTATTCTCAAAGAGACAAAGAATTCTATGAGACCGCTTTTGAGAGAATTGCTTCTTCAAATAATAAATTATACAAACACTTTGTACAATGGGTACTTCGAATGAAAGATCTTATGTTAGGACATAAGTTTACCTATCGAGACATCCAAAGATTTGAAACCGAAACCTTAAGGAATGCGATTTGGTCAGGGAGAGTCACACATGATTTTGAAAAATGGCTCCTCAATAAAAGTCAAATGAAGATTTCATCATTTTTTTAATCCTAAATCTTTCTTTGCATC
>Ga0209977_10001087_pt1 | contig 11629 bp, 6 predicted proteins | sample SumtaG_2_FD_183113 | JGI IMG/M metagenome (GOLD analysis project Ga0209977, IMG submission 183113) | Deep subsurface microbial communities from Indian Ocean to uncover new lineages of life (NeLLi) - Sumatra_00607 metaG (SPAdes) (version 2) | ecosystem: Environmental > Aquatic > Marine > Oceanic... | reverse complement strand
ATTGTCCTGCTTGCTCGGTTAGGCCTGCTGAAGCCAACTCAACATTAGAAAAATATTCTGAACTTTGTAAGCTTTTAACAAACGCCGCTGCAGCTTTGTAGTCCGCAGTGATTCCCGAGAGGTTGATCTTGCCATCAGTTTCACCAGCAAGGTTCACTAACTGAACATTACTCGGGGTAAGCCCTGAAAGTTCTTTTAAGATAAGAGACCAGCGAGGATGATTCTTTAAAAGCTCTGAGATTGTACTCAACTGCTCATTTAACCCTTCGGCTTTCTTAGCAATCTCCTGACCTCCCTCAATTTGACTATTAATCGTAGCGATTTTCTGGTTCCAGCTGGTTTGTTCTTGGGCATAGCTTCTTTTTTGGGCCCAGACAAAAATACTGATCGCTAAAAAAGCCACTACAACTAGGCCTGCTGTAACAATCGAAACAATTTTCCACTGTTCACGAGTCAGGTGAATTCTTTGTTTCTTTAATTTCGGAAGTAAATTGACTCTTAGTTTAACCATCAACTTATGTAAAACGTTAAATGTTAAATGTTAGAAGTAGAACCGGATTACTTTTAACATTTGATATTTAACTTAATTCCTTTTTGCCAATCCCACCACCACTGAAAACTGCGTCGCAGTTCTTTGAAGTTGCTTTTTCAAGGAAGGATCAATTTCAATTCCCTTCCAGGGATCTGCAGGGTGGAACTTAAACTCCGGCAAATTATTTTTAAGATAGTCAGTTAGCCCATTAAGTATTGAACCGCCACCGCTTAAAAGTACAATCTCAACAGGGTTTTTATTCTTGGTATTGAAAATTCTAATTGATTGCTGAATTGCCTTGGTAAGTTGATTCAATTCCTTTTCAATAATTTTCTCCAGGCTTAAATCTGCCGTTACAAGATCAGAGAGGTTTGTTTGTTCTTTAATTTCCCGCGCCTTCTTGAGATCAACTTTAAGTGTCTCTGCAATTCTCTTGTCTAAAAACCTGCCGCCGAGTTCCAGACGTCTGCTAAAGCGCGGAATTCCCTTCTCCATCACAATTAAACTGAGATTGCGATCACCCCACTCCAGGATCAAAACTGGCCTTTCAAAGTTATCCGGGATCAAGCTGCGCTGGAGAGCCAGGGCCTGAACTTCCAAAACCTTAAGGTTAATTCCTGAAAGTTCCGCTAACTGACGATACTTGTCAACAATCTTTTTTAAAGCAGAAGCGATAAAAACTGTTAATCTTTTATTTTCCTTATCTTGATCAATAATTTGCCAATCCAGTTCCACGTCTTTAATTGGAAAAGGAATATAGCGGCGCGCTTCCAAGTTGATTACTTGTTCTAACTTGTCTTCGGGAACCTCTGGGACATCAATAGTCGTAAAAAAGACACTTGCTTCTGGTAATGCAAAGACCGCCTCTTTGACTGTAACATTCGCTTCACTCAAAACTTTCTTCAAAGCCGAGGAAACCTTCAAGAGTTTATCTTGATCCTCACTTAAGAAAGCTTCTTCTGGCATTTCACCAATCCCGCCTGCTTCAAGAGCAAACTGACCTTTGCCTAAGTTCTTAAGTTGGACAATCTTTATATGATTTTCCGAGAAGTCAACACCAATCATTGATTTAAATTATCTTCTGCTATATTTCCACGTAGATTCGATTCATGAATTGAATCTACTTTTGATTTTTGCCTTTTGCCTTTTGCCTTTTTTATCTTACGGCGCTACTTCCTTCCAAACCGGGAAGTCGGTCAATTCTGAAAATCCTGTTGGCGGATTAGCAACTACTCTACCATCATAGATTACTTTCTCTGCCGGCTCTAAGACATCTCCAGTATGGAAATGGGTCCGATCCAAGTTAAATCCAGCTGCAACAAAGAGTCCTTCCCAGACCAATTGCTGATTGGAATCACCAGTACTAATTGTACCCTCGCTATAGATCGCTCCAACTCCGTGAGTAACATCACTTTCAATTATAGTATCACCCAGAACAATAAAGCCCAGAGAAGGAAGTTTCTTAATACTATCAACGGGAGTATTGTCATAATTTGTAGAGTCTTTGATTCTTAGGTCTCCTGTAACAACGATTGTCAAAGGACTTCTGAAATCAGCGTCTGTTTCTAAGACCAAGTCACCTTTGACATAGACAACTTCACGACGACCTTTATCAAGGTCAGAAACTCTGTGCAATCCTGGAGTAATCTCACGGACCTTGAAGCGTTCTCTGTCTGCTAAGATTTGATCAACCTGATCCCGCATCAAACGCTTAACATTGACAGGAGATAAGATTCCTTGGATATAGTTTTGAATCTCGTAGCGAGAACCGGCCTTACTTGTAAAGTGACTGATTGTACCGTCTGTTTGAACAAGATAAGTTGCGTTCTGATTGCCGCTTGGAGGCATCACATCGGCTGCGAAGCCGCCTTGGGCATAGATGTCACCAAAGAGGGTCTGTAACCAAATGCTTGCAACTGTTCCTTGGGCTGTGACTTCACCGTTTTGGTAACTCTTGCCAGATTCTTGTTCTTTGTAAGAAAGAGTTAGTCCTGCTTCATAGAGATTGGAAGAACCTCCAGCGAAACCTTCACCCTCAGCGAGGCCCTCACCTTCACCTTCAACAACCCGTGCCGTTGCCTTAAAGGCAAGGTAGACTGTTTCACCAGGTTTAAGGATCCCGCTCTCACCACCTTCACTAAAACCAAGATCAGCTGCAATTTGCCTCCCCTGGACTGAGCCAGGTTCACCTTCAGTGTCACCCTGGGCTCCTTCGCCTCCGCCAAGCTCACTCTCAGCACCTTCGGTTCCAAGACATTCAAATCTCAATCTGCCATTCTGCATCACGACCCGGACATTTTCCTTACGTCCGTTAATAGTGGCTGAATCTGAAATATAAGTTAAGCTTTGGTTTAATCGCATATCGGCTGCAATGTTATTGACAGGAACCGAGATATGGTTCGTGATTGCTCCACTAAAGGTTACTTCTTTGTTGTGACCAACGAAAGCGGGGTCAGAAGTGAAGACTGTATTAACTGGATAAACAGTTACCATCGTGACATCAACTTTAATTTCGCTTTCACCGGTTGGAGTTGTAGAAACCTGAATTATATCTTCCAAATTATATTCAGAAGGTGCTTCGTAATAGAACTTAAATTCACCGTTCTCATCAGTGCGGCCCGTGATTGATTGAGGATCAATATCACTACCGCCTTTTTGTTCGATTGCTTCACCCTGAACATCACCCTCTGGAGTAGTTCCTTCTTCAGGTTCCGTACCTTCACTTTCAGGTTCGGTGCCTTCACCGCCTCCTGAAACTCCTTCAGTAGAAATAAGCTTTAATTTTCCATGACCGCCGCTTGTAAACCCGGCAGTTACTTCTTGGTCAGAAACTGGTTCTTCGCTGCGTTCTATTGCTTGAGCGTGGGCTTTGGGAACGAGGGTTAATGGTTCTGCCTGAGCCCCTTCTTCTTCGGCTTCTTTGCGAGTGACCTTAACCGTGACGGTCTTTGTAGTATTAATCACTACTTTCGCAGAAGCAGGAGTAACTTTCATAAAGTAATCGTAGTCGGTAACTGCAGGGCCGTAGCCAATTTGAATCCAATCCACTTGGGGTTTGCCGCCACCACCAGTCGAGTTTGCAATAATTCGATACTTAATTGTTTTTGAAAGGGCTGGCATATCCACACCAGAGCTTTTAATTTTATCGCTAATCCGGTCGCCATTTGAAACAGCCAACCAGTGTTCACCTTCGTCAGTAGAAACTTGGACGATAATGGTACTTTGAGAACCTGTGCCAGATTTCGCCCAAGTAATTTCTGTCCATTCCAAGGTATCTGCAAGAAGCTCAATTGCTCCTTGAGCATGGGCAGAGGAAACCAAGTTGCCCAAGAGGCTTAATGGTTCTGCTCCAAAACCAGGCGGGCTGAAGCTTGAAGAGGTCAAAGAACTTGAGAAGGCCTTGACCATAACTTGCTGAGCTTGAAACTTAGTGCTGCCTTGATATTTGCCCCTAAAGCCGACTAAGAAATCTCCATCGCTTAAAGCACAAATTGAAGGAAAGTTTGCACTTGCAGTTGACTCTTCATCAACTCTCACCGCTCCTGCGAGTGCTTTTAAGTTCGGATCATAGCGACGGAGATAAATTTTGTCGTCTTTTCCGTAAGCAACTCCAACTGCACCATTGTTATCTATAGCAATTTGAGGGTTATTCCCCGAGAAGGAGATTGGATCACCGCCAACGAGGAAAGAAGCAGTTCCACCGCCAGAGACAAAAGTGCGATCCCCAAAAAACTTCGTCTTGATTGTATTGCTTCCTCGGCGATAGAACAAGCAATATTTGCCAGGAGATACTTGAGCCGCACGAGGCTGATAATAGTTTGTGCCGTCGTTTCCTGAACCAACGAGGGTTTTTTGAACAACGCCTTTAGCCTTTAGCTGACTAAAACTCTCAGTGATTTTCAGTTGAGCTCCTTTGAGATACCAGTTATTAGTTCCTTTAAGAGAGTATTGTAAGCCGAGACGGAGTAACTCATTCCCTTCTTTAGGTAAAGTCATCACCGAGAAATCAACACTATGCGGTCTGGTCCAGGAACCAATTACTCCCAGGTCATCAATACGCACAACACCTCCACCAAGTTTTCTGACTTCCAGGCGGGTATTCTTAAGGCTACCACCCGACCCTGTTGCAGAACCATTTGCATAAATGAAGTAAAAGCTGCTGCCGCTGCTTACGACTTGAGAAGCAACTGCGCGTGCCTCCGTTCCACCAGAGGGAGAAATTTCACTCGCTCCCGACCAGCTGCCATTATAGGTCATGTAGTAACTTTTCCAAGAAACGGTTGTTTTTGTCCAAGTAACAGCGAGGTGTCCTTGATTGTTGACAGCTAGATTGACCCAACGGGGGTCATATCCTTGGGCATGAACTTTTTCCTCACTTCCATATTTATTGCCATTGCCCCGGTACAACTGGACATAAACATAGTGGTCGTCATCCACCCAGGCAACGGCACGTTTCCAAGTTAGTTTCGAGGTTTTGTTTTCAATTACGGCTACTTCGCGAGTGTTATAAGCGCTTTGATAGTCTCCCGCCAAAGCGGTTTTCTTATCTTTCGGGAAGGCTGTACCGTTGACAAATGCCAGCTTAATCCGCGTTCCGTCATCGCCTTCTGTCATTGCACCAAGGTTCTTGTTATAATAACCAATGGTAAAGTTTGTGCCATTCGTGGTTACCCAAGGAGTGTCACATTCAAAGTTGCTGATGTCATCATTGATACGGAAGTCTTCATCATCACCACCAGGACCGAACTGGGCCCTTCCCAAGCTAGTCAGTTCTCCCTCTCCTGAAACACCATATCTAAACAAACGAGACTGAACGTTAACCTCATCACTACCAAAACGATTATCTTGCCAACTAAGCAAGACATTACCAGCGCTATTGATAACTGCTGAGGGGGCAGAACAACTCGTAGTTTCGTTTTTATCCAATGCAGCATCATTAGTAACTGAACCTCCACTCGAATTGTAGATACGACCGAAGATATCATAAACGAAGGGGTCACCGCGATTGTCTTCCCAAGCAATATAAAACCTGTTACTGGAATCAATAGAGACAACTGGGCTCCTCTGATCATTTGTATCTTCAGAGTTCAGTTTGAATTCAGCAGTTGCAGCTTCGGCTTTGTTCAAGAAACCGAAAAGCACAAAACAGACAACCACTAAACCAAAGGTTAACCCCAATTTAAGAATTAAACCTTTTAGTGTTGATTTTTTGTTTTGAGAGTTCATTTTTATTGTAATTATTAATTATTAAAGTTATCTTTTATTAAGCTCTTGACTTTTTAAGTTAAATGTGATATATTGACTTCCTGGTAAATTCAGGGTTTAGCTCATTTACAACCGATTTAACCAACGTTTTCCACCATCGGAGGTGGTTGGAATGAAAACGGTTTTATCCCTACTTACGGCCATCTTCCTGATGGCTACTACCGCTACAGCGTGGTCTTCCGCGACATGGGCACCGGGACTCGGCGGCCAGTATGACAACTACGCCAACAGTATGCTCAGTAACGGCACAGTTTACCAAATTACCAACAGTAAACTCTACCATCACACCTACGCCGGGGGCAAAATCTGGAACAGTGGGGTCCAATGTAACACCCCAACCAACGTAAGGACCATCACTATCGACCCCACCACAACCACCAAGGCGATTACGACAGGAGTAAGTGCGGACATCCGCTGGGCATCCTCCCCTGACGGTAAGAACTGGGCTTGGGGAAGCATCATCAACGGCTGGAACCGGAATTCTCACTACCCCGTCAAAGTCAGCTGTGCCTGGAGAGGTCCGAACAAGTGGCTTTATGTCACTTACGAGGATCAAATCGTTTGGGCAGCACCCGAACCGTATACCAACCCTAAACCGGTCAATCTCGACAAAAACGGTGACGGGAAAGTCGTCCAAGCCGAGGTCTATCGTAACGGTGCTCTGATAGTCGTCAGCGACTACAACGGCGGCCAGCGGGACTTCTACGAATTGAGCGGATCTGGCTCCAATTGGGGATCCCGTACCGCTATCGGCCCAGTAAACACTGGGACCGACGAACGTGCCCCGGTCCTGGGAGCTATCGACGGATATATCATCCTGCTCGGCAGTACCAACCACGTCGGCTACGGATACGACCCCTGGTTCTCGAATAACGGCAACAACAACACCATCTCCCCGACCTCTCTCGGCCGGGTGAAGGCGATGTTTCACTGACAACCTCCAATCCGAATCTTAGACCCTGCGTTAAAACGCGGGGTTTTTTCTTATTCTTTCTTGTAAGGTACACGGAATAAGTGACTAATAAAGGAAATTTTACCTATCACCTCTGCCCTGTGCCCTATACCCTTATTTTTTGACTTTGGTATTCATTTTTTCTTTTAATTATTTTTTAATAATATAACAATCAAAATAACTAATACTTGACTTTTAATTACTTTTATGCTATATTATCCCCCTGAGTGAAAGTTTCTTTAACAATCAACCTTACGGAGGTTATAAAATGAAGGTATTAGCAGTAATCGGCGTTATAATCGCCTTAACCGGCAATACTTACGCCTGGAGTGTCGAGAACCTCGGCAATCCACCTAATTCCAGCAACTGGGAATATAGGTGCTCCATCGATAACGATGGCGACAAAATCTTCTTCAACCGCGACGACGGCAAGATTTATCTCTCCCATAAGACCGGCAACTGGTCCAACCCCACCGCTCTCCCTGCTCCTATCAATAATCCGGGAGCTAGCCATCCCTTCTGGGACGCCAATAATAACGATCTTTACTTTGTAGGTGGAAGTAGCAGTGCTGACATCTTCTACTGCCACTGGAACGGGAGTAGCTGGGAAAGTACTAAACACAGCGTCGGTTCAGCCATCAACTCGGGTGACAACGAGTACGCCTCTTGTCTCTCGCCTGACGGACGATATTTTTACTTCACCCGTGGCAACGGCGGAGATATCTACGTCGCCAACTGGAATCCTGCCACCCATACCGGAAGCAACGTGCGTTCGGCAGGTATCGGTAGGGGTTACTCATGCAGTTATCGTAACGGGTGCTTGTATTTCTCAAGTACCTACAATTACGGCGGCGGACGGGGAGACAACGATTGCTGGAAGGCTAGCGGTTCGGGAGCAAATTTTAATACTCCCGAAAATCTTCCCTTCAACACCGGCAGCAGTGACAGTAGCCCCAGCATCGACGGATGCGGGAGAATCTTCTTCGCCAGTACCCGCAACGGCGGACACGGCGCAGTAGATCTGTACGTGTACGATCCCGAAACGGCCGTCGAAGAAACTTCCATCGGCCGGATCAAGGCCCTATATCACTAAAACCTCCAATCCGATACTTAGACCCTGCGTTAGAACGCGGGGTTTTTTCTTTGGTTTAATTATCTAAGGTACAAACCACAACTGACAACTGACAATTAGTAATTTAATCCGGCATGCCTCCAGGCCAGAACTCGGAAGTACTATACACTCTCCCTCTTACATCTTTATCCCCTTCTGACTCTCCACCAGTATCATAATCTGCAGTCCAAACAATCATCACCTTGCCATTATCCGTAATCGCAACCATCGGACCTGAGCAACCGCTATAACCTAATCCAATATAGTCATTAATCTGCTCGGAAGTGAAAGTTTTACTGATCTGAACTGCTCCGCTTCCGGAAGCACTGAGAGTTCCTGAGCTACTAATCGTATAACCAACTGCCATCACCTTAAAGTAAGCTAGGTTTTCATACTCCGCCTGCCAAGTAACAATCAAGTCATTCCCCGCAACATCAGGATCATCACCACCAAAGCGATAGCGGACTGCCAAGTGCGGATTGCGCTGTGAAATTAATCCATCACCAGCAACCGAAGTCATTGTTCCCAAACTCAAACCACTGCTCGTATAGCGAACTGTCCGCAAATAAACACCATAAACATCCGGGCTATCACCGCCGCCGCTTTCAGCATAGGACCAAACGGCAACAAAGCGCTTTGAAATTGGATCAAAAACCACCGCCGGCTGGTCAAAACTAAACGACCCTTCTGCACCTGCATAACCAATATTATCGGAAACCAGAATATCTTGACTGCCGCTGTTTAAAGGCAAGGCGCGACCTTTGGAATCAACAAGTCGAGCATAAAGTCCCTCTTTGCCATTACGCTGATCAACCCAAACTCCCAAAGTCCTCCCCGAACCATCCATCGCCACTGCTGGCTTCCCCGCTGAATCACCAACTGCGATATAGCTGCGGTTGGCATAAGAAACAAAACCGGCTTTTCCGGCAAAATCACTCAAAACCGAAATTCTCCCATCATCAGCATCATACTTATCAGTATTCTGGGAAGTTTCACCTTGACCACCGCCGCCTTCCCAACTCTCCTGCCGCCAATTACCGGTTAACTCTGCTGCCTGACCTCGAAACCAAGGCCAAAGAACATTCTGAGGAATAATCGCCTGCAAAATAAAAACAGCTACAATCACAATCGCAATGCTATGGATTGGCTTGAGCTGTCTTACAAAAACCCAGGTTTTACTTGTGCCTTTCTGGATTGCACCAGAAAAGCCCTTTTTGGCTTTTTTACGTTTGCCAAAAACTTGCTTAAGGACCAAGTCCTTTTTGGATTTATTACTCATTTTTGTTTCTCCTTTTTCACCCCCGCCTTCGCGGGGGCAAGTTTTTAATTTTTATTTAATTTTTAGCTAGACTAAAGTCAGTTTCCTGCGAAAATTTATTTGTTATCTTACTAGAAGAAACGAGAAAAGGTCTCTAATCCAGTCAAGTAATCCTTCACTCTCTCTTTCTTTAGTCGCCAGTGCTTGCAAACGATCCTGCTCCTCTTTCATTACTCGAATCTGATATTCCAATACCACTCTTATTTCTTCATTTAATTTCTCCCTTAGTTCTTCATCCAATTCTTCATCCAATTCTTCGTCCAGTTCTTCATCCTTCACAAAATTTTCGTTCTCCAGCAATAATTGCTCAAGTTGTGAAACTCTCTCGCGGTTCTGATTAATTACTTCCTCTAACTCATTCGCAATTCCTTCATTTCCACCCCTCAGAAATCTTAAGAAAGTGTTTAACTTATCAATCTCTTCCTCAGCTTCCAGAGTTTTATTAAATGAGTTGTTAAATTCTTTCGCGATTTTAGAGACTTTAGGACCAGTTTCTCCGATTAAATCTTCCATTCCAAGCAGAGCACGAACTGCAAGTCTAACCTGGTGTTGATTTTGGTATACCTTTCGTTTGGTTTCATCAAACTCTGCTTCCTCGCGATCCATTTCCTGCTCTCTTTCCTCAAGCATCGTTCTAACTTCTTTAACACTGCGAGCTTGTTTTACTACTTTTTCAGCGGAAGGAGTAGTTCCTTCTTCGTCTTTGACCATAAATGAGAAAATGTCTCTAATCCAGCCCAGCAATCCTTCACTCTCTCTTTCTTTAGTCGCCAGTGCTTGCAAACGATCCTGCTCATCTTTGAGCGCCTGAATTTGCTCTGCTAACGCCGCTTTTATTTCTTCAGTTAAATCATATTGTGCTAGTGAGTTCTCAAGTAGAGAGATGTTTTCGCGGTTTTCACTAATAATCGCCTCTAATTTATCAGCAATTCCTTCATTTCCGCCTTTAAGGAATCTTAAGAAATTATTAAGCTTCTCAATTTCCTCTTCTGCTTCCGCTGCCTTCTTGAAAGAATTGTTAAATTCCTTCGCAATTGCAGAAACTTGAGGACCAATTCCTCCCAGGATGTCCTTCATCGCAAGAAGGGCATGCACTGCAAGTCTCATCCTATTTTGATGTTCATATATCTTCCGCTTGTCTCCATCAAGTCCTTCCTCTTCTCCTTCCATTTCCTGCTCTCTTATCTGAAGCATTTCTCTTAGTTCTTCAAGACTGCGAGCTTGCTTTTCTACTTCTTCGGGGGCTGGGAAACCGTCTTCATCTCCCTTATCTACATCTTCGCCCTCATCAGTATCCTTAAGGCCACTGCCCGGATCAGCTTTTTTCTCAATCCTCTTATCTCTTTTTACATAGCTGGAAGCCCCCACGGTAACATCGGCTGCCATAAAAGAGCCTACAAAGAAAAGCAGCACGAGGAGAGCTAAAATTCTCTTTTTCATTTTGGTTTTTATATTATTATTTAGTTAAGCTAAAGCCATTTTTCAAATGCCTGTCCGACGAAGCTCAAACGAAGTGAGAGCGTAGTCGGATTACCTAATTATAGCACAAAAATGAGGTTGGGTCAAGGGAAAAAGGGTATAAAAAGAGGAGTACCACAAGGGTAATCCTCTTTTGTTATTTTAGCAAAATCTACCGCAACTCTGCCTTAAGTTCCTTCACCGTCCTTTTCCTGATCTCCTCTTGAATCTTATTCACTTCCTCGCTCTTCAAAGTCCGCTCGTGCGAGCGATAGATAATCCGGAAAGTATAGCTAATCTTTCCTTTGCCAAACTTCTTCTCGTCCTTGTACTTATCCAATAATTTAATCTCCTCCACCAAATCTCCCGCACAATCCCGCACAATCTCATAATAATTATTCAAACTCATTTTCGCGTCCACGATGAAGGAAATGTCTCTCATAACGGGAGGGTATTTGCTAACTGCCTTATAGGCACTGTCCAAACTCTTAAACTGGCGTACAATTCTTTCATCATCAGACCAGAAAATCCGGATATCCGGGATATTCATTTTAATCATTGCCAAGCGCTCCAAGCCAAACCCAAACGCCCAGCCATTATAGATTTTAGGGTCAAAATTTAGCTTCTTTAAAACTTCATCCCTGACTACTCCCGCGCCAACTGTTTCCAACCACTGATCCCCCCACTTAATCTCAATCTGAACACTGGGGTCCGTAAAGGGAAAGGAATCAACCAAAACTCGCCATTTAATCTTGGGGCCAAAAATTCCCTTGACCACACTGACCAACACCTCCACCAAATCATCTTTTGTAATCACCTTCTTTTTCCGCTCGCAAATGTATAAACCATCAATCTGATGAAAGGCTGGATAATGATTGCGATCAATTTCATCGCGGCGATAAACCTTTCCATGACAAAGTGCCCCCACCCAACCGCGTTTTTTAAGCATCTCAAAAACCCGCTTCTCCTTCAAATAAAAAGACCACATCACCG
>Ga0209977_10001085_pt1 | contig 11632 bp, 12 predicted proteins | sample SumtaG_2_FD_183113 | JGI IMG/M metagenome (GOLD analysis project Ga0209977, IMG submission 183113) | Deep subsurface microbial communities from Indian Ocean to uncover new lineages of life (NeLLi) - Sumatra_00607 metaG (SPAdes) (version 2) | ecosystem: Environmental > Aquatic > Marine > Oceanic... | reverse complement strand
AAACGGTACCGAAACTCAGGAAGGCGCTTATCTCCTCCCAGGTGTCATGTGACGGGTAGTCCGGTCTCCCCCTGCAGTATGTGGATAATCGATAGAAGGCCCTGAAGGCTACCTGGGCCGCGTAGAGGTTTTCCCTGGTATTGAGGTGCTGTAGAAGCCTTAGCCTTAGACCTTCTGTGGCCTCGGGAACCTCGTCCTCGTGAAGGCGGTGGCGACGCTCGGCATACGGTACCATTATTGGCCCTCCCATGGAGTTATCTCTCCAACCCCCAGGCTGTCCAGCCTTCACGCACGTTCCTTGCAAAGAGCTCTAAATATCGCCGGTTTGGGTACATTTTCTCTATCATATCGTAGACCTCATCTGGTTTCCTGCTATGCTCACGCACGGGTGCGTTCAGGACGGAAGAAGGCCTTACCTCTTCGATTGGAGGGGGAATGTCGCCTCTCTTCGCTATAAGTAGAAGCTCGTGTTTTCCTCGAAGGTAGTATCCTGTTCCCCAACGGTCTTTGACCCATGCCATATTTGTTACATAAGTGAAGCCCCAGGATTCTATGACCCTATGGGCGACCTTATTCTGTGGATTGGTCGCCCAAAGGAAGAGAATGGCATTATCTGCTATCTTTTCCTGAATCGAAACGCCTTCAACTTCTAAGCTGCAGATGTCCTCGAGGGACATGGTCTTGTAATGAGCGTCAGGGGCGCCCCTTAGAGGAAGATAATAGGGCCACGGTGGATCTGCGAGTATAATGTCGAAGATACCTTCTGGCAGCGATGGTGGATCTATATGCTTCTGTCTACGCTTAATCTTCGTGTGAGCGTGACTTATGCTTGTCTTACCGGAATCAACATCCTTTAGGATATCTCCGAAGGTTTCAGGATCTGCTTCAGCGACCTCAACTATGTCCTCAGCTTTTTCAAGTGTCCTTCCACTCACACCGACTAACTTGGCGACAATATCCCGAGTCTTGCCCGAACTTTGTGGTATATTTCCACTAAGTTCTTTTCCAAGGTCGGTTCTCGTTCCTTGTCTTGTCTTTGCTTCGGAGGCAATCTCTGGCGCATAATATCTTTTAATAGCCACCATCTCACTGACAGTGAAGCCCTTGCGTACTATGTTCTCGTGGATCTCTCCGCTGACCCGGTCTACAAGAGGTACAACGTGGATGGGGATCGTCCTCCAGCCTAGGCTCCTGCAGGCCTCCAGGCGAATGTGTCCGGCTACGAGCCTGTAATCCTCGTCGACGACGATGGGATGGAGGATCCCCACCTCCAGTATGCTCTCTACCATAATTTCTACGTCGCGCGCGCTTGGGTCCTTCCGGAATCGCTTTCCAACCTTGATCAAGTCTATGGGAGCCTCAGGCGTGACTAAGTTGGGCTGCAACTCAGGCACCCTCCTTCCGGATCGTCCCCGTGTGAAACAACGATACGTGTGCGGCTAGCCAGTATTCTGAGTCGAAGAGGTCCCGACAATAGGGGCAGAGAACTGCGCCTTCGCGCACACGCTTAGCCCGGTAGAGTCTATACTCCTCTTCCGTCACATCCCAGTCGACGTCGCCGTGTGAGTGAACGACGTTGCCACAGAGCTTGCATTTTTCGTCGATAATCAGGTAGCGAGTGTAGCTACTTTCCTCCTCGTCGAAGACAACAAACTCGTCCTGTATATCATCTTCAAGGTTCTGGTAACACGGGCAAGTGGAGATAATGGACTCGGAGCTTACATTTTCTTCTTTCATTTTCTCACCTCTCATTTACACGCCTATCGAGCCCATGTTTCCTTGATTCGTCCGCCTTGTCCTCTCTGGACTCAAAGAGCTCGTCCCCGTCCGGCTCTCCCTCATTGGGAGAGCCATTTTCAGTCACATTAGTCAGGTTAGGTATGTCAGGTTTGATAACCCCCTCAGGAAGTTTTGTCTGACCCGGTTTTTGCTTGGGGGGGGTATCTTTTTTATCATTACTAACCTTACTAATGTTACTGAGAATTCGTTTTATTTGGATCAGTTTCGAGGTTGGATAGAAGCCGCGGCCCACCTTTACCAGTTTCTCATTCTGCAATGTGGATGCCAGTGGGTTCAACTGGCTATCCCGCGACAGATCGAACTTTGTCTTTAAGGATTCCCGGGTAACACGGCCTTGTAAGGCAATAAATTCAATGATTTCAATTATCTTCTCCCTTTCGAGCCCAGTTTTCAAAGTAAGTATTTCTAGTATAACATCGACATCTTCCGCGTCAACAACTTCGTGCCGCATCTCCTGCGCCAGCGTATGAAGCTCTGCATTCCTGTACTCCTCCCTCAGGAAGCCCACTATCCAGCTGACATGGTCTTCCTCCACGATCACGCGCTTGAAGTCTACAGTGGAGAGTGTGAGACAGGCTAGGGCAGCGCTGAGGCGAGCAAGTTTCCACTTCATATCGAACGACGCGAGGGGCACACCCTTGCAGAAGAACGAGTTGTAGAGTTCGGTTGCCGAGCTGAGTAGTTTATCCTCCGCCTCAGGGGAGAATATTATCTCTAGGTTCTCGCCCCAAGCCCACTTCAGGGCCTCGGATAGAAGGTCAAGCCGAGAGTCATACTCTCCGCTTTGCTTAACATTGACCTCCTCAACTTTCACGTCGTGACTGTCTGCAAAGACGCACAAGTCTATCCTAGCCACGCTCATCAGGTCGAGGAAGGTAGAGGTCGCCTGTACGGGGTAGAGGAAGTTCCCGAGATCTTTGGTCATATATCGCTTAGAGTCTGGGTCAATCGGGTTTGCGATCTTGATCTGGCGAGTTCTGGCGTAGGCAGAGTCCTTAGCGGCCTTGGCGATGGTGACGATTCCGCCTCGCTCGCTCTCAGCGAGGGCCGCCCACTGGCTCATACGAAGCTTATGCGCCCCATCAACAGCAAGGAGCCTCCTGTCGTTGAGAACCAGAAAGCCCCAGTCCACGGTCCACCCACCTCCTTCCACCTGGGTGGTCGTACCTGAGAGCCCAACTGCCGTCGCTGTCTCCGCTGTGATAAGGTTTCCAGCCTTGAGCAGCCAAATTGCTTCGCGTACTGTTTTGGATTTGCCTGTTGTTGTGTCACCTAAGAGCAGGATGTTAGCCCAGCCTTTCTGCATCTCCCCGTCAAAAATTATCCAAATTGGTGTGAAATATGCTAATAATGTCGCTTTTGCGAGGTTCCTTCGGCCTACTATCCTAGAGTACTCCTCAAAATTATCTAAAATCCAGTCAGCCCTCTCGTCAACGCTCTTACCCTCGAAGGCATCTGCAAGCAACTTCAGAGCCTCGGAGTCGAAGCCCTCCACGTTCTCTGGGAACTCAACCTCATTGGCCAGAATTGTAATTTTCTGATTCTTGGGATCTGGCAGGGGTTTACCGGTCAGCCGTACCAAGCTAGATGCCGGGAACGAGATCTTTTCGTCAGCGGACATGTAGATTGAAAACGACTTATATTCGTAGCCCCGATCGTCAACGATCATGTCCCCCCGTTTCTCAAGGGTGAAGACGGGAGGCCTAACTCGAAACCTATAGACTGTCCGATGTTCAAGGTCTTTGATTCTGAGGCCTTTAGTGGAGGGGAAAAGCCTAGATAAAGCACGAAACTTCCCTTGGCTAGTGGCTCCGGCGATCTCCATGTTGATGGGATTGTCCGGCTTTATCTCTACTGTCGCGCTTCCCCTCACAGTGTCCGCTCCTTTCCCCTCGTCCCATACTCCCTTGACCATGCTGGGAACGGCATATGCGAAGGCAGTGCTACTCACGATCCCTTCCACGATAACAGGCTCGTCGAGGTATTCCGGATTCTCAATCTGGGTAATGTGCTCTAGCTCAATGGGCTCCTCCGGCTCCGATGGTGGGGAGATGCTCTTCCTGGGGCACCCACGACACGCAGATTCATCAAAGTTGAAGATAGCTGCCAATCCTTCGTTTCTCTCGGTCGGTCTGCATGGGAAGGGTAGGCCTCCACCCTCGATGTACTTCCGCGTGCTCTTTATCTGAGCGCTTGTCGTTTTCTCCTTGTATTCGGGAGTGTACCTCTGTCCGTCGTAGTCGTAACAGCAACGTCGAAAATTATGAAGTTCCCAGTCCTCGCATCCGCTGTGGACCATGAAGGCATTGAGCGCAAGGGACTGCTTATGATTGAGCACCAGCCACTTGCTTTCCTTGGGTCGCTTCCCGGTTAGGTGTTGATTAATACATGTGTACCTGAGGAAGCGGTACCTCCCCTCAAGCAGTTCGTTGAAGAAGGTCGTCGTGTCGGCAATTATGCTATCATCCCGGAGTATCGGTTCGTCGATTATCAGTTTGTAAGTCTTCAAGTCACCATTTATGTCGAGGGCCTCACCACCAACAGCAACATAATGAGCGCCCTTGAACTCAGTGTTGAGAGTGTTCTTGAATGGGTCGCCTGGTGGCTTCTCATTGGTGCGAAAGAGGACACGTGCCCCGCCGTTCGGCGTCTCATATGTGAGGGTCTGAGCTCGCTCTCCGAAGTGCTTATGCCAGATGCCGAAGACCCACCCCCAATCGAAGTCTGGTGAGAATAGGCCGTCAACGCCGGTGACCGGGCCCCAATTCTTGGCTTCCTCGCCAGCCCGGTCTATGAGGGCTTGGAGCTCTTCCTCGGTCTGTGCGCCCTTCTCCTTAATCTCCCCCCAGGGCCCACATATCTCCGGACTCTTCTCGGCGTTACCGAAAAGCACGACCCAATTATAGCGCCTCTTTGCCTCGAAGACATCCTTAAAATCCTTCAATTTTTGGCTCCTCCCTTTTTTGTTTTAGAAGCTGCTTATAGGCGAAAGCTACCATTGAAGCCACGGGGCCAAGAGGCTGGTTGGGACCCAACCGAAGTGAGACGCCACCTTCTTCGCTAATTTCCACCGCTAAATCCGGAAACTCTCGCTTCAAAAAATTTCCCAAGCTACTTCCAATTAGCGCGACTGGAATTATAGGGTTAAACTCGATTTCCCTATTGACATAGTCTGTCCCATCCTTGAGTCGGAAAAAACCGACCTCTTTCGAGCCCGACCTTAGAAGCCGCCAGCGACGAAAAGGAAATTGGCAGCTTTTTTGCGATGTTTTTAAATAGCTTTCATCTGTTATAATTTTTGACCTCCTGTACAGTATTCCGGCGGGGGTCGGGGGCGGCTGACGCACCGCCCACTTTAAAATCATGTGGACGCTCCTCCATTCTCCTCTTTGACTCCTCTTTTTGTTTCCGAAAAACTAGTTTGCTCTCCCCTGTGCACGCGCGCGCCCACGATCGTGAGAAAAATGTGAAAACCTTCATCCGTGGAGTTGGGCATGAGGAGAGATGTCCTCACGGCGTAGAACTCGGACTCAAGTTTGTCTAGGACGAGCTCCAGCATCTCGCGGTTTCCCATGATTTTTATGGTGACCGCTTCATGTTCTCTATTTTTATTAGCTTTTTGTGTATACATTTTTATCTACTCCAATTGCGAGCGCGCAATTAGATTTCTGGTCTTTATTTTATGGAAAATTTGAAATATTGCAACGGGGGTTGGCGCGAGCTGCTTCTAAAAGCATCGATTGAGGCGCAAGGGCGAGTACTCTCTCAATAATCCACGTAAGATACGCGGACAAAACTATTTTTTAGAACGTGCAAGACGCTTCCTCTCTCTCTCGAACTTACGCTTGCATTCGACACATCGTCTATATGGTCTCGTCTTGTAGGGGACTTGAACGCCGCAATCTACACATTTTGTGGCCATGCGCAGGCGCCTTTGTTCATACTGAGAATCGTCTTCTGCGTTCGTCAACTGTTTTTTTGATGGTTCACCGTCCCTCTCAAAACCAAAATCGAGCCCCTCATAATCAAATTCTTTTAAGGGGTCATATCCGGGGGCCGGCACACAGTGGTATCCATCTCCATATTCATTTTCCACATATTTTTTAGCTTGTACTATGGTAAACCGTTCAATCATCTCACACAGAATGGCTTCATTATCGCTTTTCTCGTAAATGGCAAACCACATGTGGTACTAGGATTTTAACATCTTGATATTAAACTTTATTCGCGCGCTTGAAGGGTCACCCCTTCTCCTGAAGCTCGGGCGTGTCCTCTACAAACTTGAGGAGAAACGGCGTCAAGTCATTTATGATCTCCTCCTTTGAATAGTAGACCTGCTTGTCCGCCCAACCCACGAGCGAGTTTACGAGGTCCCGGTAGGGCTTTAGCATTGGCCTTAATTTTATCTCCAAGACCTCATGGAGAAGTGTCTCAAGGGCATCCTCTGCCTTATCGTCGTGTATAAGTATGACACGAGTCTCAGGCTGGATCTGACCTCGCGGCTGTGTTTTATCTGGTACCCAAATGACCGTCCAGTTTTTGAGATCAAAAATTTTGATTACTTCGTTCATGTGAGTTTCATAGTCCATTAATACCCCTCCTTGTCTTCATTGATCCATTCAAAGTTTGGAATCAATAATTGAGGCGTAGAGGCGAGTACCCCCTCAATAATCCACGTAAGATACGCGGACAAATATGCGCGCGCGATAGTCTCTCAATAATACACGAAAGATACGCGTACATACTGTTATGGATGCTATAAAAAAAGGCGCAATTAGCTCCGCTTCAGCAGGAACTTGTCTCCGTTGAGCTCCCGCTCAAGTGTCCACCCTTCCGCCAGACGCTCCAGCAACACGGCTTCCCCCTCGACGACATCGTAGCTTCCGTTGTTTGGCGTCGTCTGCTCTTGGAGGTTCCTGAACTCCTCCATGGCATCATCAGCGGTCCTTGACCTTGCCAAAATTTCTGTGAGGAGTTGCATTTTTTTCTCTCCGAATCCGAGAAGCCGGGCAGTATTTAGCATCTGCTTCTTTTTGACCTCCTCCTCCGACAGGTTACCACCGACGAGATACTTCAGGGATCGCCTGTAGGCCTCCCGCATGCTCTCGATCAGTTCCGGGGGGAGGATGGCTTTGTTGCTGCTGTAGCGGGCGGACATCTCACCGGTGTGTCCCATCCAGTAGACCCTGTAATGGTTGTCCAGAAGTTTGTCGCTGACCGCCATGAGGAGCCTCGTTGAAAAGTAGCTTCTCAGCACATACGGCCTGTAGCCGTACACGGGCCTCATGGCGCTCCGGATGTCCCGGCTCACCACCGTGGTCACTATGTGCCGGCTCTCCGTTCCGTTGCGTCCCCTCCATCCCCTCCTCCTCATGGCCGGGTTCACGGCGACCAGGGGAGAGTCCTTCGTCAGTTCCTCTCCCTTGGCACGTCTCTTGTGAAGGTACGCCATGATGTCCCTGCACGTCTCACTCGGGAAGAAAGTCCGATACGTGTGCCCCGCCTTCGAGATCTCCGGCCTGACGACCACGAGCGTAGGAACCTTGGTGAACTCCAGCTTCTCGATGTCGAGCTCCGGCAGGTCCCCGAGCTTGAGCCCATCCTTCACGTGCTGGCGCCCGAGGCTCTCGGGGCGAAGGCCACCGTAGGCCACACCCCCGACGCACACCCTACCCCTCGGGGAGCCGGAACTCCTTATGTCATGGACCTCGTGAACCGCGGGGACCCCCTCCAGATCGAGGGTCGGCGTCGAACCACTGTTGGAGATCTTTATCTTCCTGACGAGCGTCACCCCGTTCCAGTTCGCCCAGCTCTTCACGCTCTTGACGTAGTTCTCGATGGTCCCAGGGGCATAGCCCTTCTCCTCCTGCGAGCCCACGAAGGCCATGAGGCGCTTCTCGAACATATCCCGCTCCTCGGTCAGCTGCCTCGTGAGTTCGTCCAGGCTCCAACCCATCCAGCCCAGGAAACGATACAGCACCCTGGCCCTATCGACCGCCGTCGTCGGCGAGCCCCGGGCGAGGTTATGGAACCACAACTTGAAATTCTCATCCTCGTCGTAGAGGTGACGCCACTTCGCCCTCACGGGGACGGTAAAATCGCTGCGACTGCCGCCGTTGTTACGGGGCCCCTTCGGCTCTAAACTCGAATTCAAACCCATTTTTCTGAACCACTCCGCTTGTGGGACAATAGGTACTTACACTCAGACAAATATAAACCTGCCGAAAATGAACTTAACAGCGAGTGGGCCGGGTGAGACCCACTAGCAAAGCAGTTCACTTTTCAGGGATTTGTTTTGGTTTTCCGGCCATCTCCCATGAAAATGAGGGCATTTGATGCGCGCGCATCGGATCAGATGCGGGGGCGCAGAAATTGGAGAGGGTATATGTGCTTATTCATTAACAGTTTCTACTGCTTCCAATGTTTGCATTAGATCCATAAACAATTCTCTTGCCCTATCGAATACTGTTATATGAATCCTGTATGGTCTTCCGCGACCGATTGCTGCTCTCTGTCTCACCAAACTCACTTGAATATACATACGACTTTTTATTCCATCACAAACAGATTCAGGGTCTCGCCAGGCCAAACCTTGTTTATATCTTAGTTTGTCAAGTGTTTCAATAATTTTTTCATGTAGTTCCTTCTGAGATAATTTATCGCAATAGATGTGATAGTGTGGGTCTCCAATTCTGTGCTCCTCTTTCCAATACCATATTTTCATGAAGCTCACATGCTTTTTGCATAGTGTCGTCTGTGCATCACCGCTTAAAACTTGCGTGAGTCTTTAGGCCGTAGTTTCCCCATAATCCTTTACGTATATGCAGGTAAACACGTAGGTGAAGAAGATGAGGCTCAAAGAAGGGGTGACCTGGAACGATCTCCCAAGGCTCCGAATAAAGATATACTCACCGGATGATCTTTCCGAAAAGGATAGAGAGTTCGTTGAAAGTCTGAACGGCATCGTCTCTAAATTCAACGCCTTCTACATAGCTGGATGCGATAAATTTATTTTAAACGAACTTTGCGGAATACGGATGACGAAGGACCTGGCATCGTTCGCCATCAACATGAGCCCGAGGGAGATAGCAACGATGTTCAGTTGGACGCTGAGGGATGAACCGAAGCTTTGGGATATGGCGGAGTACATGGCTCTTGATAAGGAGTATCCTACAGACTGGGATGAAGAAGAAGAAGATGTGAGTTATTACAAATACGAATTAGGGGAGAAGGAAGATAACGCAAACGGGTCTGAGTCATGAGTGCAGAGTGTTGATCGGCTCGCCACCGGGGGGCGCATCACCGCTTAAAACTTACGAGAAAAAAAGGGGGGGAGGTTTGTTATCTATCGTTTTTCGCACGTGTATACTCACCTAGCTTTCTTTACTGGTAATGTGTCTGTTCTCGTAAACGCCGTTCTTTTCTTGCATTTTGGGCAATCACGAAAGAAGTAGTCTCCATGTCGTTCCCATAGAATCCAGTCATTCTCTGGGACTCTTTCATTGACTTCTACAAGTGTCTTGCATTCAGCACATCTTATTTTTATCAATCTTATCGTCTGCCTACTTTTTTCTGGGCGTGCCCTTGGGCTCGATGCGTCCGTCTTTCGAGCCCTGCATATTAAAAATCGGTTTTAATTATTCTATGGGTTTGAGCACGTACTAGAAACGTGATACTTTAACGTTTTAAGGTTTTGTATAATAAGCGTGATTTTCCGGGGGGCGCATCACCGCTTAAGACTTATTACATATGTGATGATGCATGCCTCGGCGCTCAGAAAAAGGTTTTATCTTGTATCTCATGAATAAGTGCCTGAGCCCCTCCCTGATGACCTGGTTCCTATCCAAGAAGAGCCCCTTCTCGACCAGATCATTTACGGTATCGATATAGATTTTCGTCATGGTCACATCAAAATTCGTTTGTTTCAATATTTACACTTCTTTCAACCACGAGCGCATCATATCTTAAAGGTTCTGGTCTTGAGTTGTTCTGGGCGCTTACGTGTGTGGCTTGAGTATGATCTAAGTGTTGCATATGTTCGCGGGTGAGATATTGTGTTAGAATGGGATGCGGGGGGCGCATCACCGCTTAAGACGTTCTATCGCCCGGATATCTTTCCCATTTTTCCGTTTTGAGGTCAAATACCCACGACCTAGTTTTTCTGTTTCTACGCATAAAATAATCTCCCAGTTTCCTATGACACAGACGCCTAGCGTCAATCGATTCACAATCAGCAAAATTATGAATGACCCCCCTTTCCTCCTTTAGCTCCTTCATAAACGTGCACGCTGGATCAGTTTCAAAATCAGCCTGCATAAAATAACGAGAAGAAACAAACGGAAACCCCCTACAAGACAAAGGCCTCTCCCGATAAATGCCACATGAATTATCTTCAAAATGAGGGCACACATTCTCCGTAAGCTGATAGGTAATTACCTTGAAACTGCCATGGGTGAGGGATTTCCCCATTGCCAGACAGGGCCTTATATGCTTTTTCTTAAATAGTTTGACTTCATTCGGAAACAGCAATAACCCAGCTGAACCTTCCATCCTAAGGAGATCCTTGCAACAATCTCCGCATTTTAAACAAATAAATTCTATTTCAGATAATTTCTCTCACCATTATATGGGGCGCATCACCGCTTAAAGGTTACCTCATGTGCTTGCGGTTCCCTCTTTTATGAGAAGAATATAGTGGTACCATTCATCACTGGAAAATCCTTTAATCTTCCAATCGGCATCCAAATACTCTTGTAGTTCAAGTGGAAGTCCGTTTTCTTTGCTCTTCTTTGACCTCAATATTTTCGCTTGCCATTCTCTCATTTACTCAACTCCATCTAATGGGTTTCATCACCGCTTAAAGGTTAGGGGGAGTGTTGCCGGCCCTGAAGCAAGGGTGAGTAAATCCCGGGAGCAGGAAGCCCGCTTGGCCGGGCCAATGATAAGGGCAATGATTTAGCCCCTCCCTGCAACGATACCCCGATATCCAAGATCCCATGTCTCCATTAGGCCCCTAGCCCTCCCCTGGGTGCGTGAGGGCGCGCCGATTTTACGCGGTTACGACGCGGGCTACGTGACTATGACCAGAGTTTGACAGCTCCGCCGCAATGCCCATAATGCCCTCACGCAATTTTAAATGTCGTTCAGCACCGCTTAAAGGTTGCGCGTTAATGAATGAATAAAAATGAAATTTTACAAAACATCTCTTAGAGGACTCCAGTAATAAATGATTGTTCCTAGATATTCTTCCCACGTTCTGACACGTTCTGTTATGAATATTACTTTCTCCTCTTTATCTATGAAAATTTCTATAGGTCCATGTTGAGGAGAATCGAACCAGTTAACGCTCTCATTAAGCCAGTTTTTATAGTCTTCTATTTCGTGGCGCAATTCTTTTCGTGAAAGCGGTTTGTATTCAACGCCATAACTCCAAATATCATCATTGACGATGCCCCAGCAGTTGTATTCTATCACAATAGAGTAGACTCTAAAGTTTTTGATGGCTAATTCTTGGTAATATACAACTTCTTCTTTGAATATCTTAGCTGGGTTGTCCCTCATAAGCGTGAAGGCTCCATAGATCAGTATGGATGCTATCACCGTTAATGCTAGTAATTTGTAGATCTTGGATTGCTCCATTGTGAACACCTTTCATATCATTTTATGGGCTACGCGCGCGCGCTGAGAGAGGTCATTTATCATCACCCTACGCCAAACCATTCGACCGTCATAGTTCCCTTCCCAAAGAAAAGAAGCACATTGAATGTGATCTTCCCGTTAATGCCCTCGATGGTATAGTTTGTCGCCTTCTGAAAGAAATCGTAGTCCGACC
>Ga0209977_10001084_pt1 | contig 11634 bp, 7 predicted proteins | sample SumtaG_2_FD_183113 | JGI IMG/M metagenome (GOLD analysis project Ga0209977, IMG submission 183113) | Deep subsurface microbial communities from Indian Ocean to uncover new lineages of life (NeLLi) - Sumatra_00607 metaG (SPAdes) (version 2) | ecosystem: Environmental > Aquatic > Marine > Oceanic... | reverse complement strand
CTTTTCTTCTTTTGTTTCGGCCTTTTCAAGTAGGAGATCCGTCATAAGCAGTTCTCCAAATGTAGAGGCTGTTTCTGCAACTGTATAGCCTGGATGAAAATTAATATATGTCTGATTTCGTGAGGCTAAGTAATCATGTATGGCATGACCAAGTTCGTGAGTTAAAGTATACACTTGTCGTAAACCACCATCGAAGGATAATAATATAAAAGCGGATTTTCCTTTGTACCACCCAGCACAATACGCGCCGTTTCTTTTGCCCTTTCTTGTACTAGCATCAATATGCTTCTTGTCAAACATATCTTTAACATACTCTACAAAAGATTCATCAAACCGATTAAAAGCATCAATTATAAGTTCTTTTCCTTCTTCCCAACTATACTTTTTATGAGGAACGTTTAGAAGAGGTGCAACAACATCTGCACAAGTTAATTTAGGCAAATTAAGAAGTTTTGCTTTAATTTTTAAATATCTTTGATAGACCCCCACACTCTCTTCTATAGTTTTAATTAAATTATTAATAATTTCTTGAGTGGTATCGTTGACTATAAGACTATCGTGCATAGGGCTATCATACTTTCTACGTTTAGAGTTTTTAACCCAATTAGCACAAATATTTCGCAAAGCAGAAGTGAAAATCTCTTCATCTTTTCCTAATAATCCATATATAGATCTGTTTGCTGAAATTCTTGTGTTTCTATCTGGATGAGGCAATAAATTGTTAGCTTCCCCATAAGAGAGAATTTGTTCCTCACCTTCTACATTTACTTTGAACTCTCTTGTATTCAACCATGCACCCTGTAGTTGGCTCCATGCTCTTACACCATGTTGGTCTTTTTCAATGATTATTTGTTCTTCAATTTCTGATAACAAGTGAGGAAATTCTCTATAAGTTGTTTCTAAATGATGCTTATAATTCGTTAATGTTGGATTAGAGATTATTTCTTTATTTTCATATACATATCTCCCTACTTCTATATCAATAAATGCCAGCTTCTTGGATATTTGCGCTTGAAATTCTCTATAATTATTATTGAGAGCTTGGGTTTCCGGAAGTGTCATGTTAGCATTAAAAGAGTTTACTGAAAATAACTGTAATTTATCAGCTCTAGCTGAAAAATCTTCTAATTTTTTAAATAGTGTATTCAAATCTTCTGCATTGAAATTTTTAGTTCCTATTTTGCCTTTGTATTCCGTTATGTATTGATCTGCTTCTTTACTCAGAGATTGCATCATCTCTTGTATCTTTGGGTCGTTATAACCAGAAAACATCTCTGAAAAATCCCATTTAATTTCTTTTTCTGTCATGATAATCAAGAGTTTTAAATCTGATATAAATTAGAATCACTCCCTTGTTAAAAAAATTATTCATATTCTATGGTACTTGGTGGTTTATTAGAGATATCATACACCACGCGGTTAAAACCTTTTACTTCATTAATTATTCGTGAGCTAATTTTCTCTAAGAGATTCATATCTAACTTCGCAAAATTAGCCGTCATAACATCAAGAGATTCTACAGCTCTGATTGCACAAATGTTTTCATACGTACGAAAATCTCCCATAACACCGACTGTTTTTAATGGAAGAAAGACACAAAAGGCTTGCCAAAGGCTTTCATACAAGCCAGCTTTTCTAATTTCTTCAATTAATATCTCATCAGCATCTCGTAAAGTCCTCAACTTCTCTTTGTCTACGGAACCAATTATCCTTACCGCTAATCCAGGCCCTGGAAAGGGATGTCGGTTGATTATCTCTATTGGTAATCCTAAATTTAATCCAATCTTTCTAACTTCATCCTTATATAAATCTTTCAGGGGTTCTATAATCTCTAACAACATATTTTCAGGTAGAGTTAAGTTATGATGCGATTTTATTTTTGCAGAAGCGTTGCTTGTAGCACTTGATTCAACTCGATCTGGATAAATCGTTCCTTGAGCGAGAAATTTTATATTAGGGTATTCTTTCTCTAATTCAATTGTTTTATTCTCAAAGACTTCAATGAATGTATGGCCTATCACTCGTCGTTTTTCTTCTGGATCTTCTACGTCATTAAGCTTTTTAAGAAATAATTCCTCCGCATCCACATAGTGGAAGCTCTTAAACTTCAAATGATCTCTAAAAGTTTCTTGAACCTCAACTACTTCATTTTTACGTAATAACCCATTATTTACAAAAATACTATGTAATCGATCTCCAATAGCTCTATGCATTAAAGCCGCAGTTACAGAAGAGTCTACACCACCACTTAGTCCTAGAATGACTCTTTTATCTGGACCAACCCTTTTTCTTATTTCTTCTATTGTTTGACCAATCCAGTCATCTAATTTCCATTCTTTTTTAGCTTTTGCATATTTTTTAACGAAGTTTTCGAGAACTATTTTACCCTTAGGTGTATGACCTACTTCTGGGTGGAATTGAACTCCGAATAAATTTTTTTGGTAGTTTGCAAAGGATGCTATAGGACATGTAGTCGTACTCGCCAAAACATTAAATCCCTCAGGTAGTTCCTTTATTTGATCTCCATGAGACATCCACACTGTTTCAATTTTATTAAATCCTTCAAGAAGACCTGTATCATCTAATGTATTCAAATCTGATTGACCATATTCTTTTTGGTCATGGGATTCAATTTTTCCATTTAATTGATGAGCTATAAGATGATGTCCATAACAAATTCCTAATACGGGTACATTTTCATCAGAAACATATTGATAAAAATCTGCAGTTAATTGTGGACTCCCTTTTTCATAAACACTATTGGGACCACCCGATAAAATGATACCTTTTGGATTTATGGCTTTAATCTTTTCAAGGGAAACATTATAAGGTAAGATTTCTGAATATACTCCTAAATCCCTAATTCTTCTTGCGATTAAATGACAATATTGACCCCCGAAATCTAACACGAGTATTGTATCCATGGTTAAATATATAAATCTTTCATTTGTCAAAAATATTATTATCTAGTGTTTACCTTGTCATTAATAATCAAAAATTTAAAATTTATTAATACTTTTAAAAATCTAAACTAGAAATCATGGAACTGGGATAATTTGACTCAAGAAATCTTCTATGAAATAAATGTTAAGGATAAAACCAAGATTAAAAAAATCTTGAAAACATACGAGCGTGAAGGAGGAAATATAATTTCAATATTACAAAAAATTCAAGAAACCTATCAGTATTTACCTTCCAATGTCTTATTTTACATATCTAAACAGTTAAATATCGCTCTTGCTGAAATATATAGCATAGCTACTTTCTATACGCAATTTAAATTTAAAAAAATGGGGAAAAATATCCTCGTGTGCTGTGATGGTACAGCTTGCCATGTTAGAGGGGGTCCAATTTTATTAAATTTCGTTGAAAATGAATTAGGTGTAAGATATGGCGAAACTACAGATGATAAGCTTTTCAGTCTAGAATCAGTTGCATGTTTAGGATGTTGTGCAATATCACCTGTATGTGTGATAAATGGGCAAATTTATGGAGATTTAACAATTAAGAAGTTGAAAAAAATTCTAAAAAATTTAAAAGAAGAGAAAACCGACTAAAATTTAAAATAATGAATTCAACTAGAACAAGAACTATTCGTGTCTGTAGAGGTACCGGGTGTAATTCATTAAAGGCAAACCCCGTTCATGAAGAATTAGTTAAATTAATTCAAGAATGGAATTTAACTGAATTTATAAATGTCAAAAAAACAGGATGTCACGGTTTCTGTCAAGTTGGCCCTACTTTTATCATTGATCCCGATAATGTTCTGTACGTAAATCTCAAGACAAATGATGTTGTAGACATTGTTAAACATCATTTATTAGAGGATAAAATTGTTGAGAGATTACTTTATAAAGACCCCAAGAGTGGGACCTTCATCAAAAACATGAATGATATTCAGTTTTATTTTGAGCAAAAGCCAATTATTACTGAAAATTGTGGAAAAATAAATCCGGAAGATATTGACGAATATGTAATTGAAGGTGGTTATGATTCACTTAGAAAGACATTAAAACATTATAGTCCATTAGAAGTAATCGAGGAGATTCAAAAATCAGGATTACGAGGAAGAGGGGGGGCCGGATTTCTAACTGGTCAAAAATGGCTTTTATGTCATGAAGCTCCAGGAAGTCCTAAATACTTAATATGTAATGGAGATGAAGGAGATCCTGGAGCATTTATGGATAGAACCATTTTAGAAAGTGATCCACATAGCGTTATTGAAGGAATGCTTATTGCTGCATATGCAATTGGTGCAAAATATGGTTATGTATATATTAGGGCAGAGTACCCCTTAGCTGTTGAAAGGTTTGAATTTGCTATTCAACAAGCTATGGATGCGGGATATCTTGGTAACAATATTCTTAATTCAGGACTTGATTTTAATATAACACTAAAAAAAGGAGCCGGAGCGTTTGTATGTGGAGAAGAAACAGCACTAATGGCTTCTATTATGGGGAAACGAGGGATGCCCAAACCCCGTCCTCCCTACCCTTCAACGTCTGGTTTATGGGATAAACCGACTAACAATAATAATGTAAAAACTTATAGCTTTATCCCAAAAATAATTAAAAAGGGCTTTAACTGGTTTTCATCGATTGGAACTCATTCTGCCTCTGGAACTCTAGTAGTCGCTCTCACAGGAAAAATAAATAATTCTGGATTAGTAGAAATCCCTATGGGTACATCGATTGGAAAAATAGTATATGATATCGGTGGAGGCATTCCAAATAGAAAGAGATTTAAAGCAGTCCAAATTGGTGGACCGTCTGGAGGATGCATTCCTGCAAGGTTTTCTGATACTAAAATGGATTACAAGAGTATTACTGCTTTAGGTTCTATTATGGGTTCAGGGGGTTTTATTGTTCTGGACGAAGACACTTGCATGGTTGAATTAGCTCATTACTTTATATCATTCATTCAAAAGGAATCATGTGGTAAATGTGTCCCATGCAGAATTGGAACAAAAAGAATGTTAGACATACTTAATAAAATTAGAGAAGGCAAGGCAAATCAAGAGGATATAAAGGTTTTAGAAAATCTTGCACATACTGTTCAAAAGACTAGTTTATGTGGATTAGGCCAAACAGCCCCTAATCCTGTTCTTACAACTCTAAAGTATTTTAAAAACGAATATGAAGCTCACGTGCTTGATAAAACTTGTCCTGCTCTTGTTTGTAAGAACTTCATATCATTTTTAATTGATAAAAACTCATGTACTGGATGCGAAGTTTGTAAAACAAGTTGCCCTTCCGAAGCGATTTCAGGTATATCTAAGGAACCACATTATATTAATCCTGACTTATGTGTTAGATGTGAAATATGTTTTAGTTTATGCCCAAATAATTCAATTTCTAAAGTGCCGAAACATACTATAAAGGAGTGATTGAAGGATGAGTAATAAAACAAATACTTTGAAAATCAATGATACATCAGTAGAATTCTTTGATGGTCAAACAATTCTAGAAGTCGCGACAAAGGCAGGTATATACATTCCTTCACTCTGTTATATTGAAAATTTAACCCCTTATGGAGGTTGCAGACTTTGCATTGTAAAAGTTGAAGGTATGAGAGGATATCCTACAGCTTGTTCAACCCATGCCCAACATGACATGAAAGTTATTACAAATGACAAGGAACTTCGAGAGTTAAGAATAGAGGTTTTGAAATTAATATTGAGTGAACACCCCTTCTCTTGTCTTGTATGTGATAACAAGGGTAAATGTGAGGAAGACGGAAGGAATGAAAGTAAAGCAGGCAGATCTTTTGGATGCTTCTTTTGTTCTAGTAAGGATAATTGTGATTTAAGAAAAATAACTAATTATCTTGAATTAGATGATGTTGAATATCAATTAGAGTATAAGAATTCATCTTTAAAAAGAAAAGATCCATTTATTGAAGTAGATCCAAATATGTGCATTTTATGCGGTAAATGTGTTAGGATTTGTAATGAATTAAGAAAGGTTGGGGCAATAAATTTTGCTAATCGAGGTCATGATACAAAAGTATCAACAGCTTTTGATTTACCTCTCATTGATTCTAATTGTCAATTCTGTGGTGCATGTATAGATGTATGCCCCACAGGTGCTATATCATCAAAAAATACTAAATGGTTTGACAAAAATAGCAAGGTGACTGCATCAATTTGTGGTTTTTGTGGTATAGGTTGTAAATTTGACTATTTTTCTTATGATGAAGTGTTAGCTGAGTCAATTCCGAATAAAATTAATTATTCTAATAATAAATTTCCATGCTTATTTGGCAGATTCTGCATAGTACCATTTAACAACGGAAATGAGAGATTGAAATATCCTCTAGTCAAATTCAATAATAAACTAATCCCAAGTGGGTGGGATGAGGCATACAACACCATAAAAGAAAATTTAATGAAATTTAGACCTGATGAAATTGCTATATTAGCATCCGTAGATTTATCTAATGAATCGGCTTATATTTTAAATAAATTTGCCAAGAAGATTCTAAAAACTGATAATATTACTTTAACGGCATTTCTGAATAATAAATATAGTGAGCAACATCTCTGGAGAAATGCAAACATTAACGGAGTATTGAAAAATATAACGTTAAATAACAAGAAATCTCAAGAAGAAATTATCAAAGATATTAAAAGTGGAAAAATTAAAGCTTTATACCTTACTGAGAGACTTGATAATCCAGAAATTGTCAAGAATATTGAATATTTAATACTACAAGATATATTTCCTTCAAAGTGCTTTCAGTTTACAGATGTGGTTCTTCCAACCTGTACATTTATAGAAGATTCAGGAACATTTATTAATTCTGAACAAATACCAAGTTATTTTTCCCAAGCTGCTTTAAAAGTAGGTGAATCAAAACCAGATTGGAAAATTTTTTGTGAGTTAGCTACGATATACGATAACTCAATTGAGAGTGAATTCCGTTTTTCAAGTGCTGATGACATTAATGAAGAAATTATAAAAAAACAAACCGATCTTATTTTACACGATTCAGAAATTCTCATGGAAAATTTCAATGTCCCAACTCACTCATTTGAGGAGAAAACTTCCGAATTTATAACCCAGCGCTCAAAATTAGAATTATTTAAATATCGTGGAGAACCGATATCAAATCAAGTAGAAGATCTAAAAAATTTAATTGAATACCGTAAATCTAAATCTTCTGAGGAAAAACCTAATTTAGAGATAAAAAAGTTAAAGAAAACAAGATTTAAAGTAATCTCTAATAACGAAATTGCTATTAATTTCTTTCAATTAGTGATTGAAGCACCCTTAATTGCAAGTAAAGCAAAACCAGGTAATTTTGTTATTTTAATGAAGGAGGAGATAAGTGAAAGAATCCCATTAACTATCTCTGATTGGGATACTGTTAAAGGCACTATAACACTCTACTTCCAAGAAGCAGGATATTCAACAATGGAATTAACGGATCTTAACACAGGTGATTATTTATATAGTGTTGTGGGTCCCTTAGGAAATGATATCGAGATTAAAAATTTCGGTACGGTTTTATTAGCAGGTGGTTGTTATGGAAATGGTGCTATTTATCCAATTGCTAAAGCATTAAAATCTGCTGGAAATAAAATAATCGTAATTCTAGAAGCAAGAAATGAGAATCTATTCTATTTAGAAGAAGAATTTGAAGAAATTTCAGATCTTATAGTATACTGCACCTCAGATGGGTCTAAGGGTTTGAAAGGTAAAATTTTAACAGGATTAGAGCATATAAACAGCCAAGGGTTAAATTTAGATAGAGCCTATTTTATTGGTTGTACTTATATGATGAGAGATGCATCAGACTACACCAAAGAGCGCGGAAATATCCCTACTTTTGTGAGTTTGAATACTATCATGATAGATGGAACAGGAATGTGTGGCTGCTGTCGTCTAACATTGATTCAAGATGGAAAAGAAATAACGAAATTTGCGTGCATTGATGGACCAATTTTCAATGGTCACCAAATTAAATGGGATGAATTATTTTCTCGTAATGAACGATTTGAAGAACCAGAGATCTCCATTTATCAGACTCACTCATGCAAAGCTATAGAAAAATTCAACGCTGGTGATATTGATGAGTGAAAATGCTCCTAAGAAAAAACCGGATAGAATTTCTAGACAAAAAATGCCGACTCAAGATCCTAGATTAAGAGTTAGAAATTTTGATGAAGTAAATTTAGGTTTTAATACTGAGAGTGCAATAAAGGAAGCAGGAAGATGCTTACAATGTGCAAATCCTCTGTGCATAGAAGGGTGCCCTGTTAATATCAATATCCCTGAGTTTATAAAATTAATAAAAGATGGAGAAATTCAAGAAGCCATCAGAAGTATAAAGGAATATAATATTTTACCTGCTATATGTGGGAGAGTTTGTCAGCAAGAAAACCAATGTGAAGCAAAATGTGTAATGCGAAAGCGATTTGGATCTGTAGCGATTGGTAGTCTTGAGAGATTTATAGCAGATTGGGAAAGAGCAAATCAGCTTAAAGAATGCCCTGATTGTGAACCACCAAACAATATTAAAGTAGGGATCATAGGTTCTGGTCCAGCGGGACTTACATGTGCTGCGGATATGGCTAGATATGGATATGATGTAACTATCTTTGAAGCTTTTCATAAAGGTGGCGGTGTTTTAGTCTATGGAATACCAGAGTTTAGATTACCAAAGGCAATTGTGGAAGATGAAATTGAAACCCTCAAAATGTTGGGAGTGAAGATAGAGTATAACATGATTATTGGGAAAATATTGACTATTGAAGATTTAAAATCCATGGAATTTAGGGCTATTTTTATTGGAATTGGGGCAGGAAGTCCGAGATTTTTGGGAATACCTGGTGAAAATTTAAAGGGTATTGTATCCGCTAATGAATATCTAACAAGAACTAACCTAATGAAAGCATATAATTTTCCACAATATAAAACTCCAATTGTAAAGGGAAAGAATGTTGTTGTTGTTGGTGGTGGTAATACAGCAATGGATTCGGCGAGAACAGCCTTAAGACTTGGAGCGAAAACAGTCACCATCGTCTATCGACGAGCTATGGAACAACTTCCAGCAAGATTAGAAGAAGTACATCATGGAGAGGAAGAAGGTATCATTTTCAAATTATTAACTAATCCCATAAGATTTACTGGTGATGAACAGGGAAAGATTAAAGAGATGGAAGTAATAAAAATGAAACTTGGTGCGCTTGATGAGTCTGGGAGAGCACGACCAATCCCAATTAAAAACTCTGAATTTATGATAAAAACTGATTTAGTAATTATCGGCATAGGTAATAACTCTAACCCTTTATTGACCTCAACTTATCCTGCACTTGAATTAAATAAATGGGGCAACATTGTAGCTGATGATAATGGAAAAACTAATATTGAAGGGATTTATGCGGGAGGAGATATTGTTACTGGTACTGCAACAGTAATATCCGCTATGGGCGCGGGGAGAAAAGCAGCTACTAGTATGAACCAATATCTAAAATTAAAATATCTATAATTTTATGTATTTAGAAAATGTGGATTTCTTGGATATTATTTTATAATTCTATTAAAGAATTTTACTGTTCCTTAAATTTGTGTGAATTTTTTGAGAAATTCCTCTATTTTGCAAATCTTGAAGATATTTATGAAACCAATACGTTTTTTCTTCTTTTCTCTCATATGGGGAGTTTATACGGTTCCCTCCGGAATTGTTACTTTCATCAATGAATATAACTCCCTTATTAATTTTAAAATTATTTACAATCTTCTTATAATCATTGTGTTGAGTTTTGATTTCATGTTTATGGCTAGATTGCACTTCTTTTTAACACCTTAGATCAATATCGTAATTTGTTCAATCTTTACAATGTTTCTTTGAACAAAAAATTAGTTTTTTCAATTTTATTACTTTTATAGATAAAATTAGGTAGTTTCCCTATTTAAGTTTTTCCCCTATATTTCCCGCTTTTCTTAACAATACTAAATTGGTTTCTGACATATATAGTATCAGATTAATAATGAACGAATTTTATTTAATCTTATATCTATATGAACAATGTTCACAAAACAAAATATCATTATTAAGTCTTCTGTTTTTTTTTAAACAATTTTCAGAAAAATATATCAAGATTTAGAAAAACATGTGAAGAACTTGAAAATAAATTAAAAAATTTTATTAATTTATATTATAAACTATTATTCATACTAAATAATTAAAATTTCTTCAGAGAATTTAGCTTGATTTTCTCTAAAATTGAACAAATATATTTTGAGATTGATTATCATGGTTGAAAATTTAGATCCATTTCAAATTTCTCAAGAACAACTATTCAACGCTTGTAAAATTAGTGAGTGCGTTAGTGATGTTTATAAGGTATTGAATGAGCCAGAGAGATTTGTTGAAGTAAAACTCATTATGAAAATGGATGATGGTTCATTAAAAACTTTTAAAGGATTTAGATCTCAATACAATTCTGCTAGGGGTCCAATGAAGGGGGGTATTAGATGGCATCCTGATGAAAGTCCTTCACTAATAAAGGCGTTATCTGCATTGATGACTTGGAAATGTGCTTGCGTAGATATTCCTCTAGGAGGTGCTAAAGGAGGAATAATTGTCGACTCAAAAGAATTGAGTAACAGAGAACTTGAATCACTTGCTAGAACTTACATAAGGCAACTTGCAGATATTATTGGCCCCAATATTGATATACCCGCACCAGACGTTTATACAAATCCTCAAATTATGGCTTACATGCTCGACGAATATGAAAAAATAATGCGTAAGCATGTTCCATCGGTTATTACCGGGAAACCTTTACCTTTAGGTGGTAGTGCAGGACGTATGATTGCGACGGCTAAAGGGGGTGCTTTTTGTATTAGAGAAGCAGCAAAAGAAATTGGCTTAAATTTAAATGGCGCAAAGGTAGCTATACAAGGATTTGGAAATGCAGGTTCATGGACTTCTAAAATATTAACACAAGATTTTAATTGCAAAATCATTGCTCTATCTGATTCCAAGGGAGGGGTATACAATGAAAATGGTATTGATCCTTACAAAGCTAAAGATCAAAAAGCCAAAACATCGACTGTATTAGGTCTAAAAGATACTCAAGAAATAACAAATGAGGAATTATTAGAATTAGAATGTGATATATTAATTCCTGCAGCGCTTGAAAATGTCATTATGCGAAGTAACGCAAAAAATCTAAATTGTAAAATTGTCGCAGAACTTGCAAATGGACCTACTACTCCAGAAGGAGACAAAATTTTATTTAATAATGAAATATACGTAATTCCTGATTTTTTATGCAACGCAGGAGGCGTGACTGTTTCATATTTTGAAATGGTCCAAGGTTATTATCGATATTTCTGGCCAGAAGAGAAAGTACTTAAAACTTTAGATCGTATAATGACAAAAGCTTTTCATGCTGTAATTAATAAAGCAAAAGAATATAATACTCACAATCGAATGGGTGCTTATATTATAGCAATTGATAGGGTTATAACTGCTATGAAATTACGTGGTTGGATCTAGCATTTAAATTAATAAGAGAACAAGAAAGCATTACAATGTTAATTAAATTATTTTTTTTTATGCCTTACTATATCATATTAAATCAACTTATATCATTTATATTGTAGTTTAATCATTTAATTT
>Ga0209977_10001083_pt1 | contig 11635 bp, 9 predicted proteins | sample SumtaG_2_FD_183113 | JGI IMG/M metagenome (GOLD analysis project Ga0209977, IMG submission 183113) | Deep subsurface microbial communities from Indian Ocean to uncover new lineages of life (NeLLi) - Sumatra_00607 metaG (SPAdes) (version 2) | ecosystem: Environmental > Aquatic > Marine > Oceanic... | reverse complement strand
ACGGTGTAATCTTTTAAAATTTCTTTAACGTGTTCTGGAGTTAACATTTTTCTCTAAAAATTTATTTTTGTTTTCTAATTGATAAGTTGTATTAAGAAAAATCTTCTTAAAAAATTAAGTTTTATTCATTTATTCCATAAATTTATGTTAAAACTTAAAATAACGAACTTTTTAGGAAATGGATTTTTATTAAACATAATAGTTTTAGGGGAGCTTTTTTAATTGTCGCACAATTTTGATAACGGTAATCATTTTGATTCTGATAGTACGCCAGAAGAAGCAAACGCAATGAAGATTACTCCAGATTTCGTTCCTATGATCCGAATTATCTTTTGGAACAGCATGGGATTCTTTTTTTTCTCATTTTTAATCCCGTACGTCACAATCCAATTATTAGGAGGGACGGGAACGGTGTTGGGGCTTACATTCTCAATACAAACTATGGGTGGGTTAATCAGTGCTCCAATTGTTGGTTATTTAACTGACAGAGTTTCAAAAAAGCTTTTAATCCTAATAGGGAGTTTTGGGCGTGGGACAAGCTATATTTTAATGTATTTGGGTATATTATTATCTTCTTTATTATTATTCGCTATTGGGATGTTTGTTTTAGGGCTTTTTGTAGGGTTTTTTTGGACACCATTAGATACATTAATTTCTGAGAAGTCAAATAAATCAAATCGTTCTTTTGCGTTCGGAAAACGAGCTGGAATGATAGGAAAAGGAAATCTAGTTGGATCAATTATTAGTGTTATTATTTTTGGTTTAGCAATTACATTTACGCCTGAAAATCTTTTTTTGGTTTACAGTCCACTGATATTGTTTGCTGCATCTAATGTTCTTGGAGGTATAATTTTTCATCGTAAAGTCGATGAAGAACTTACATATGATAAGCATATTTTCAATTTATTTCCATCCTCAGTCGAACCAATCATGGTTTCTAAAGAACCAGTAATACCAGATTCTTCTGTAAAACCCAAGAACAACTTAGCGACGGGATTTTTTTTCGGTTTCAGCGTGTTGACCATTGCCTTTATGTTGAGTAGTATGAATCAATCTTTAGCGTATCCCTTCTTTCAAGTTTATTTGATTGAAGAATTGAAAGTTGAGATGCCTATTCTAGTAATGTTAATTTATTTTCCCTCTCAGGTTTTATCTATGTTATTTGCTCCTAAATTAGGTAAGATTGCTGATAAAGTAAATCCTGTATTAGGGGTTGCAGTTGTAAGCGGGTTAGGGGCGTTAGTAACCTGGTTTATAATTAATTCTACATCGGGATTCATGTTTGGTTTTATTTTACTTTTTGACGCGACTTTTGCTTGGGGGGGGAACTTAATTTTACAAAATGTCCTCAGTCGAATATCAAAAATCCACCGTGGAAAAATTTTTGGGGCGGCTCAGTGGTTAAGCTTATTAGGTGCTGTTTTAGGCCCAACTCTAGGAGGTTTGGCTTGGGATAGTTTAGGTCCAAGCGCTCCTTTCATGATCTCGATATTTATCGAACTATCCGTAATTCCTTTGTATGCAATAGCGATTATATCTTTGAAGCCTTATATGGCGGAAAAAGTAGATTAGAGAAATTATTTCTTAAAGAAGCAATTTAAGTTAATTCTTTATTCAACCTATTTGCAACCTCAATTGATAAACTAAAAATGTTATTTAAACCCTCTTTAGAAACTAAACTCATCGTATCTTTTTTAGAATGGACATATTTCATACTTCCAGTGGAAGCAAGTACGCAAGCCTTATACCCCATGTTTACGATGGGCATATGATCTCCAGCTGCTCCTATAGGAAAATATATCTCCTTTATTTCAATCCCTAAATCTTTACAACTATTCCTAAATAGCTCGTTTAATTTTGTACTGGTTGTTTTCTTAGGAATTCCGTGAGATGTTACGTTTCTTAGCACGCCATGTGCACCTACAAGATCATAGTTTATAAAATATGTTATGTCTTTATCTAATTCATTTTTGTGTTTCTGGATGAAATCAATCGCTCCACCTAAGTTAAGTTCTTCAGAACCCGTAATTAAAAACGTAAAATCAATATTTTCTAAAGGATTGTTCTTAAAATATTTTGAGAGGGCAATAACTGTACCAACGCTCGTGGCATTATCTGTCGCTCCTGGAGATTTATTACCGACTTTATTGAAAAAATTTAATATTGTTAATATCCCTATTACTATGCTGACGCCCAAAAGGATGTTATCCAAGATGAGATTATTAAACATAAAAATAATCTTTAAAACGCTTAAGACGAAAAATACAACTAATAGAATTATTCCGCCAAAAACTGAGCCCATTATTAAATAAATCCTAAAAATTGATGAGTATACTTGAGACTTCGAATCGTAATGAGCAATAAAGATAAGATTGGCCAAAGAATTCTTGCTTTTTAAATTTACATAAATGTTTTCAGTTTCGAAATTATAGATATCATTCTTCATTAATTTTATCTTATTTGAATCAGAAATCTTAAGTAACTTTAATATACATATTACAATTAGAGTAATGATAACCAACGATAAAATTGGTAAATTGTAATAAGATATCGCTAAAAGGATATATATTATTCCCATAGTTAAAAATAAAAGTTCGATCCTCTTCCAATTGTTTAGCGAAGTTTTAAATTTCTCGCGATTGACGGTATTATAACCCATCTTTTCAAACTCGTCTACGACTACTTTGATTGCCCTTTTTTCTCCTTCTGAGCCAACTAATCGAGGAAATGATAATCTTTTAGTAATTTCATAAGCTAAATTTTCATCTATTGACATAGTACCCTAAATTAAATTCTTTGTACAAAATATTTATAGTTATCCAACAAAAATGTTTAAAAATAAAAAATAGAACTTGGATTTTAAAGAAATGATTTGAACCATTCTAATGGAAGCGTACTTTTGACTTTCTCCAAAAACTCGGGCATCGTCAATATTCCTAAATCGGAGATTATTTCTTTAAAATAGTTAGATGGTGTTATATCAAAATAAAAATTATGGACTTTAAACAATTCTTTTTTAATTTTTTTAGAATATACCTCGTAGATTGGCTTTTGTTCAACAATTACTTTCTGGTTATAATGACTCTTTAAATTATATTTATAAGAATCCCCAACAGCGTAAACATCTTTATTATTCGCAGCGGCAATACATGCTAAAGGATAACTTCCTATCTTATTTACTATTGACCCATCTCGCAGTACGCTATCAATTCCGAGAAGAACTATATCAACTTTTTTGATAAACTTCCCCATCGCTGAATCTGCTATTAAATGTGTTTCAAAATTAGAAGACAATATTTCGGCGGTACGTCGCCCTTCAAGCAAAGGACGAGATTCTAAAACATAAAAAGTAAAATCGTTTTTTATATTTTCTTTCAAATGCTTAATAATTGTAGTACTGTAAGAGATTAACATTATGTTGAGTTTTTTCCCTTCAAATCTATCTAAAAACGAATGAAACGAGGAAGTTAAAGCGTTATCTATTCTTAATCTTTCTGCAGGAAATGTCTTTAATTTTTCTAAAAGTGTTTGTTTGCTGAAAAATTCCAAATCATGAATAAAATATCCAATTGTATTGATTATAGGAGCCATACTTGGGCGAATGTTAAATAGTTCTTTAGATATTTCAAATATAACCTCTTTTATATCTATATTAGGATCTTTTATAGTATGAAGCTGAGCTTCTAAAATTTCAAGTGCGATTTCTATTAATTCACTCGCTCCAGAAGTTTTATCTGTTTTTAAGTCGTGAATCATATGTAAAATGGTTTTGCTAATCATAATGGTTTTCACTTTATGATTTAAAAAAAATTTTGTTGTTAAAATAGAAATAGTAAGAACATAAATATATAATTTCAGAGAGAAAATTTTTCCTAAAAATGTTTAAATTTTAAATTATTCGTTTTTAGAGAGACTATCCGCTATTTTAACATAATTTTTTTAAATTTTTCTTTTTTAGATTTTTATAAACTATTAAATTCATGCTTAATTTTATACCATTAATGACGCCATCTAAAACTTTTAACTTAAATGTTAAAGATATTTCATTTATTAACGATATTCAATCAATGGCAGTTGTAGGCCCTTCAAAGAAACGAAACTTCTTTTTCCTTAGGAATCACCAAGAAAATTTTAAGGGAGATCTTTATGCTGTCCATTCCACAGTTAAAGAAATTCCTAATTTTCCAGTTGCGAACGTTTATTCTTCTATTAAAGACATTCCTGGAAAAGTTGATTTTGCTTTCATTACAGTGCCCGCGTTACAAGTATTAGATGTTATCGACGATTGCGTGGAAAAAGGTGTTAAATTAGTCAACATCTTTACAGCAGAGTTTTCCGATGCAGGAACTAAAGATGGTCGTCGTTTAGAGAAAGAAATAATAGAATGCGCTCAAAACAAAGTTAGAATTCTTGGACCTAATGGGATGGGAATATTTTACCCAAAATTAGGCATAGCTTGGCGTTCAAAATTCCCAACGACTCCTGGAAATATCGGGTTTATAGGCCAATCAGGAGGAGTATGTAATATTGCTATTTATACTGCGAAAGAAATGGACATTCATTTTTCCAAAGTGTTCTCATTTGGGAACGGAGCAGATTTAGACTTCATAGACATTTTACATTTTTTTAGCAACGACGATGAAACTGACTTGATTTTGTGTTATTTAGAAGGTATTAAAGAAAATCGAGGAGCTGATTTAAGACAAGTTCTTGTTGATAACAAAAAACCGATTGTTGTTTTAAAAGGTGGAAAATCCGAAAGTGGGGCGCTAGCAGCTAGAACTCATACAGCATCTCTCTCGGGTAATACTCAAATTTGGAATTCTATTTTCAAACAACATAATCTTATTGAAGTTGAAACATTAGAACAATTGATGCATACTGCGCGGTTAATAGACTTCTACGGAATTAATGATTTACAAAATATTGCTGTTTTCAGTTTAAGTGGAGGTTATGGGGTTATCTTAGTTGATCTAATTGAAAAATTCCGAATGAACGTACCTCAATTTAGCCCTAAAATTCAAGAACAATTGGATAAAAAATTCATTATTCGTGGTACAAGTTCCAAAAACCCTTTAGATGTAGCAGCACAACTATTTTACAGCCAAAGCATTAAGGAAATAATTGATCTTGCTTTATCCGATGAAAAAATCGACGCCCTAATTATGGACCTTCCAAGTTGGTATTTTGATCCCGGGTATTCCATAACACCAGCTGAGAACTTTGAAGTTGATATGCTTGAGGCTTTATATTTAGGGCATAAACATAATAAACCATTAATTCCAATTTTAGAGAGAGCCCACCGTCCCGAAGAAAGTTATCGCATTTCTAGATTATTAGCAAAAAAGAGAGTACCTGTATTTGGAGATCCTCTTGAATTCATTCCTTTATTACCTAAAATTACTAACTATAAGAGAAAACTAAAAAGTTAAGAATATCTTTAAGATTTTTTAGTATTTTGATAAATTTCCTAAAATATTTGGGGACTTTTATATTCGCCAAAAACTTCTCTTAAGACGCTACAAATCTCTTCTATTGTAGCATAGGTTTTAACTACTTCAATCATGATTGGCATAATGTTCTTAGCAGATTCAGCCACTTTTTTTAATTCAGTTAGTTTTTTTTCAACTAAGGTCTCATCTCGACTTTTTTTTAATTCACCGAGAGACAATATAATTTTTTGTTCCTCGTCAATATCGTGTTTAAAGGTTTTTATTTTACACTCTTCTTCAGTACAATAAATATTTACACCAATTACTTGATTAATTCCCGCTTCTATTTTCTTCTGTTCATAGTATGCATTATTTTGGATTTCCCGTTGAATGAATCCGCTCTCAATGGCAATAGATATACCTCCCATTGCGTCAATTTTTTCAATATATTCTAAAGCTTTTTCTTCTAATTTTGAAGTTAAGTACTCAATATAATAAGAACCCCCTAATGGGTCCACAACATCGGTAACTCCCGATTCATGAGCAAGAACTTGTTGAGTTCTTAAGGATAATCTCACAGAGTCTTCTGTTGGAATTGCTAAAGCCTCGTCTGCACCACAGGTGTGAAGCGATTGCGTTCCCCCTAGAATTGCTGCTAGCGCTTGAAGGGTTACTCTGATAATATTTACGTTAGGTTGTTGAGCCGTTAGAGTAACTCCCGCAGTTTGAGTATGAAATCGTAATCTCATTGAATTTGGATCCTTAGCGTGGAACCTATCCTTCATTATTTTTGCCCATAACTTTCTAACTGCCCTTAATTTAGCAATTTCTTCAAAAAAATTATTATGAGTTGTAAAAAAGAAAGATAATCTTGGGGCAAATTCGTCAATATTAACTCCCCGACTAAGGACTTCTTCAACATATGCGATACCGTCTGCTATCGTAAAGGCAATTTCTTGAATAGCATTACATCCCGCTTCTCGCATGTGGTACCCACTAATGCTGATGGTATTAAAACGGGGTAAATTTTTGGAACAATATTCAATTACATCTGCTACTAATCTTAAAGATGGTTTAGGAGGATAAATATATGTCCCTCTTGCGATATACTCTTTTAAGATATCATTTTGAACCGTACCAATTAATTGTTCAGGTTTTATTCCTTGTTTCTCGCCTACAACGATATACATTGCTAAAAGCACTGAAGTAGGAGCGTTAATAGTCATACTTGTTGATACCTTATCTAAAGGAATCCCTTCGAACACTTGTTCAAAATCTCTCAAGGAGTTAACCGTTACACCAACCTTTCCTACTTCTCCTAAACAGATTTTATTGTCACTATTATAGCCCATCTGTGTTGGCAAATCAAACGCAATTGAAAGCCCTTTTTGCCCTTGTGATATTAAATATTTGAACCTTTCGTTTGTTTTGGAAGCATCTGCAAAACCGCCATATTGTCTCATTGTCCAAATTCTTCCACGATACATGTTTGGATATACACCTCTCGTAAATGGTGGGTTTCCCGGAAATCCAAGGTCTTCTAAATATTTAATATTTTTGAGATCACCAGGTCCATAGACATGTTTTAAAGGTATGTTTGAAGGAGTTTCGAAAGTCTCTCTTCTTTCTCCTCGTTCGATATATTTACTTAAAACCTTTTCTTCCCATTCTTTTCTTTCTTGTTCAATTTTTTCCAGTTCTTCATTAGAGAACATATTTTCTACTACCTCTTTATTTGGTTACTAAATTGGTTCGAAAGCGTAATCATATACTTCCTTACCATCTAAATTATCACAAATTTTTCTATAAATTGGCTTTAATTTCATCCCAACTTTTAAACGATCTTGGAGCGTAATTTGTCCAAGAGCTTTAATTCCGTTCTCAAACTCAACAACTCCAAGTGTATAAGAAGGTTTATTGCGAAACTCAGCAGGAGGCGCTTTTAATATCGTAAAGGTTAATAATTTAGCGTTTCCAATCGCAACAATCTTTTCAAATTTGTCGTGTTTACATTTTAAACATCTAAGATGCGATGGATGCTGTAAAAATCCACAATTATTACATTTTTTCCATTCTATTTTTTCTTCATTATTCACTAATGTCTCACTTTTTCATCCAAAACATATAAAACTAATTGTAAAAAAATGAAAGTTATGAAGATAAAGCCTTGAATTTAGAATATAGTTCATTAATGATAACATTAAAAGCCTCATGAACTCCTTGCCCTGTTTTTGCAGATGTTAAGTAAAACCCAAGAAAGTTGTGTTTATTTACAATATTTTGAATTTTATCGATATCTAAATCATTTTCCTCTACTAAATCAACTTTGTTAGCAAATAGAACTACAGGAATGTTCCCACAATACTTTTTTAGCTCATTATACCAGTCCTTGATATGGATAAAACTATCTTCACCCAGTTCATTTTCTTCAAGACTACAAACAATAATACACGCCCTGCTTTCTTTGTAAAATAAAGGGCGTAAAAAATTGAAATCATCTTGAGCAGCAATATCCCAGAATATTAAATTAATTACAGCTTCATCAATTTGTTTGTTAAATCTTGAAAATTGGGCGCCAATAGTTTTGATATAATCCTTCTCAAAAGTTCCTTTCGTAAATTTCTTAATTAAGGATGTTTTACCAACCGCTCCGTCCCCAATAACGGTTATCTTAAATCCAAATTCTTCAAAATTAGTCATTAATTTCTTAAATACCTTTCAAATTATATTATCTTAATAATTTAAAATTAGACATTATCTAATATAAAATTATAACTAATTGAATAGTCTAAAAAATATAATTTCTTTAAATTAGAAATTAAAATTCATTTAATGCAACATTTTTAGTGATAAATGTTTCTGTTATTAAGGATTCAAGTAAGGGGATATCTTTTAAGTGAATAGACTGGTTTATTTGAAAGGATTTAAGTAAATTTTGCCAAATATCATCTTCTTTTTGTATGTGATCAATAAAATAATTTATCTTCTGATGAGCATAATAGGAATCACCTTTAAATATATAACAGATAAAAAACGGTGCCACAGATTTCAGAAGGAGAGTATAGTTCCCAAAAATAAATCGATCAAGACCTTCAGAAAATGTTTCCTTCATAAAATAATCTATAGTTGTTAAGAAACCACTAAAAAGATAGGATTCAAATTCTTTTTTCTCATTAAATGAGTGAGAAAATAATGGAGTACCACCTTCGGTTATTATTAAAATTGTAACAGGATTTTCTTCTGATGCCTCTGGTACTCCAATCATTCGTTTCCTTACCATATTTTCCATTTGCTCGTTCAAACCAGCAAGTTTCCAGCGTTCAGATATTAGCGCTTTTGATTCCTTTAAATTCTCCCACATTTTCAATTGTTTAAGTAATTCATCATGTGCATATGAGATTTTCATTGCTAATCGTTTTATACCATAAGATTCCGCTATTTTTTGAGCTTGAGTTAAATAACGCCTTGCTGTTTTCATATTGAAATTAATTAAAGCTACTTTGGCTCGTAATATGAAGGTCTCACAAAAGACTAGATATGAATGTTGCTTTTCAGCAATATCCAATAGCCTGGAAATATAATAATTAAGTTCATTAAGTACCTCAATATTATTCTCTATACGATATTCCGTGAGAAGTATGTAACAAAGATGGATATGAGCTTTTATAATAAGATCAAAAGATATAGTTTTAGTTTCTACAATTTCTTTGAATAATTCTTCTGCTTTTGCTTTATCTCGGATTCGAGAACTTGTTTTTAAAATTACGGCTTTATCAAATTTGTAAAGAAATCCAATTCTTTCATTTTTTTTTTGTTTATATATATTTTCCAAGCGGTGAAAGTATTTTTGAGCACGTTCGTTATCTCCATGTTCAACGGTTAAGGTTATTAAACTTTCAATAGTGCCTTCAATAGAAAAAAAACCTTGAGGAATCTGCTCTAAAAGATTTATACTTTCCTCCAAATGTTCCAAAGCAAGTTCATATTCACCCATTTCACCATATAAATTCCCCATATTATTTAATAGAATGGCAATATTAAAACTACTCTTTATCTTTTTAAATAATTCTAAAGCCTTTATGTTATATTTCAAGCTTTTATCCATTTCACCAATAGATGTATAATATACTCCAAAATAGAGTTGACACAGAGCAATCCAGAAGTGATTAAATTTAATTTCCTTTGCAAGAGATAATGCTTTTTTGATGTGCTCCCTACAAAGATCAAACTTGCTTTTTACTCGCATTAAATAACTCGCCATTATAAGATTAGCCCAGACGATTTCGAATGATTTATCGAATTTTTCTTGTGAATCTAAGATCCACTCTAAAGACTTCTCAACCAAATCTACTTTACCACCATGCAATCCAACAAAGGCTATTGCTACACTTAAACGAGCTTTTCTTTGAGTTATAATTTCTTTAGACCCATTTGAAATAGACTTTATTACTGATTCAATTTCTTTAAAAAAATTGAACGCTTCCTCAAATTTACCAGCTATAGCTAATCCAGTAATAATAAAAAATAATCCATCAAGAGATTGGAGTTTATCATTACATTTTTGACCTTCTTTATAAATTGTCTCGCCTAAACTAATGAGATCTTCCCCTTTATTAAGATAAAAGAGAATTAATCCCTTAAGAAACTGAAAATAACTTTTTTGCTGAAGACTAAGCCCCTCAAATTGGTTCCAATCGTTAAATAGTTCAAGAGCTTCATCAAGCTTACCATCATCAAATAGTTGTTCCGCTCTTGTTAATTCCTTTAGTTCTGGATGAGACATATATCCCTTTAATTTGGATTATAACCTTATGAATACATTAAGTGACTCATGATTTTAAATCTAATGTTTGATGAACTATTTTCTTAATAAAAATTTGTTTGATACCAGTTATCTAATTTCCTCATTTGTGAGTCGTAAATAGATAGGAAAGAATTTATGAAAAAGAATCTGCTATTTGTTAGATAGGTTTCAAATTACATACTAAAAAAGAAAAAAAAAGTATTTTTAATTATTAGATTTATCCTCTCTGTTTCATATAGCTGTAAATACCCAATACCAAGAGTACGGACATTATGATTACATCCATGATAAGCTGAGTCACAAGTTCAGGAGAGAATACTGAGCCATAAAAAGCAACCATTGAACCTTCCACAATAATGTTAATTAGTAACCAAAGATACAATACCTCATATGCCAATTTAATCTTTTCCCAATCCCAATCCTTATTGAGAAGTACTAATAATGCGAAAATTACCACTGTAAATAATGCTCCACCAAACATTCTTGGATGAAGGGGATTTTGCCAAGTTGGCATATTAAGCGCGGCTAAGAAAAAATCCGTAACAAATATGAGCAATACCGCAAATATTAAACTAACGATACCGTATAACAGAATTGAAATTTTTGTAATTTTTTTAATTTCGGTCATTTTTTTTGATCAACTCTTTTTTTTTTAATCTTAATTTTAAATTTATCATCAATATGATGATTAATTAAATGTTGATGTATAGTTGCATTTATAATTGAGCTTCCGATAGTTCCACGATAGTTTCGATTCTTTATGGAAGTTCTATGAAATAGATATAAATAGAAAAGAAACCGATCTATAATTTAGAAAAAAGAATTTTGTTTTCTCAAATTATGGGAATCATAAATTATCCTCCAGAAAAGATCTATAGCCCTTCCAAGTTGAAAAAGCCGGACTATGACCATATTATTCTCTGGATGTTGAGTAATAATGATATATGTAAATGGGCGGATTTTCATCAAGAACCAATTGAAATTCCTACAGGTACATTATCTAGACATCTAGATAAGTTAAAACGTAAAGGTTTTGTAGAAAATTATGCTAGAGGATATTACAGAATTACCTCAGAGGGAAAAAAGAAATTTCATGAGCTATCAAGTGTTAAGAAAAAGGCGCGTAAACTAAATTATCCTCCTAAAATAATCTTAAAAAGTGGAAGAAATTACTCTCACTGGATTCTTTGGATGGTTTACAATAATAATTATTGCAAAAGGTCTGATTTCCTTGAAGATCCATTATCCATAAATCAATCTTCATTGTCAAAGAATTTGAGTTTATTAATCGAAAGGGGTTTTGTAATAAAAGAGGATGGAAAATATGTAATTACCCGAGCAGGTAAATCAGAGTATTCAAGGATGCTTCAAAATTATGATTTAGATAGACAAACTATTT
>Ga0209977_10001082_pt1 | contig 11645 bp, 10 predicted proteins | sample SumtaG_2_FD_183113 | JGI IMG/M metagenome (GOLD analysis project Ga0209977, IMG submission 183113) | Deep subsurface microbial communities from Indian Ocean to uncover new lineages of life (NeLLi) - Sumatra_00607 metaG (SPAdes) (version 2) | ecosystem: Environmental > Aquatic > Marine > Oceanic... | reverse complement strand
CAGAAATATTTGAAGATGTTCAGAGAGACAAGATTTACTTCGAATTAAAACATAAAGATAGGAGTTTTATACAATAATTACCTAATTTAAGCTTATGAAAATCAGTTTTTCCTTATCCTTTCATGACTCTTTAAAGAGAAAGAGATTGAAATAATTTTAGTCTACTCTTTATATTCTCTATCTAAGAACTCAATGGCTTTTTCCATGTCTCTTAACGCTTTTTTTCTCTCTTTAGGACTCATATTATAGAAATCGGCCTCAGAATCTATCCCAATTTTTTGGGATTCAGCTTGTGACTTGAATTTCTTATATACTAAGGCGTTTATATAGCGTTCGTAATGGCCTAATGCTTTATTAATACTGGGGTTATCTTTAATCTGATCCCATAATTCAAGGGTTTCTAAACTTCGAACACCTATATCAATTCTAAACCAGCTAATTGGAAATAGTAATTTCTTTTTGATCCCGTATTCGATTACTTTGATATTATCATCATCGATATACACCTCAGCAATTTCATCCTTGCTAAAAACAATATTATCACTTATAATATACATGTTTGCAGCGTTTCTTGATGTACATACAAGTCCTACAGCAAAACCTTTTGCTAATCGTAATTGATTTATTAGATCTTCTAATTTTGACCCTTGAATATGAACATTTTTTTTTTTGTTTCCTTGAAATTCAATTTTTATTTTGTTGATACCATTGTCGTCTATAATAATCTGGGGAAATAATCCTTTTTCCCGTGTTCTTTTATGAGCTTCTAACAATTTGTTAATAATCTCGTAATCTAACTTAAGTCCTTGGATAACGGTTGTATTCGCGTCTAGAAAAGCATCTACTTCAAAATCGGCGATTCCATAAAAAACCTTTCGATTATTGATAATCTGGTAGAATGTTTTTACAATCGTATCTACTAATGCTTCTGGATCTTCTCGGATCGAATCATATTCGGTGGTGGTAAAAGTGTCTATACTATCTTCTAATCCCTCCTCTTCGTAAAAAGCAGCCCACGACATTTCAGTATAAATGTTTCCTTCATTGTAGAAGTTATGCTCACTATCTATGCTGATGATCGACTTAGCTCCACCAATCTCTACGCCTTTTTTAGTGCTTAAAGAACTAAATATTTTCAGTGGTGGATTGTAAAATTCAAGCGACAATTAAATAACCGTTTTATTTATTTTGCTTTAAAATATTAATAGAGTTCATATTATTAAATTTGGGGGTTTTTAAATATCTAAATAATAGGCTAGAAGTTATTTGACAATTCAACGGTGCTCTTTTAGCCTTACTCAATGGGGATTTTAACTATAAAAGTAGAACCATTACCTTTTCCTTCAGATTCAGCCCAAATCTCTCCTTGGTGGAGTTTGATGATTTCTTTTGATATAAATAATCCTAAACCAGTGCTCCCTAAATCCATGTTTAGATCTTTCTTCAGCGGAGATTCTATTGTGCTAAATTTCTTGAAAAGATATTTTATTTCTTCACTAGATAAACCCACACCAGAATCACTTATTTTTATCTGAGCAATTTTGCCATCAGACTGCATTTTTATTTGAATTTTACCGTTAGAAGGAGTGTATTTAATTGCATTTGATATTAGATTCGTTAGCACTAGCTCAATTCGAGACTCATCTATATCCAAAATAACATCAGGTTGGATATCAACTATAATTTCGTGATTGCGTCTATTACTAAAATATTTCATTTCTTTTATGCAATTTTGAATTAAATCGCATAAATTTGTTTTCCTTTTCTTTAGTCTAAATGTTTTCGATTCCATTAAAGATACATCTAGCAAATCATCCACTAGTTTTTTTATCCTTTTAGTTCCACTAAATGCCATATCTAAAAGTTCCAGTTGTTCCAGATTGAATTGTTCTTTATTCATAATATCTAATAACTGATATGCACCATAAACCGTAGTTATGGGAGTTTTTAACTCGTGAGAAGCTCGATCAATAAATTCCTTTCTCATTTCATTTAACTCCTTTAATTTTATCTCTAATTCTTTTGTGTCTGATATGTCATGACCCATTACCATAATATACGTTTTATCTCCCATTTTCACTAAAGAGGACTCGTAATTTACCCATATTATGCTCCCATCTTTTTTAATTAATTGAAGATCTATAGATGGTGTAGATCCTCCATCTGAAATTTTCTTAAATCTCTTAAGCAAAACGGGTAAATATTTTGAAGGCATAAATGGAAGTGCGCTATAACTCTTACCAATGAGTTCACTCCTCTCGTATTTAAGTAATTTTTCTAAAGCAGGATTGCAATCCTCTATTTTACCTTTTTTGTTTATAAGCAAGATCGAAACCGGTGATTTCTCAAAAAGGATTCGATATTTCTCCTCTGAATGTCGTAATTCCTCCTTAGCTTTCTTTTTTTCTGTTATGTCTATATACGAAACTAAGTAGCCAGGTTTATTCTGGAATGTTATACGTTTATTGTAAATTTCTAACCATATAGTGCTCCCGTCACTATGAATTCCACGAGCTTCATAATATTGAATGTTGGGATCATCCTGATTATCAATTTTTGTAGCGAACTTAATAACTTTTTTCTTATCCTCGGGATGAATCGTTTTAAAGAATTCTCCGGGTAACCAGCTTAATATGTCACTTACTGAATATCCTAGAATATTCGCAAGTGTTTGATTCACATATTTTATTTTTTCATCTTGGATAATAGATATCCCCATCAAAGATTGCTCTGAAATTGTGCGGAACTGTTCTTCAGATTCTTTTATTCTCTCTTCAGCTTTTACCATTTCAGTAACATCGTGAATAATACTCCTCATACCAATAATATTAGTACCTTTATAAATAGGAGTAACATTTAGACTTCCATAAAAAATTGTTCCATCTTTTTTTTTTAATTGCATAATTAAAGGATCGACAGTTTTACCCCTAAAAATTAGGCTAAGATTCCTTATAACTTCATCTCTATCTTCTTCGACAATGAAGTGAAACACATTTAATCCTTTCTTGAAGTCTTCATGAGAATACCCAAATATTTGTGAAGCGATAGTATTTGTATATGTTAATTTAAAATTTGAATCAAGCTCGAAAATAACTTCCGGTAGAGAATTTGCTAAATCCTTGTATTTCTTTTCGGATTCAATCAATTTTTGAGCAGCTTCTTTCCTTTCACTAATATCCCTTGAAATTGTTAGAACATAGTTCCTATTATCCTTATTTTTATAAAATCTACCTGATGTTTCTATCCAAATATAATGTCCATTTTTATGTCTTATCCTAGCTTCAATAGAACCATCTCCTTGATTAAATGCTTTAATAACTAATTCTTCATCTTCAGGATGTACGAAATCCAAAGCTTTTTTATTTATAAGTTCTTCAGAGGAGTATCCCATTAATCTTTTATGTGCTTGCTCGTTAATATATTCTATTTTCAAATCATCATTAATAACTGTTATCAAATCGTGAGCATTCTCTGAAAGGAGTCGATATTTTTCTTCCGATTCTTCAATCTTTTCTTGAGTAATTTTCATCTCTGTAATGTCGTGTATTATACATCTCACTCCGATGACTTTATTATCTTTAAGAATTCGGCTTGCGTAAATATTAGCAAAAAAATGTGTTCCGTCTTTTCTTTTTAGCTTCAGTGCTAACGGTTTTACATATTTTCCCCTAAAAATTTGTTTAGTTTGTTTCAAAGTCAATTCTTTATCTTCCAACGATACAAATTGGAAAATACTCATACCTTCTCTGAATTCTCTATTTGTATAACCAAAAATTTTAGAGGCGATTGAATTTGTATAGGTTATATTAAAAGCTAAATCAATTTCAAAAATAACTTCTGGAAGGGAATCAGCTAAATTTCTGTATTTTTCTTCCGATTCTTTTAATTTAGCTTCTGCAATTTTTCGTTCTGTTATATCTTGAGCTATACCTTCAATTAGAATCTCATTTCCAATCTTTTTAAGGGAATTTTGAACATTTATCCAAGCTATTGTTCCATCCTTTTTTTTAATTTTAAAATCTAGTGGCTTTAACTTCTTTCCTTTCAAAGCATCTTCGTAGTTACTCTTAAAAATCTCTATTTGCTGGGGAGAAAAAATTCCTAAATGCGTGTATCTTTTTCCTATTACTTCGGTTTTATTAAATCCAAAGATTTTCTCACTAGCAGAATTAACGTTCAAAATAACTCCTTTACTATCAGTAACCGTGAGAGAGATAGGCGATGATTCATATAAACCTCGATACCGTTCTTCAGATTCTTTTATTTCTTGTTCTAAAGTCTTGCGTTGGCTTATATCTTTTGTTAAAACTTGAATATAACTTTTTTTATCAAGCTCTATTTTTGACGCGATGACATTAACCCAAATAAGTTTTTTATCTTTGTTATAAATTTGAATATCTTCCGGACCAAATATACCTCCACTTAATAAGTGTGTAAAAATCTTTTTCATGCGGACCATTTCGTCTGCGGGAACAGCATAGAGTTCGGTAAATTTAAGATTAATTAAGTTTTCTCTTTCAAATCCAAAAAGATTTAATGTAGCAGAATTAATTTCAACAATTTGACCATTCATATCTATTAGTACGATAGAGATTGGAGTACTGTCAAAAATTAGTTTATAGTTATCTTGAGGGAGGAAAGAACCCTCTACTTTATTATTAGGGCTTGTCAATATTCTTAAACAATGAGAATCTAGTTTATTCTAATTTCAATTTATTAAATTAGTAAATTAATAAATTCAGTATTTTTTAATATTCTCTTTATTCTCAATGTGCGTTCGATTATCTTAGAATAAAAATTTGTTATAAATGTTTTTTACGGAATTCTGAATACTGATAAAGAACTTTTAAACATTTTGGTGGTGCGTCCCAGAAGTCAAAAGTTGGTAAATCGTAGGACATAAATTTTTGAAACCATGAAAACTTGTATGGAAAAGGGCCGCAGAAATAAACAGGGATAGAAAACTTCTTCATTAATCTCTTTATAGGTCTTAAGACGGATCTATCTAACATGTGAGCCATATCTTTTAAATTTTCATCGATCACCATACCAGATTTTTCAATTGTTTCTATCACATCGTCAAAGTCAAATAGGCCCCATACAATAATACTATCAACTTCTCCAGATTTCATCAACATCTTCGGAAATTTGTAAAAAATATTTAAAAAGTTTACATCGAAAGTAACATCAATAGGATTGTTCGCGCTCGCAGTAAAAGGTATTAATTCCGAAAGAGCATCCTTTAGTTGTTTAGAAAATTCTGGAACCTCTAACCCATATAGTTCTGAAGACTTTGCCATCATTGAGCCACTACCTCCTGAATCCGTAATAATTCCGACTCGATTACCTTTCATAAATATGTTATATTTTTGAGCAAAAGATAATGTCCTCAGATAATATAAAAAGTCTGTAATATAATTAGTTGAAATTATACCAGAATCTTTGAAAACTGCGTCATAAATTTTTTGATCACCACTTAAAGAACCAGTGTGACTTTTGATCGACCTATTTGCTGCTTTAGTCCCTCCAGTATAAATTGCTACAATTGGCTTTTTAGGAGTAATCTCTTTTACAAGTTTAATGAATTCCTTTCCGCGTTTAATTTCTTCAATATAAAGCCCAATCACCTCAGTTTGGGGATCATCCTTAAAGTATTTTAAAAAATCAACCATATCGATATTTCTTTCATTACCTATTGAAATCGATTTGCTGATGTTTACACCCATTTCCCTTGCGTGCCAGAAAGTTTGGGCAGCAATCGTGCCTGATTGACTTATTATTGAGATATTTCCTCTTTTTGGGGTAGCGTATGGCCAAAAGGTATTAATATAAGCATTTTCTTTTTCAGGAAATCCGTACCATGCGTTATAAATACCTAGGCAATTCGGACCAATAAACCGCATGTTATGTTTTCTAGCAATATCATCAATCTTTTTCGATAATTTTACGCCTTCTTCTCCTATCTCCCTAAATCCACCAGAAGTTATTAAGAGGTTTTTAATGCCCTTTTCTCCACATTCTTCCATAACTTGAGGGACTGCTCTGGTAGGCAATATAAGGAAGGCAAGATCAGGTACTATGGGTAAATCCTTTACAGATTTATATGCCTTAAATCCTTGAACATTATCTAGCCTGGGATGTACTGGATAAATATTACTACTAAATCCGCCACCAGCTATTATGTTACGTAGCTGCATTGAACCCATTGTTGTAAGCAAATTATTGTTTGCACCAAATATTGCAATACTTCTTGGATTAAGAAATGGATACAAAAAGTGATCCTTATTCAGTTCTTTTTCGTGGTTTTCAGTCAAATTTAAACCCTAACATTAGAAAAATTTTAACATAAAATCAATTAATTTTATAAAATCACCCTTAAAATATGAGTTTTCTTTATATTTTTTTGTCAAATAATAAATGAATGAAATTTTAACAAGTATTTTAGGTATAGATCGAAATTTGAGTTCAATTATTTTATAAATGGATGTAATTCATTTTTTACCAGTGCTACCAAAGCCTCCTAAACCCCGCTCTGATTCTGGTAGTTTATCAGTTTCTTTGAATTCGTAACGATGGACTTTGCCTAGAATTATTTGACATATCCTTTCTCCTCTGTTTAAAATTATATCTATGTTTGAAAGGTTTACTACAATCGCCATCCATTCATTTCTATACCCGGTATCAATTGTGCCAGGAGAGTTTATAATAGATAAGCCCTCCCATAGAGCTAAACCACTACGAGGAACAACTTTAAAGTAATATCCTTCTGGAATAGCCGTCGCAAAACCTAAAGGACATCCAATTCGCTCTAATGGTTTAAGGGTATAGGTGTCAGAATTAATTTCTAGTAATTTTTTTTTACCGTTTTCGTTAATAATTTTCTTAAAACCCATAATATGGGCATCAGCGCCAGCATCTCCTTTTTTTGACGGTTTGGGGACGATAACATCCTTATTAATTTTCTTGAAAGGTATAGTCAATTTCTCTGTATCCTTTTTCATCTTAACATCTAATATTTCAGAATATAAAAAAGAGTTTTTATTAAAGAATAATTAAAACTGATAAGAAAAAACATTATAAAACCATTAATCATTAACAGAATTATCATCAGAAGATATTACTAACGAAATTATTATTAAGTGAGAAAATATGATTGTAACTGATAGGTACGACCCTCGATTAGAGAGAGACGAACTTAAAGAAATTTTTGACGATTTTATTGAAAACAAATCCTATTTCATATCAACTTGGCAAGAATTTGAAAAGGAATTAAATAAAAGAGTTCTGGACCTTCAATATCGAAATTCTATGGTAGTTGCTAAAGAAGAAGGAAAGATCGTCGGTTGGGGGACCTACACCTTGATTAAAGATTATTTAGGTAATAATAGAGCCCTTATACACCAAGTTTTAACTAAAAAGGAAGATTCTTATAGAAAAGGAATTGAGGAACAAATAGTTCGAGAATTAAAATTGTATATTAAAAGAACTCTTAATTTAGATAAGGTATTTTTAATTTGCCAAGATTCAGATAGCGCTCTAAGGAACTTAGTTATGAAATTTGGGGCGAAAAAATCTAAAAATTATTGGTACGAAAATGATATCTAAGTGAAAATTTTTGACTGATAAAGTAAAGCTGATTGAAAAAGTGAAAGCTCTAGTAAAAAACGAAGAATTCGAAAAAGCGATAAAGGTTCTAGAAGATCTTTATCAAGAACAGTCTGATATCGACATTAAAAATAACCTTATAGATGCTTTGTTCGCGTATGGTGGATATTTAAATGATAACTATGTTCTAGAGTACGAGAAATCACTTAAATATTTCAAACGAATAATTGAAATCGAACCAAATAATTACAGAGCGCATTATAATCTTGGAATTGCTTATTTTGAATTAAAGTATTTTGATGAAGCTTTAAACTCATACAAAATTGCGCTTTTGATTAAGCCTGATTATAAACATATCTATTATAACATCGGTTTACTCCATGAAGAAACTGAAAACTTAGAGGAAGCTATGAAGGCCTATGAAAAAGCTTTAGAGATTGATCCTGATTATATTTACGCCATGCACGCATTAAAAGCAGTTAGGTTGAATTTAGATACTCATGTGACAGCTAAGAGTAAAGCTCAAAGGATTAAGGACAAAGTTGAGAAATTGAAAGCGCTATTAAGTATGTCAAAACGAGTAAGTTTTGATATGATACAAGAAATCCTTAATGTGAATAAAGAAACTCTCATTAGTATTATTATTAATTGGGGAAAGAAAAACTATTGTGAAATCGATGGAGATTATTTGATTATAAATAAAGAATCCTTAACTCAATTTTTTGTAGATTTAAATCAAGATGGTATAGGAATTTAACTCAATATGATTATTTTTTCAAGAGTTTATTATTAATGAGGCAACAAATGATAACAACCACTATAGTGATAATTCCCGCGACGATATAACCACCGTAAGCTTCTAAAAGTGCTTCCATAATATTTTCTTGGTTTTATTCGTATTTTTAAAAATTATTTTATAAGAAAATTTAAACCAAGAATGTTTTTAAAATTAATTTTTAAAAAGATTAGAAGTTGGAATATATTGGCAGAAATAGAAAAAAAATAGAAAAAATAATTTAAAAATTCATTACCGCTCAATCTGGAAGTTAACTTGTACTCGAACTCGATAAATGAGTTTGTCTTGATCTTCTTTTACCTTGACATCAGATTCGATAATTTGGATATTTCTTATACCACGAAGCGATTTTTTAGCCTCATCGTAAGCAACTTTTACTGCATCAGCCCAATTTTTTTCGCTTGTGGCAACTAGCTGAATACTTTTATATACTGTGATAATTTTTCACCTTCTCAAATTTATATTTACTAAAAAAGTTGTAGAATTTTTAGTAAGACTAATTGTTTTTGTTAGATATTAAATATTTCTGAAATAATTTCTGAAATTTAAAAAGAAGAGAAAAAAAAAAGTAGTTATGTAATTACTTTAAAAAAATAGACTATGCATCAATATTTTCGATTAGCGTAGCGACGCCTTGGCCACCGCCAATACAGGCATTGGCAATACCATACTTAGCTTTTTTGTCTTTTAAGATTCGAGCTAATGTGCCTGGTAACCTTATCATTGTAGCCCCTAAAGGATGACCGATTGCCGTGGAGCCGCCCATAATATTGACTTTTTCTTCGGGAATATTAAAATGTTTCATACAACTCAAAGCAACTATGCAAAACGCCTCGTTGATTTCCCAATAATCGATATCATCAGCGGTTAATCCTGCGTGTTTTAGAGCCATTTCAGATGCTGGCACTGGGCCACGACCCATAACACTAGGTTCAACACCTGCCCAGCCAATTGAAACTATTTTTGCCATCGGTTCCAATCCTCGCTTTTTTGCTTCCTCGGCTTCCATTATAATGCAAGTAGTAGCACCTGCGTTCAATGGAGATGAATTTCCAGCTGTAATTACTCCCTCCCCAGTACCTTCCCTTTCTTTATAGGCTGCTCTGCCTCCATTTTTTTCCAAGTAAAATGGTTTTGATAATCTTCGTAATCCGGCGACCCTTTCCAGGGTTGATTTTCTCGCAGCCATATCCTTTTCAACCATCATTGGTTCTTCGACATTACCATCTACATGACCCTCAATGCCTATAATTTCGCCTTTAAACCATCCGGCTTCTTGATTCTCAACCGTTAAGTTGTGGGCTCTTACACCAAATTTGTCCAAATCTTCTTTCGTGAATGCTGGAATTTCTTCTTCGTATAATTTCTGAGCCGTTTGTAACATATTAATAGTTGTTAGGATATCATATTGGGGTCGATACCAATCGCTTTTCTTGTTAATCATTTTTAAATTCGGATTAACATGTTTGTTTTGCATATCAACGCGCGTCATGTGTTCAACTCCTCCTGCTAAACAGATTTTACTATAACCCGTCATGATTTCCATAATCCCAACATGCATTCCGCTCCCAGCGGAGCCGCATTGTCGGTCTATAAACATGGCAGGTACAGTGACAGGAAATTCTGCTAAAAATAACGGAAGTCTACCACCATAAGTCCAATTTTCATAAACACCCATAGCAGTTCCTACAGTAAACTCATCAATATCCTTCTTCTCGATGCCTTTATCTGCTAATTTTTGATCAAAAAACTTCATCAATAATGTAGCTAATAGTTCATCACTTCTAATCTCGCCAAAAACATCTCTCTCGGGTTGTTTTGGTCTAGACCGAGAAAAAGCTGTTCGGGCGTAATCAATTAACCAAACTTCTTTCATACTTGTGTATCCCTCTTATTTTATTATATTTTTAAACCGAAGTTTTCATTAAAATTTTAATATTAAGTTTATGAATGATCAAAAATGTATTAAAGTTTTTGATAATAAGGCTATGGGACTTTAAACAATCAATTGCTCATTTCGATAATTCAACTAAAAATTATTAAGATTTTATTAGTATCATTTTTATTTTTGGAACATTTAGTTAAACTATGACTGACACAATCGTATCAATCATTGCTGGATCTGAATCTGATAAAAGTGTCTACGAAAAAACAGAAAAAGTGTTGAAAGAAAATAATATCCCATACGAACTTAAGATTTTATCTGCCCACCGGGATCCAGAGAAATTAGACGATTATTTAAAAACTTGTCATTCCTTAGTTTATATTGCTGTGGCGGGATTGTCAGCAGCTTTACCTGGTGTAATAGCATCTAAAACAGACAAACCTGTTATTGGAGTACCCGTTAGTGCAAAATTAGGCGGATTAGACGCTCTTTTATCTATTGTCCAAATGCCTCCTAGAGTCCCCGTCGCTTGTGTAGGAATTGATAGAGGTGAAAACGCAGCATATTTGGCTATTAGAATTCTCAATTTGATTAAAAAATAAATCTGTGGTGAATATTATGGCTGAAGATTTAGTTGAACTTGGTAAGAAGAACGCTGCGTTTAAAGCAGTTGAAGATAATGTTAAACAAAACATGATCTTGGGAATTGGTAGTGGCTCTACCGTGGTATATGCTGTGAAAGCAATCGCAGAGATCAATAAAAATAAAGAATTGAATCTAAAGTGTATCCCCACTTCATTTCAATCTCACCAATTAATAGTTGAAAACGGACTTACTTTAGTTACTTTAGATCAATATCCCGAGATTGATCTGGATATTGATGGAGCTGATGAAATTGACAAATCCTTAAATTTAATTAAGGGTGGTGGAGGATGTTTAGTTCAAGAGAAAATCATTGCATCTTCGTCAAAAAGATTAGTGATTATTGCAGATTATACTAAGAAATCTGAAGTTCTCGGAGAAAATTGGAGAAATGGAGTACCAATTGAGGTCATTCCATTAGCGTACGTTCCTATCATGAAGAGATTAGAAAGATTGGGAGGTAAACCAGTTTTAAGGATGGCTCAAGCCAAAGCGGGGCCAGTTGTAAGCGATAACGGAAATTTTATTATCGATGTTGATTTTGGTAAAATCGAAAATCCCTCTGAGCTTAACATTAAGCTATTACAGATTCCTGGAGTTGTTGATTCGGGATTTTTTCTGGGCATGACGTCAAAAGCATATATTGGCTTAAATGATGGCAAGGTAGAGATACTTGAATAAATAAGGAGATATAACTCTATTTTTATAAAATTTATA
>Ga0209977_10001080_pt1 | contig 11662 bp, 8 predicted proteins | sample SumtaG_2_FD_183113 | JGI IMG/M metagenome (GOLD analysis project Ga0209977, IMG submission 183113) | Deep subsurface microbial communities from Indian Ocean to uncover new lineages of life (NeLLi) - Sumatra_00607 metaG (SPAdes) (version 2) | ecosystem: Environmental > Aquatic > Marine > Oceanic... | reverse complement strand
AGTCGAGTCCCCGGAGGTAGCAGCGGTGGCTCAGCGGTCGCTGTGTCCACGGGTGAAACTATCTATGCTCTGGGTTCTGACACTGGGGGCAGCATCCGTCAACCAGCAGGATTTTGCAACGTGGTGGGACTCAAACCGACCTACGGTCGGGTCAGCCGCTTCGGCCTGGTTGCTTTCGCCAGCTCTCTCGACCAAATTGGGCCAATGACCAAGGATGTCACTGACTGCGCCTTAGTGATGAATGTCATTGCCGGGTATGACTCCAGAGACTCGACCTCAGTGCCTTATCCTGTCCCGGACTACACCCAGCAACTAATTCCAGACATCAAAGGATTAAAGATTGGCATTCCCAGGGAATATTTTGTCGAGGGTGTGCAGAACCAGATACAAGTGGCTTTGCAGGCAGCTATAAATAAACTTCAGGAACTCGGTGCGGAAATAGATTGGGAAGTCTCTCTACCTCATACTAAATACTCTCTGGCTGTTTACTATATACTTGCTCCATCCGAAGCTTCAGCGAATCTGGCTCGCTACGATGGAGTAAGATACGGCTTTTCCGAGCGAGATGCCGGTAATGTAATCGAGACAACTGAGAGGACGCGACAATTTGGCTTCGGGCCTGAGGTAAAAAGGCGTATAATGCTGGGCACTTATGCTTTATCCGCAGGTTATTATGACGCTTACTATGTTAAAGCACAGAAGGTGCGCACACTGATAAAACAGGAATTTGACCAGGCCTTTGAAAAATATGATGCCCTGGTCACCCCAACCTCGCCGATAGTGCCTTTTAAGCTGGGTGAAAAGTTAGAAGACCCGATGCAGATGTATCTAAGCGATGTATGCACCCTACCCATAAACATAGCTGGAATCCCTGCTATCTCCATACCTGCAGGCTTTGTCGACAACCTGCCTGTAGGTATGCAAATCATGGGTAAGCCTTTCAGCGAGGAAATACTGCTGCGCATCGCCTTCGCCTATGAGCAAGCAACTGACTGGCATAAGAGGAAACCTCCACTATCATGAAAATAGTACAGAAGGCAATCTGAACGCAGACTTGCCAAGGTTGACATACGAACTATTATTGACCAAATCTCCTAATGCGTTCCCCAGCGCGAGGTATGTCGCCAACCACAAGCGAATTCTTGACAGTTCGTTCCGGCAATGGCACTACCTCATCCTGAGGCTAATATAACTGTGGTGGTGATGGCGTTCAAAGGCGCAGAATATAAATGACTAAAACAGCTTAGAGCTTTGAATTTCGATATTTGGATTTTGGCATTTGGAATTTTAGCCGGTAAAATTGCCACCTCCCCCTGAATTTTAACGGGATCTTAACATTCAGGTGTTATACTTCACACAAAGAATAAGGCGCAGAGAGAAGAAAATAATGTGGGGACAAGTGCGTGTCCTGGTGTTGGGCACCACAGCGGTTACGGCAACGCACTGCCCATCTGCAGATAGAGTTGGTGCTTCGAGAGGCTGTGGAGCAATTGAGAGAGGTGGAATAATGCAACCTTTTTGGCTTCTCCGCACCAATCTATAACAATGTAAAGGAGGTGATACGTTTCGGGAATCAAATCGGTGAAATGCCATAGACGAACTGCCGCGCTCCGGTCTATTTCCGGCACAACAGAACGTTTGGTAAAACGCCATGAGGCAGCGCGGGTAAAACTCTAAGAGGAGGTGAAATATGAATAAGAAGCTGATAGCTGCACTGCTGGTCGTTATTCTATTTCTGTTGACGACGGCTACTCCTGTCCTTGCCGACGGAGGATTTTTTCTAGATTCGATGCACCAAGATCTTTACGAATCAGCTCAAAAAGCTGTCATACTATATGGGAATACTACAGGGAATAGTACGGGGAATTATACCGAGCACTTGATTCTGTCAGTCAGCTTCGAGGGTGATGCCGAGGATTTCGCCTGGGTTATCCCCGTTCCCAATAAGCCTGAGATAGCAGTTACCGACCCCGAGCTGTTCTGGGAGTTGTCCGACTTCACCAGAACAGAAATCCACAGTGGGGGGTGTGAGGGCGAGGGTGCTCCAGGGGATGTGGATGTTATTGAGGAACAGGTGGTCGGTCCTTATGCTACGGCCATTTTATCATCAACGAACGCGACAGCACTGGCAGACTGGCTGAACGCAAACGGGTACATTTTCCCGGAAGACGGTGAGGAAATCATCAGTGAGTACATCGAGAAGGAATGGTATTTTGTAGCCACCAAGATCAACGCAGTTGAGGAAGGCACCAGCGAAGCCTTGGCGGAGGGGGACATTGAGCCCATAGTACTCAGCTTTGCATCCAACCAGACGGTCTATCCATTGCGGATCAGCTCGCTCAGCGCAACGACTGCAACGCCGCCTGAAGTGCTTTTGTACGTACTTGCTGACCATGTAATGGTACCCGAACAATACCCGTTATATATTGGATTTGGTAACTGGGAAGAAAACGCGTTTACCTTAGAATTCGGGGAGACGGTGTCCGTTGAGGACCTGTCTGAGTATGAGATACTACCTGATCTGGTTTCTACTTATTTGCCTGGTGATGAATTCTACCTGACGAAATTGAGAGGTAGTATCAATGCCGACCAAATGGTAGATATCGAGCTGGTTAGCTACGAGGAAGGGGATTCTTTGCATTCACTTGCCGAGACTAACGGGAACAACGGCGATATTGTTGTGCTCGCAACCATTATCGGGCCTGTGTTCGGCCTTTACCTGTGGCATAGAAGGGCTATTATTTGGCGGGGCCCAAGGTAGTGGCTATACTCTGATAGTAAATGCCGGTGAGACCCTCAAACTTTGAACACTAGGAAATATACCCATCTCTTATGAGTAGTTCGGCGACAAGAACTGCACCCTTAGCAGCCCCCATCTTGGTGTTGTGGGATACCAGAACATACTTGACGCCGTTTTCCAGGACGTTGTCCTTCCTGATTCTACCGACTACAGTAGCCATGCCATCATCAGCATCACGGTCGAGCCGCGGCTGAGGTCGGAACGGGTCCTCGTGGACTATTATCATGTGCCTGGGGGCTGAAGGCAGTTCAGTATCGCCGGGTGAGCCAACATAATCCCTCATCGCCTTGGCGACGTCGTCCGCCTCACAAGCTTTCTGGGTTGAGACAAAGACCGATTCCGTATGTCCTTCCCGGACATTAACACGGGTACAGGTACAGCTTACATTGAACCTAGCGGGATTAACTGAATTAGCTGCGAATTTGCCCAGGATTTTCTGTGTTTCCCGCTGCACCTTTTCTTCCTCCCCGACAATGAACGGAATAACGTTATCCAGGATGTCGAGGCCTATCACTCCCGGGCTCCTGCCTGCTCCTGACAGGGCTTGCATGGAGGTCATTATAACGGCGTTCACGCCGAACGACTCGCAAATTGGTTTTAGGGTTATCGCCAAGCCGGTAGTGGTGCAGTTGGGAATAGGTGTGATGAAGCCTTTCCATCCCCGGGCTCTTCTCTGAATATCAATTAACTTGGCGTGCTCGGAGTTGATGCCTGGAATTAAGATTGGTACATCTTCATCGTAGCGGAAGGCCGAGGCCGTGCTTATAACCGCTTTATCTCTGGCAAATTTCGGTTCCAGAATCTTCGCCTGGTCGGACTCTACGGCGGAAAAGATGATATCCAGGGCGGAGACATCCATTTCGGCAGCATTCTGGACAGGCATGATCATAACCTCCTCTACCGGAGGCTCCTGACAAAACCAGCGCAAGGCCCCAGACCGGGCATCGGTTATGGCCTCCTTATAGCTGCGCCCTGCCGACCTCTCGGAGGCAGCAAGCGCAGCAATTTCAATCCAGGGGTGACCCTTCAAGGCAACGAGAAATTGCTGGCCAACTATGCCAGTCGCTCCTACGATTCCAGCCTTTATCATATTTTCCCTCTACTCTGTTTCTGATTTAAGAATAATCGGGCACTATAAATTAAATACTTATTTCTTGTCAAATTTTGTGCACCTGCTGACATCCTTATCAAGTGTCGCCTTGGTGGCTCCTCACGTTTGACGCCTATGCCTATATCATCTCCCGGCGGATTAGACACAAGCAGCTTGCACTTCCTCTTACTAAGCCAATCGGGGCGAGAGGACTTGAACCTCCGACCTCAGCGTCCCGAACGCTGCGCGCTACCAACTGCGCTACGCCCCGTTTGCCTATGCTATTATATGATGCTTTAATTATTGGGGCAAGGATGAAGTATTGCGTCTTAATAATTGATGGGGCGTCAGGTTGGCCATTGGCTGCTCATGGTGGGAGGACTTGCCTAGAGCTAGCGCATACCCCCAACCTGGATGCTATGGCAAAAGCGAGTACTGTCGGGCTAGTCCGCAATGTGCCATCGAGCGTGGAACCTAGCAGCGCCTGTGCCTGTATGTCCGTGTTAGGTTATGACCCCCAGGTATATTATCGGGGCCGGAGCGCCATTGAGGCTCGTGGCATGGACGTTCCTATTAACAAAGGGGAGGCCGTTTTTCGCTGTAATTTGGTAGCTGTTCGAGACGGGAGGATGTGGAGCTATAGTTGTGGCCATATCAGTACCAGCGAAGGCCAAGCTCTTATCGCTAGTTTGAATGAAAAGCTGGGCAGTGATAAAGTACATTTCTATCCTGGCGTGAGTTATAGGCATATATGTAAGATAAAAGGGAGGGAAGATATCCTCCTGGCCAGTTGTACTCCGCCGCATGATATTCACGACAAAATTATCGATGACTTTCTTCCCAAAGGGCTTGGGAGTGACTTGTTAAGAGAGCTTATGGCGCGCTCTGAGCTTGTGCTTCGTGACCATCCGGTGAATATAGAGCGAAGAGCACGCGGCGATATTCCCGCTACCATGGTTTGGCTTTTCTGGAGCAGCGGTAAAATACCTGATATACCAGCCTTCAAGGAGGTCTATGGACTTAATGCTGCCATGACGTCCGGAGTGGATATTATGCGGGGCTTGGCTCGAATGATAGGCATGCAGGTGCTGGATATTCCTGGTGTGACTGGCGATCTGAATAACGATTACGTGGCTCAAGCCACTGGTGCCCTGGAGGCACTGGCACGCTATGATATGGTGGTTATTCATGTGGAAGCAACCGATGAGGCGGCCCATGCCGGCCTAGTTAAGGACAAAATAGAGGCTATTCAGAGCGTGGATAAAGAGATTGTGAGTCGGCTTCGTTACTGGGACAAGAAAGTCCTTCGGGTGTTAATTCTGCCTGACCATCCCACGCCGATCGAGATTCAAACCCATGTTGCTGACCCCGTCCCATTTATACTCTGGGGGCCGGGATTTACAGCCAATGGGGCGAAGACATTTAGCGAAGCAGAGGCTAGAGGCACAGGCTTTTTTGTCGAAAAAGGATATAGTATTATGGGCAGGCTGATAGAGTAAATGAAGGTGAAGAGATGGCACTGATAGTTCAGAAGTATGGTGGCAGCTCGGTGGCTGATGCCGAAAGGATTAGAAATGTAGCCCGCCGTATTGCTAAAGCAAAAGACGAAGGAAATCAAGTAGTGGTTGTTGTTTCAGCCATGGGATACACCACTGATAACTTGATTAAATTAGCTTACCGAGTTAATGAACAGCCTGGCGATAGGGAGCTTGATGTTCTTTTGTCCACTGGGGAGGTAGTTTCCAGTACCCTTTTAGCCCTGGCTTTAGAGAGTTTGGGGTGCAAGGCAGTCAGTCTTACCGGCGCTCAGGCAGGCATCCAGACTGATTCCAGTTACAGTCGAGCTCGGATTCTCCGCGTCGACACGAAACGAGTGGTAAGTGAATTAGAAAAAGGAAATATTGTCATTGTGGCCGGATTTCAGGGTGTGACTCAAGAAATGGATATTACCACTTTGGGTCGTGGTGGTTCCGATACGACGGCGGTTGCTCTCGCTGCCAGTTTGAAGGCTGAGATATGCCAGATATATACTGATGTTGAAGGTGTTTATACTGCTGACCCACACCTTATTCCTGAAGCCAGGAAACTGAAGGACATTGGCTATGAAGAGATGCTGGAGCTGGCTAGCTATGGAGCCAGGGTAATGCAGAACAGAGCGGTGGAATTGGGAGAGTTGTATAATGTGCCCATCTTGGTGGCTTCTAGCTTTAGCGACAGCCCGGGTACCATTATTTGTAAGGAGGCCTCTATGGAAGTAAAAAACAAGGCAAGGGGTATTGTCTATGATACCAATGTTTCTAAAGTCACCGTCGTCGGTGTCCCCGACCATCCTGGCATCGCCGCAGCAATCTTTGAGCCCCTGGCCAGAGCAAATATAAGCGTAGATACCATTGTTCAAAATGCCAGCATTAATAATATTACCGATCTCACATTTACGGTGGCACGGAATGATTTACTCAAGGCAATGTCCATTGTGGAGCCAGTGGTTAAATCTGTGGGGGGGAAACAATACGTTACCGATTCCACATTAGCCAAAGTTAGCATCGTAGGTACTGGCATGCAAAATACACCGGGCTATGCTGCCAGAATGTTTCGCGTTCTTCATGAACAGGGCATTAACATCCAGTTAATTACCACCTCCGAAATAAGGATAACCTGTATTATATCTGAGGATAAGGTTAAGGATGCTGTTCAAGCATTGCATCAAGCTTTTGAGCTAGAGGAAGAAACTTGACAATCTTGGCTTGACGTCGTAAGTATAAGTGATGGAAATGTATATAGCCTCCTACCAACGGGAAGAGGAAGAAAAGGCTCGATTAAGGCAACGACTGACTAAGGAAGCCATAGATTTAGCCCTTCAGGGTAGATGGGAGGAGGCTGAAGCGGTAAACAGGGACATAATTGAGAAATTTCCTACTGATGTCGAGGCTTATAATCGCATTGGCCGAGCTTTGACAGAGCTGGGAGATTTTGACCGAGCTAAGGAAGCCTATTTTAAGGCTCTGGAGCTTGCCCCTGAGAATGCTATTGCTAAGAAAAATGTCGCTCGCTTAACTAACTTGTCAGAGTCTATGGCAACCTTGAGTAGCGGACCTCAGAAAGCGTCGACCCGAAGAGCTCAAGCTCGAAAAGTTGCTCTTGACCTTTTCATAACTGAAATGTGCAAGGCTGGGGTGGTTAATCTTCATAATATGGCTTCAGGCAAGGTCCTAGCTAAGGTGGGGTTTGGTGACCAAGTGCACTTGGAAGCAAGAGGGCAGCACTTGATTGTGGTGAGTCAGAGTGGAGAATATTTGGGCGAGGTGGAGCCGAGACAGGGATTGCGCCTTATCAAACTAATGCTAGGCGGAAATAGATACGATGCAGCAATTCTCAACGTAGAAGAAGGTAAAGTACAGGTGATTATTAAAGAGGTGTATCAACATCCCAGCCAAGTGGGACATCCCTCCTTTCTTGTTAAAGCTACAGAGCACCTACGCACGCGTATTAAAGAAAGCCTCCTCAGGCGAGGAATCATTACGGATGAAAGTGAGGCTTCGCCTGAGCTTGGATATCTTGAGGAAGAAGAATATCCTGGCCCCGAAGAAGAATCTTTGCCTGAAGGTTTCACCGTCGTTGGTGAAGATGGTGAGAGAGGAATTGAGATTTGATGGAAACCACAATAATAAAGCCTATCGATATCGAAGAGGAGATGAAAAGCTCCTATCTGGACTATGCTATGAGTGTCATCGTCTCCCGAGCCCTGCCTGATGCGCGTGATGGTTTGAAGCCAGTGCAGCGACGTGTTTTGTACGCTATGGATGGCTTGGGGCTACGATACAACAGTCCATACAAAAAGAGTGCCCGCATTGTTGGTGAAGTCATGGGGAAGTATCATCCCCATGGAGATTCCCCGATATATGAAGCTATGGTACGCATGGCTCAGGATTTTTCTCTGAGATATCCCTTAGTTGATGGGCAGGGTAATTTTGGCAGCGTTGACAATGATCCACCAGCGGCAATGAGGTATACCGAAGCTCGCCTTTCCAAAATTGCCGAGGAAATGTTAGTTGACATCGAAAAAGATACTGTCGCCTTTGTTCCCAACTTCGATGATTCTCTCCAGGAACCCTCTGTCTTGCCCGCCAAGTTGCCTAATTTACTAGCTAGTGGCTCTTCAGGCATAGCTGTTGGAATGACGACAAACATCCCTCCTCATAACTTAGACGAGATATGTGATGCCATTGTCTATCTAATTGACAATCCCCAAGCCACTGTAGAGGAACTAATGGAGTTGGTCAAAGGTCCCGATTTTCCCACCGGCGGGATAATTTGGGGGAAAGGCGGCATAGACAATGCTTTTACTACAGGGCAAGGAAAAATTATACTTCGCGCTAAAGCCAACGAACTGACCACCAAGGCCGGCAAGAGACAAATAGTTGTTAGTGAACTTCCCTATCAGGTAAACAAAGCAGCTCTGGTAGAGAGGATAGCTGAGCTGGTCAAAGTGAAGAAAATTTCGGGGATAGCTGAGGTTCGTGATGAGTCGGATAGGGAAGGCATGCGCATTGTTATCGAACTCAAAAAGGAAGCACAACCTCAACAGGTACTTAATAACCTCTACAAGTATACTGCGATGCAATCTGCCTTTCACATCAATATGGTTGCTTTGGTTAATGGACAACCTAAAGTAATTAATCTTAAAGAGGCGCTAATTTCTTACATTGACTTTCGTTCTCAAGTCATTACCAGGAGGTCTCAGTTTGAACTTGATAAGGCAAAGGATAGGGCTCACATCCTCGAGGGCTTCAGAATTGCCCTAAACAATATGGAGCAGGTGATCAAGATTATTCGACAGTCTCAAACCGTAGAGTCCGCCCGTGCCAATCTAATGACAGCTTTTACTCTGTCACAGATTCAAGCGCAAGCTATCCTTGATATGCCGCTTCGTAGATTGGCTAAGCTAGAGCAAGACAAAATAACTGAGGAATATGCCGCTGTGATAAAGAATATCTCCTATCTTGAGGATTTGTTAGCTAACCCCCGGAAAGTATTATCACTCATTACCCAGGATACTGAGGAGCTTAAATCCAAGTATGGTGACGCCCGGCGGACCGTAGTGAAAGCAGAGGAAATCGAAGAATTTCGTACGGAAGACCTCGTTCCTCACGAGACAATGGTAGTTACCTTGACTAACAGGGGATTCATTAAGAGGATTCCTGCCACCACTTATCGGCTGCAACATCGTGGCGGAAAAGGCGTCATGGGAATGGTAACCCGGGGTGGCGATACAGTGAACCACATCTTGGTAGCTGACACCCATGATAATCTCCTTTTCTTTACCAGCACTGGTAAGGTTTATTGTCTTAAGTGCTACGAGATTCCCCAGGATTCATCCCGCACGGCCAAGGGGATAGCCCTGGTTAATTTATTACCTATCGACTTGGAAGATGAAGTCACTGTGTTATTAACCATAGCAAGCTTTCCTTCGGACAGGTTCCTATTAATGGCCACTAAAGGTGGCGTGATAAAAAAGACTACACTAAGCAAATTTGCTGCGATAAGGAGGAATGGCATTATTGCTATGGGGCTCAGAAATGAAGATAAGTTGGTCTCAGCTGGAGTGGTTGCTGATGAAGATGAGGTCATCCTAGTGAGTCGAAATGGGCAAGCTATGAGATTTAAGGTCATAAGCTTAAGGACAGCGTCTCGAACTAGTGGCGGTGTTCGTGGCATTCGTCTCGTCGACGATTATGTTGTTGGTATGGGCATTGTCCTTCCCGATGCTTATGTGCTCACAGTGACCGAAAAAGGTTTCGGCAAGCTGACCCCGATAAAAAATTATCCTGTTCATAATAGGGGAGGCAAGGGAGTGAGGGCTTACAGGGTCGGCCCGAAAACGGGTAATCTAGCTGTATCCAAGCTTGTTTCCCCGCAAGGCTCCCTGGTGATGTTATCAGCCAAGGGCAACGTGGTGAACATTCCTATGGAGCAGATATCAATTCAGGGCAGAGGTGGCCGGGGAGCCAGGCTAATGGGCTTAGACGAAGATGATAGCGTGGTTTCGGCCACCTGGGTTTTCCGGCACGATGAAATTCTGTGAACAGAAACTACCCTTCGCTTTTTTGTCATTCTGAGCGAAGCGAAGAATCTAATCTCGCTCAGGGTAAACTCCGTTAAGGGTTCCAGAGATTCTTTGCTCGGCCAGAGTGGTGGGAAGAATTTTAAGTGGAAAACATAGTGAATTTTCTGCGAGAGTTGGGCTTGACTTTTGTTCCCCTTCTTGTAGCCATGGATGCGGTGGGGAATTTGCCAATCTTTCTCGCCTTAACACAAGAAACGAAGGCTGCACATCGTAGGCGTGCAGTACATTTGTCAACACTTACCGCCCTCGGCGTAGGTCTGGGATTTGTTGCTATCGGCAAAGCTATTTTTTTGCTTCTAGGCATTGAGGTAGCTGATTTCTTAATGGCTGGCGGCATCATTTTGCTGATTTTGGCCATCAGGTATTTAATCACCGGTAAGGCAATCGAAGCCGAGGATGTATCAGCCTCCGAGATGATAGGCGTTGTGCCTCTCGGCACTCCTCTGGTTGTCGGGCCAGCGGTGCTTGCTAGTTTGTTATTGCTTATTGGTCAGTATCGTATCCCTATTGTGATTTTGTCCTTTATCCTTAATCTAGTGATACAGTGGGTGCTTTTCAGGCAAGCTGACCGAATTGTCAATTTTCTGGGACGTACCGGCGTGAACGCTATATCTAAAATAGTTATGTTACTTTTAGCTGCTATTGCTGTGAAGATGATTCGCGAGGGCTTTATGACAATTTTGGGCTGAAATCTGCCATGAAGGGATGCGACGAGGTTCAAACCTCATTGACACTTGGGGGATCATCATTATCAATATAGACATAAAGCCAAAGTTTTAGCTCAAATACAGGAAGAAGCTAGCCCACTTGTTAACGATCAAGACGATAAAAATCTTAAAAAGCTATTGACATATTTGTGATATATAATGTATATCCAACATAAGGAGGTTATTATGTTTTGTTCTCAATGTGGTGCGGAAAATCCTGACGAGGCCAAGTTTTGCTCCAAGTGTGGCAATAGGCTTGGTGCTGCTGCAATGTCGACTGAAGATACAGCTAAGTCAGAAGCGGAGAGCAGCACAGGTTTGTCAGTTAATGTAGCCGGGCTTCTTTGTTACGTGGCTTTGTGGGTAACAGGAATAGTTTTTTTAGTGTGGGAGAAGAAGAGCATTTTCGTCAAGTTCCACGCCTGGCAATCCATTATGACGTTTGGGGTACTGACCTTGGCCCACCTTATATTATCCACAATGCTAATTGACATTGGTTTGAGCACCTTTTCGCTGGGTCTGATTAGAATTGGAACAGTCTTTGGTTGGATCATAGGTTTGGGAATGCTCGTCTTAGCGATTATCCTTATTATCCAAGCGGGAACCGGCAAAATGTGGAAGGTACCCTGGGCAGGCGATTGGGCTGAGAAGCAAATCAGCAAGTGAAATTTCTAAGGATCCAGTACCCACGCCTAATATATCTGACAATTAAGGCTTGCTCTCTAGCGTCGCCGCTATAGGGTTCTTCCTCGGGAAACTCTGCTTCTGTTATACCATAGTAATATAGGCAGCCATTGCGTGCGCTGTAAAAATTTGATATTTTACCCATGCCTTGGCGTAACAATCTCCTTTAGAGATTAAGTGGGGGGTGGTATAATAAGATTTAATATATGGGTTCTGAGGTTTTTTACCGCAAGTGGCGACCACAGACTTTAAGTGAG
>Ga0209977_10001079_pt1 | contig 11671 bp, 9 predicted proteins | sample SumtaG_2_FD_183113 | JGI IMG/M metagenome (GOLD analysis project Ga0209977, IMG submission 183113) | Deep subsurface microbial communities from Indian Ocean to uncover new lineages of life (NeLLi) - Sumatra_00607 metaG (SPAdes) (version 2) | ecosystem: Environmental > Aquatic > Marine > Oceanic... | reverse complement strand
ATGAAGGGCACCGTTTTTTTACGAAGCATTGGTTATCGTAACTAATTAAGGTTCTTCTCCAATTTAGTTGGAAAAGAGGGTTCGAGGATTCCTATTACATATGCCCTTCCCTTTTTAACAATTCATGATACCAGACCGAAAACTCGAACATACCCTGATACGTCTCGTCATCGTTGATTATCCCATGACAAATATCAAAGACGCCCCTTCCATATTCGTTGCTGTAGGTTTCATGGCTCTTTTTCTGAAGGAACTCCCTTACGAGTTCCTGTGTTGTCCGCTTTGTTTTATCTTTCCGAATGTCGATGGGGTCCTTGGGTTCCTGAAACGGATCCCACGCCTCATACCCCTTTTTCAGGATGTATTTCTGCCGTCTCGGAGCCATGCTTTCAAATATGGCCTTTTTTCTTTTTTCCTCTTCTTCCGGAGAGTGTTTTATCATTTCCTTCTCCTCTGTTTTGGATCCTCTCTGTGTCCTTGTCGTCCATTTTTTCTCCGACCCCAAGATACTCATCATTATAGTCCGTAAGAATCGCCATGGATAACGGTACCAGCAACTCTGCCATTTTAATATGTTTCGATTTTATCTCTTTTACCAGTTCGTCCGATATTCCGAAAAGCTTCCTCTGAATGACATCCATATTCACTGTGGGATATTTTTCACCCTGGACAAAACCGGATAACCCACAGGTATGACCGGACCCGCCGATGGCGGTTGGCAATCCATAAAGCCGGCAGGTTATGGGCCGATAATCATAAAGATCGCACTCCTCCTGATCGTTCAACAGGGGACACCGGGCGCGCTCCTCGGCAAGCTCCATCAACACGTCATCCTCTGTCTTACCGCCCTCCACCGCCTTGTATGCTTTTTTCTTGATCTTGTGTATTCTTCGGTCAATCCGGTTGCTCTTTTCAATCAGTCTTTCTCTGTCTTGCCCTTTTATTTTGTCATTGAAGTGATAATTGATATACAACGCTTCGATCAAGCTCAGATCAAACAGGGCATTGCAACAATCGGCACATTTTATTTTACACTTTACGCAGTCCGGATACTCTCTTTGAATACGATCGAAGGCATCGTCGGCCATGGCCAACAATTCTTCGTATTTTTTGAAAAATGCCGTTAAATCTATCGCCACAATTTAACTCCTTCAAGGCTTTTCAACAAGGCCTCTTTTTATATATGTTTCACGTGAAACATTCCTTATATCTAACAGGTTAACCTTAACAAAATTGTTTCACGTGAAACATTGTTGGTTAATAACCGTCTCGGAAATTCTACAACTTGATGTGAAACTTCCCGCGGCAAGCCGCGGGAAGTTTCACTTTCCGATGCAAAATCTGCTGAAAATCTGATCCAGCACATCCTCCTTTACAGTAATCCCGATAATTTCACCAAGCGAGTTAATCGCCTCCTCTATATCGATGGCAATCAATTCTGAAGGTATTCCGCTCTGTAATCCCTCTATTGAGGCCCCGGCAGCCTGAAGCGCCCGTTCAAGGCCGATCTTCTGTCTTAAATTGGGAATGATCAAATTACCGGTTTCAAGGTTGAATTCACCTATGGAAACATCTGCTATTAAATCTTTTAACCCGGTAAAACCAATGTTATAAAGTGCCGATGTTCGTACAGAATGCATTCCGCGCCACGTGTCAGGCATTTCAAACCCAAAATCTTCATCAACAAGGTCGATTTTGTTTAGAACAAGTATGGTCTCTTTTTCTTGAATTGTTTCATGGATCTTGTCATCCTCGTGTGTTAACGGCTCGCTAACATCAACCATAAAAAGGACCAGATCAGAATCGTCAATACACTCCTGCGCCTTTGACATTCCGATAACCTCAACCGGATCATTTGTTTCATGAAGCCCGGCCGTGTCTGATATAATTACCGGAATCCCGCGAATGTTTAATGTCTCTTCGATTAAGTCCCTCGTTGTTCCGGGCACCGGCGTAACGATTGCACGATCCCGCTTGATCAGCCGGTTCATCAGGCTGGATTTTCCAACATTGGGCCTTCCCACAACAACCAGCTTAAGGCCGTCTCTTAAAACATGAGCATCATCATAGAGATTGACAAGGTCATTCAACGGCTCAACAATTTTGAGCCGAACAAATTGAACGGTTCTGGCCGTATCAAGGATATCTCCAACCTCTTCCGGAAAATCTATGGCGGCCTCTATATCGGTCAGAATTTCGAGAATTGAGCCCCTGATGGTTTCAATGCATTCTCGCATATCACCCTTTACCTGTGCGGTGGCAATCTCTAACGATTTCTGAGTTTTTGCATTAATAATATCGATAACGGCTTCGGCCTGGGTCAGGTCTATTCGGCCGTTAAGATAGGCTCTTTGGGTAAACTCCCCCGGCTCGGCAAGCCGGGCGCCTTTCTTGAGTACCAACTCCAGAATGTCACGAATTGCGACAGGGCCCGAATGTGCATTTATTTCTACGACATTCTCCCGGGTATATGTGTAAGGCGCCTTCATAATAGAAAGGAGAACCTCATCGAGAATTCTATCGCTTTCAGGATCCACCACATGTCCGTAATACAGCCGGTGAGACTTAAAAGAAGAACCGGAAGGGCCGGATGGATCTCGGAGACGGTCTGATAAGACCTCGGGAGGAGATTTTGACTTTCGAAAAATAGATGCGGCAATCGACAGGGCGTTATCACCGGAAATCTTGATAATACCGATACCGCCACTACCGACGGGCGTTGCTACGGCGGCGATGGTTGAACGATCCATTTTTATACGATACGTTTTCCTTTATTATGATTCACTTGTTCATCGAATCATATCTGCCGGGCCGGCGTTATCGTTGAGAATTTTTCTTGGGAATTATCACGAGCTTCTTTAATAAACCATCCCCCATGCTCTGGGTTCTTACGCCGTTATCGTCCTTTAGGGCAATGTGGACGATTCTTCTGTCATGGGCGTTTATTTGTCCAATTGTCGCAGGTTTGCCGGTACGCTTTGCTTTGTCAGCCAGACGCCCCGCAAGTTTTTTCAGGTTCGCCCGCCTATTTTCCAGATAACCTTCAACGTCTATCTGTATGCGAACCCTGTTCTCATTCTGCTTGTTGACCATTTTTTTGACGAGATATTGAATCGCCTCCAGGGTTTGGCCACGCTTCCCAATAAGAATCGCGGAGTTTCCTCCTTTAACATTAAACATAATCCGGGTCGGACCTTCCGTCACTGTAATTTTGGCATCAGTGGTTATAAAATCGACGATCCGTTGTAAAATACTTCTGCCGAGAACGATCGGATCATCAGGAAACGTGTGCAGTTCCAATTCCCCTGAGGGTTCGATTTTCGGTGAAACCACCTCCCCTGCGGTCTGTTCTAGTGCCGCGTTGTTTTGCCGTTGCTCTCTATTCAATGGTTCTGGAACAGCTTCAGGCGACGGTTCCGGAACCCTAACTCGGATTCGGGCCTTCTTGACTCCAACCAATCCGAAAATGCCGGTCGAACCATAAGAAACGACATCATGCTCTAGTTGCTCTTTGCCGATATTCAATTCATCACACGCTTTTTTTACTGCTTTTTCAATCGTCTTGCCTTCAAATTCCAAAAAAGGAGACATGGTTAACCTCCGTTATTAACCCATTTTCTTTAAAACATAATACTGTTGAGCAATGGACAGGACATTGTTTATAAGCCAGTATAAAACCAGTCCGGAAGAAAAATTAATAAAAATGAATGTAAAAGCAATGGGCATTAATTTCATCATCTTGGCCTGAGTGGCGTCACCCACGGGCGGCGACATGCTCTGCTGTAAAAACATGGTTCCGCCCATGATAATGGTTAATACAGGAATGCCATAGGGTGCCTGCATGAATGGAATTGAAAAATCAAAACTGAATAGCCGATCCGGAGCAGACAGGTCGATGATCCATCCAAAAAAGGGGGCGTGTCTGAGTTCGATGGCCTCATATAACATCCGATAAAGGGCAAAAAAGACCGGGATCTGTACAAACATGGGCAGGCATCCGCCCATGGGGTTTACTTTGTACGTTTTATATAACTTCATCATTTCTTCATTTTGCTTTTTCTTATCCTCCTTATACTTTGTTCTGATCTCCGTCAACAACGGCTGGATCTTCTTCATCTGGTTCATGGACTTGTAGCTCTTGTTTCCAAGCGGCCACAAGATGATTTTGGTCAACAGCGTTAAGATAATAATGGCGACACCATAGTTGGCTATGAAATGATCATACAGGAAATTCATTATCCAGACACATGGTTTGGCTAGAATATCAAACATGCCGAAATTAATCGCTTTAACAAGATCACAATCGAATTTGCTCAAGAGCTTCAAACTTTTGGGTCCAAAAAACAGCCGGTATTCAAAAACATGCTCGGTTCCGGGATTAATAACACTCACCGGCTGTATATAACTGTTTTCAAGTATATTGTCCGGTGTCAGAGAAAGGTGCATGCCTGCTTCATACGGCTCTTTGGGTATAAGGGAAGAAATAAAATAACGATCCTGCACCGCTATCCATCCCAGTTTCCCTGTATATTCACTTTTGTCCTTTATCTTCTTGATTTTTATCTGTTCAAGTTTATCGTTCAAAAGTGCGCCGGGTCCTTCAAAACCATATCTTGCACTCTTTTCAGGGGCAGTCTTCGCTAAAGACAATATCAGGCTTTCCTTGATGGCCTGATCGGAGCCGTTCTTAACCGTTACGTTAAAACCGATCATGTAGGTCTCGGGTGAAAAGACGAATTTTTTTTCAATAACGATACCTTCGGGGGATACCCACGAGAAAATGATCTCCTCGGACCCCGCAGAGATGTCAACAGAATCTGACTTGAGTTGTGATAAAAAAACCGCATTTTCGAGTTCTGGAAAGCTGTTACCGGTAAAATTAACCCGGACGGTTCCATTGCGGTTGTCCGGAGATATCATTTCAAATGCCGGCGAATCGACATCTATCTTCTCCTTATATTCTTTCAGAACAAAACTCTTGAAGACAGCCCCTCTTTCAGAAATCTTTACAGTGTACAAGGGGGAATTTACAGTAATGGTCCTGACCTTTTGAAGCAATCGCAAAGCATCGGCCTTCTGAGAAGGCGTCTTCATCGCTTTCTTGATTTTTTTATCTGTTACATGCGGTTTTTCCTTAACTGCCTGCTGTGCTTCCGTGGTTTGTTCGGGTTGCTGAACGGCTTTCCGATCAACAAACAAAAGATCCCATCCGACAAATACAAGAATGGAAAGCGCTACCGCCATAAATAATCGAGATTGTTCTTTGTCCATAATTTATTCCTAATTTCTGATAAACAGAGAATAATTCATTTGGGACGGATTGCAGGAAGGCTAAGTCGACCCCGCTTTAAACGGACATCCGTTGTGCCGGATCAACTTTTTAACTTTCTCGCGTTTATGTTTGGCAGCATGAGCGGCGGCGGACAATGCAGGATTACGGTGATTCTGTCTGATTACGCCTTACGGAACAGGATCAAAGCCCCCCGGTGCATAGGGATGGCACCGTAAAAGTCTTTTTATGACCAGATATAATCCTTTATGAAGTCCATAACGCGAAATCGCCTGATAGGCATAGTCCGAACAGGTGGGGTGAAAACGACATGAAGGACCTAAAACAGGAGATAGAATATATTGATATGCCTTGATGAGAAATAAGGCCGGTGTCTGAAATATTCTTTTAATAATCGTAACTCCCTGATATCCTATCGAAAATGTTTCGAAGGGATGAAAAAGCCTGGTCCGACGATAAATCTACAGCCTCTTTCCTGGCTATGATATTTATATCCCAATCATCTGTAATCTTGTGCCGGTTTAGCCTGTAGTATTCGCGAGTAAAACGTTTAATCCTGTTGCGCGCTGCAGCATTTCCGATCTTTTTTGTTACGGTAATACCAAGACGTGTTTTTTTTGATCTCCCCGGACAGAATGTGGCAATAAAATGCCTGTTATGCAATTTTTTCCCAAATCTTGATACGTGAGTAAAGTCGCTCCGTTTTAGAATTCTATCTGCCTTGGTAAATGTAAAAGAGCGCAAAAAAGTTTCCTTTGCAACCGCCTGAACTATTTAAAATCTAATCTTGATAAACTCGAAAAAAGTCATTTTGCGAACAACATTGAGCAATTTTGGAGAAAGATTCAGAATGAGCCTGGCGTCAAAAATTTCAAACTGTTTGAGAGCGTTAGCCCGAGTTTTTGAAATTTAGCCAGGCGATTTATGAATCCCAAAATTGCTCACGGAGAGAGCAAAAACAGACTTTTTACGAAACCGTCAATCTTTAACCGGTCCATCTTATCTTGTAACATAACGCAAACCGTATTAAACCGCTAGACGAATTCTCCCCTTTGCCCTTCGCCGGTTAATGATCCTTCGTCCCTGTTTTGTTGACATTCTTTTCAAAAAGCCATGCGTTCTCGCACGCTTTATCCTGCTGGGTTGATACGTTCTTTTCATAATTCAAAAACCTCTACCGTGTATTCATAAAGCCAGCAGATAGATATTACATGCCACCATTATGAAATATTTATAATTTCGTTTCATCTACAATATAAAATTTAATCTGGAAATATAATCACAGGCGGTTTATCATGTCAAGCCCCAAAAATTTTAAGTTAGAAATGTTGGTTCTTCTCCAATTTAGTTGGAAAAGAGGGTTCGAGGATCACTCCAACTCTTTTGGAGGTGATCCATATTTGAGCACTTCCAAAACTTCAAACTCTTCCATATGAAGTTGAGCATTTGGATATATTACAATCTGTTTGCCGATAATACCTTCAAGGGAAACGATGATATGGCTTTCCTCTCCATGAAGAAGTTCTGCAATTTCAGGATTCACCTTTAAGGTAATCTTGACACCCACCATGTCCTGTAATTCTCGAAGTATTTCTCGGTAAATATTATAACAGACGCTCTGGCGTGATGTCAGAAAACCTTCACCGGCACAATAGAAACACGGTTCACAAAGTATCCCCTTCAAGGGCTTCCTGCTCCGTTTCCGGGTCATCTGTATTAACCCCAACTCGGAAATAGGAAGAATGTGGGTCTTGCTCCTGTCCTTTTTTAAGGCCTCATTCAGCGCATTAAACACCTTCTCCTGATTGGACTTTTTTTCCATGTCGATAAAGTCGATAATAATGATCCCGCCTAGATCCCGGAGGCGTATCTGGTAAGCGATCTCCTTCACCGCCTCAAGATTGGTCTTCAGGATTGTTTCTTCAAGGTTGTGTTTTCCGACATACCTTCCGGTATTGACATCGATTGCGACAAGCGCTTCAGTATGTTCAATGACGATGTAGCCGCCCGATTTAAGCCACACCTTCTTTTTTAACGCCCGAGAAATGTCACCCTCTAAGTTATAGACGTCAAAAATCGGTTCAGAACCTTCGTAAATCTCAACAGAATTCTTAAGGCTCGGCATGAATGTGTCGAGAAATGAAAGGATAGACTCATAACCGGAACGGGAATCAATAATCAGTTTTTCAGCCTCATGTATTAACAAATCCCGAACGGCACGAAGGCTGATGCTCAGCTCTTTGTGCAAAAGCGACGGCGCTGGAGCTGTTTTGCACTTGTGTTGTATATTCTCCCATAAATTTTTAAGAAACCCCATTTCATAAGCGAGTTTCTCTTCCTGTATGCCTTCCCCCGCGGTCCTTACAATATAGCCAAAATTCTCCTCTCGTAAGGATATCACCATCTCCCTTAATCGATTCCGCTCATCTTCATCTCCGATACGTCTGGATATCCCCACGTGCTCGGACATCGCCAACAGCACAAGATAGCGGCCAGGCAGTGATATATAAGAGGTAACGCGGGCACCCTTGGTTCCCATTGGGGACTTGGCAACCTGAACCAGTATTTCCTGGCCTTCTGTAATCAGTTCCTCAATGTGATAATCACGGTGTGCAGAAGGCGGCATGGTGCCTGAAAAATTGATTTCAGAAAAATGATTCTCAACGTCACTGTTTTCAACAAAATATTTTTCTATCTCCCTATAACTGTCTCTAATGACATCGTCTACATAAATAAAAGCGGCCTGATTCAGGCCGATATCCACAAAGGCCGCCTGCATACCCGGCAGAACTCTCTGAACCCTGCCCTTGTAAATGTTTCCGGCAATATCTGAAATATCCCCTCGATCTAGAAAGAGTTCCGCTATGTTTCTATCCTCAAGAAGTGCCACTCGAGTCTCATGTTCGGTGACATTTATTATCAGCTTTTTGTACATAAAAACCCTCCAAGCGTTTTCGCCCGAATTCTTATGACACTATAACGATACGGATCCGGTGTCCATGAGGAAATAACATTTGGACACTCCCAGTTTCCAAATAAGGGTCAACTCCATCGATCGGGATGGTCTTTAGCATTTAAATGACTTTTACAAATTGGGCCAGTTTTAATTGTTCATCGCTTAGATTAAAAATTTTCCCAACAACCTCAAACGGCCTGACGGTTTTCCCCGGTTCTCTTTTCAGCAGCAGCATCAATTCGTTATTTGAAAGCAACTCAATCTGTAAAACCATTTCTTTAAGATCTATTCTTTTCAACCTGCCTTTCCGGCCAACGCGTTCAACCCATAATTCAGGGCCGTTGATGAAATATTCTAACTCATTTCTATCCAAAACACCATTCCTAATCGTAACCCGATAAGAGACTGTTTCTGACGCTTTCCGAATAAACTTCTCCTGAATAAACTTGCAGTCTATAACCTCAAGACCCCTTGGCAGATGATCGTTTAAGCGTTTCATTGCGGTCTGAGGTTTAACCGTATCAGGTACGGTTAAATAAAGGATTTCATTGAGGCTTTCCAGGCCGATAGGCAACGGATCTTCAAATGAAATCCTGGGTTTTGGGTGAAAACCTTCTGAATATTTTACCGGAATGCCGGCACGTCTTATGGACCGTAAAATGATATTTGAAAGTTCGAGATGTCCAAAATATTTTGCCTCGTCTCGTTTTGCATAGGAGATTTTAAGCCGCTTATAATTATCATGTTTCAGATGAACATCCTCCGGCGGCCTTTTGGGTTCTGTCTTGGCTGCCTCAAAAATCTTGGGTTCTATGGTTTCAAAATCACATACACCACAGATGTTGCAGTCATTTTTTCGGCAATCCGGCGAATGAATACCTTCAACCGCCTTGTCCCACTCCGCTTTTAGAAAATCCTTGGTCACCCGGGTATCGATATGATCCCAGGGCAGCGGTTCTGTTATATCTCTTGCCCGGGTTGTATAATAATCGACATCCACGTCTTCACAAGCAAAAGACGCCGCCCATAATCTATAATCAAACTTGTCGCTCCAGCCGTCAAATTTGCAGCCCTTCTCATATGCCGTCACCAGCAAACGGCTCAATCGCCTGTCTCCCCGAGCCCAGACCCCCTCCAAAAGACTGACTTCGGGATTCTGCCATTTAAAACGTATTCCGGGATGTTTTAAACTTTTTCTCAACCACTGGATCTTCTCCCTTGATTCAGACAAAGGTATCTGCGATGTCCATTGAAATGGTGTGTGGGGTTTCGGGATAAATGTTGTCACACTGATATTCATGTGATCTCTTTTTCTATTATTACCCCTAATCTCTCGAAGATCTTTCACAAGCTTGATAATTGCCTGAATATCATCATCGGTTTCAGTTGGAAGACCCACCATAAAGTACAATTTTATCACCCGCCACCCCAGTTGAAATGCATCCCTGACCGTATCAAAAACCGCCTTTTCGCTAATATTTTTATTAATTACATCACGGAGCCTCTGACTCCCCGCTTCCGGTGCAATGGTGAAACCGGTTTTTCTAACCTTTTTCACAAGATTCATGAGTTCCGGGGTCAGTGTTCCGGCACGCAGCGATGGAAAAGATACGGCAGTATGTCCGGAGTGACACCGTGCCATTAGACGTTCCATAAGTGGCACGATACAGCCGTAATCGCCGGTGCTCAGAGACAGTAGCGATAATTCATCATATCCGGTGGAGGCGATGGACGCATCTGAGAGAGAAAGGATTGTTTCCATAGACCGTTCTCTCACCGGTCGATATATCATCCCGGCCTGACAGAATCGGCATCCTCTCGTACAACCCCTCGAGACTTCCAGGCGAAGTCGATCATGTACGGGTCTGCCAAAGGGAATGATCGGGGCATCCGGAAACGGCGCGCTGTCAAGATCATCCAGTATTGCTCTACGGACGGCCCGGTAATTCGGAATTTTGGGTGAGAGGGTCTGGAAACCGGAGCCGTCGTATTTGGGTTCAAAAAAGGAAGGGATGTATACCCCTTCGATTTCAGACCACATTTTTAATAGAATTTCCCGGTCACCGTTGTAACCTTCGTGCCACTTGAGCCATGTATCTGCCATTTCCATTATGACGTTTTCTCCGTCTCCCACAACAATGGCATCAAAAAAATCGGCCACAGGTTCCGGATTACAGGTACAGGGCCCCCCGGCGATAATAACAGGGTGAGAATTATCCCTCTGACTGCAAAAAAACGGGATATTTGAAAGATCAAGCATGGTGAGTATGTTGGTGAAATTAAGCTCATAGAGCAGGCTGAAGCCGATAATATCAAAACAGTTGAGGGGTTTGTGAGATTCCAGAGACATGAGCGGCGTGTTTGACGATCTTAGACGGGCCTCCATATCAATACCGGGTGCAAAAACCCGCTCTGCAGCTATTTCACGATGACCGTTTAAGATATGATAGAGTATCTGAAGCCCAAAATGGGAGGTGCCGATTTCATACAAATCCGGAAACGCCAGCGCAACACTCAGTTTTGTTTGGTTCGGATCTTTGACTATACGGTTTACTTCCATGCCCAGATAACGACTGGGTTGTTCCACGAAGGGTAAGATGTCTTGAATGGTTTTAAGGGTCATGATATATGTTCTCTCATTAACAACGTATGAAAATACATCTTTTTCCGGGAAATCTTAACTCTGTTTTATATCGAATATCAAAAGATAAATAAATCTGTATTTCCCTTTTGGCTTTTTATTTCATAATAAAGCTCCCCGCCGCAAGCCACGGGGTATTCTGGCGCGGTTTCTATAAAGAAAAAAACAGGTTCCACATGCCGGAGCTGTATACTCAAATCAGACGCAAACGCTTTACCCTGATGCTTGCCTTTGTGGCGGTGTTTACCCTGCTGCTATGTAACCCCTGCAATAGCCCGGGTTTAGAACATTGGAGGGAAACCGCTGTTGTAAGGGCCGTTCGAAAGGTCAGCCCCGTGGTTGTAAATATAAGCGCGGAGTCCGTGGTTCGCAAGCGTGTGCACCCTTTTTCCGGATTATCTATGGATCCTTACTGCAAAGAGAGTCATATCTTGCCGCCATTGGCGTCAGGCCGGGTGATATTATACGGCAAATTGATGAGACAACCGTAAAAAACACTAAAGATTTTGAAAAAGCGATTATCAAATATCGCCAAAAGAAATCGCTGCTCATCCTTTTGCAGCGAGAGGGTCAGCTCTATTACATTACTGTAAAATTATAATGGGGAGTTTTTTATGAAACGATCAAAAATAGCCAGACTTTTACAGTCAGACACCCCGATGGATGCGGTTCTCATCAAGGGTTGGATCCGGACCAAACGCGATTCCAAAGGGTTTTCTTTTATAGAAATTAACGATGGATCATGTCTTAAGAATATGCAGGTCATTGCTGACAGCACAGTGAG
>Ga0209977_10001078_pt1 | contig 11673 bp, 24 predicted proteins | sample SumtaG_2_FD_183113 | JGI IMG/M metagenome (GOLD analysis project Ga0209977, IMG submission 183113) | Deep subsurface microbial communities from Indian Ocean to uncover new lineages of life (NeLLi) - Sumatra_00607 metaG (SPAdes) (version 2) | ecosystem: Environmental > Aquatic > Marine > Oceanic... | reverse complement strand
TGATTTTAACTTAGTTAATTTTTTAAATTTTATAAATTTCTTTATTGCTGCATCTAATTCTTCTTCCGGGATAATCAACATTCCCGCAAGCTGTGCTAGTGGATATGGCGTATCCTCATTTGCCCGGATATGACCATCATCCTTAGAGGCAAGCGAAAGCATATCAACCCATATTCCTCTCTCTGCTGGCGTAAATTCAATTCTCACACTACCGAAGATCCACTTATCCGGCCACCACGGAAACCAAAATTTATCGGGTACTCTTTTTTTCATTGCTTATTCCTTTTCCCATTCAAGAAATTTAATATCTTCTAATTTAATAACTGCTAATTGCGTTACTTTATCTTCATTAGTGAAGATTTTAAATTTATGGTATAAAAGAGCTTGCTTTATTGATTCTATGCTTGAGATAATTAATGTATCTGGAAAATCAAACATGAATAATTTGGCCTTTGTAGTTCCTTCTAATATTTTCATAAATTCAGTTTTACCACCAAACATTCTTCTATATCGTATTGTAATAGCTTTTCGACAATTCTTTCTATATTTTCTATAAGCAACTGGAATGTCACAAAGCCAGAAATCTATGCCTATTTTCTTGTCTTCTTCGTCTGATGCTTTATAAAAATTTATCTTTGAAAAATCGAAATCATCTTTAAATTTTGAACTTGTCGACTTCATCTCCCCATTGATCAAACCCTTCTCTTTTCTCTCGACTAAAAAGGTCTATCCTTGGCTCTGGGCTAACCCTACGTACAATATCATAAAACTCATCTGGTTTTCGTGAATGCTCACGAACTTTAGCTTCAAAGCAAACCTTCTCACCAACCTTTAAAAGTGATAATCCCCCTCTGCGACCAAATAAAATAAACTCTGCATTCCCCATGAATAAATTATAAGGTGTAAAGCCTACATTTTTATGCCATACCAAAGTCTGAATATATTTAATCTCCCAAAAATTGAATATCTCAAAGGCGACAGGTAGAAACTTATTTGTAGTCCAAAGATAAATATGACACTCTTTTGCCATTGGAAGATTGAAGTTTTTTATTGCCTCAATCGTTACAGATGAATAATGAATCTTAACTTCTTGATATGGCCGTACTTCTGCCCTTGATATTTTTTCAATTGGCCACGGAGGATCTACGATTATGGTTCGATATTCACCTTTAGGCAAATCTATAGATGATTGAAGCTCTTTTTTCTTACCTTGATAAATCATTTTAAGAACACTTGAACGAAAAGGTATTTTTTCTTTCTCTATCGCATCTTCAATTGTTTCTTCAATAGCCTTGGGATTTGCTGCTAATTGCTGAGCATAAAAAGATTGTTTTTCATTTATGCCTTCAGGCAAAGGCTTCGAACTTCCTCCACGAGAAGTTCGATCTGATTTACCACCTCGGCCTACAGTTTTCTTGAGCAATTCTCCTAATTTTGCTTCTGCAAATAATAAAATAGTAGCTAAATCTTGTGTTTCACCTAATTTTTGATCTTTAACAGCTTTACCAAGATTAACATCTTCTATGGCTTTTATTTCAGCCTTACAGGCTATAAGTTTTTGCTTACCTATCAATATGAAATTTTGGAGCTTATCAATAGTATCTGGCAAATCTTGTGGACGTTTAATTAGTTTATCCACCATCTCTCCTTAAAAAGAAAAGCCCTCGCTTACGCCTATGGATGAGCCAGAATCTTCCGAGTGGGAAGTTATGACAGACGCATAGCAAGGGCTTTCTTTGTTATCGATTCTCATTTATCTGACTCATCCCTTTTAATATACAATATTTATTCCTCAAAGTCAAATAAAAAAGACCCAGCCCCCGCCAAGCTTAGGGGGAAAAGGAGGGGTAGGGTTAAGGGGGCCAGGTCGGTCATTTCTTTCTCTTTATTTTTGATCCAATAATTTTTACTGCTTTCTTTTCTTCTTTTGCCTGTTTTCGTACAGCATTAAATGCTTTATACATAGCTGTTGCCATTTCTTTTACTGTAAATCCTAATGCCCAAACTCCTTTATAAATAGGATTGAATTTCAATTTACTCATTTACTCCTCCTAGTTGACTGGTTATGCGACACAGTTATTTACCCCGAATTTCCTCAACGAGCGAGCGGATAAGATTTTTTACTCCTTGAAAATCAAATCTTATAGTTCCAGTAAAATCGGCTACATATTTCCCCGATGCTTTATACCACCATAAACTCCAAGCTTCCCTCGCCTTCTCCTCAATCCACTCCTCCGTGACTTGGGGTTTCTCTTCTGAAGTCTTCTCAGCTGGACATTCTTCAGTAAGTACTCTCGCATTGCATTTTTTACACCACCACATATAACTACCTTTCGCAAAAGGAGCTGAAGTTAGCATTATCTTTTTCCACTTATGCTGATGATTTTTTTTCATTTCTTATTACCTCCTATATTAGTTTACATAATCTGGTTATGCGACACGCTTCTTGAATTCCAGCTTTAATTCTTTAAGAATCGCCTGGAGGAATTCCAATGCATTGTCATTCAGATAGAAAAGATGAACCATCTCAATAATAGCTTTAGCCATTTGAGTTCCTGCTTTAGCCACTCGTGTATTTTCGCTAATTTTCATGGCATCTCCTAGTTAACATAATCGTAGTTATGCGACACAGTTAATTCAAAAGTAATTTTATGGCAGAAAATATGAAAGTTGCCCACAATAAAACAAATAAAATAAACCATAAATATTTACAGATTTTTTTCACTCTTGCCTCCTAGTTAATTGCTCATTTTTCAATCTTTTTATTAGTTGTTTTCCTAATCTTTTGAAATACCACTTAACAACTTTTTCATATAGTTTTCGGGGTAATATCATCACTAATAATTCCCAAGAAATTTTAATAGTTGACATAATATCCTTATGCGACACGGTTATCCACCAGTTGAGAAAAACACAAAAATCTTGAAAATAAAATATGCCAACCAAAGGACTGCACTACAAATCCATAAAAAACAGAAGAGTCTTTTTCTCATTTCTTTACCTCCTTTAAACGAAATCATAATCACACAACAAGGAAATGGACAAACATAAAGTTTCTTATCTTTGCGAGAAAAATAAAACCCTATCCATAAATCATACCGAGCAAAGAAACATTTAACCCTCATTCTATTCTCTAGTTGACATCGTAGTTATGCGACACGCTTCGCACTCTCAATTTCTTCATCTTTTGGTATGATAGAACAATAATTATAACACTCTGAACACATGAATTTTTCTGTGTCTGGTTGTCCTTCCACAACCCTAGCTTTGCAACATTTTGATTCGTAATTTTTCCAATACGGTAACTCTCTCATCTTTACCTCCTTCGTTTACATAATTTCACTTATGCGACACTATTTCTTTCTTTCCTTGCTGTTCTCCAGCCATCTTTCCATGCGTCAGCGAATCTCTCTGCAGCTGCATACGGACCTGGCTTCGGTTCATAGGGACAATCTTCTATTGGTTTTCCGCACCTTTCAGCTTCCCACCCCTTACGAAATGCACCCTTAAATGCTCCTTTCCAATCATCTCTTATTCTCATCTATGACCTTTTTTATGTTATTGAATAATTCTATAGCTAATTCCCTCGCTTCCTTTTGCTGGTCTCTCTTATAGGCAAAAGAGTAAATTACAGAAAATCTTTCAACTTCGCCTCTCGTTCCTCTTGTCTTGCCAAAATTAAATATTCCAACATAATATCGGGGTGATGTATAAGGGAAATTTCCTCTTCCAGAAAAATATTGATGACCTGATTCCCTAATAATGGCAACATCCTTTTCCTGTTTAATAATCTTCAATTCTCCTGTTTCACTTCCCCAAAAAGCTACACCATATTCAGTTGTTCGACAAGCATAATCTTCGGCAAACAAATCTCCATGAACATCAATTTCAATTATTCAATCCTCCTCTAGCATTCCTTCTCTAATTGCTCTCCACAATCAGAACAATAGACTCCGGCATGGCCCTCCTCGTTGATCGCGACTGTCTTTTTGTGGGGGCATTCAATAGCCTTAAGGATCTCTTTTCTTTTCTTTTTATTTTTAAGGTCTTTTGCCAATTGCTGAATAGTACCAGTATCTGTTTTCACTTCCTTTCCCAATGAGGGAAATTTGATCGTTACCTTTAAATTCTCATCACTCATCAATCTGTCCTCGGATTATTCTGTGTGACTATCTCTTCCTTTGGTGGTGGTGGAGGAGTTGGCTTATTCGGTCTTTGGCTCTTTTTTGGTGGTGGTTTGTAGCCCCCTCTTCTCTCCTCCATCCTCGATGCCTTACCAGACGCAGCCAGGATTGCAGCTATGATAAATCCAAGTATCCAACCAATAGTAAACCCAAGCCAAAATTGCCAAGTTGATAGAAATTCCATGTTATCCTCCTCTCACCTGCTTTAGATTGAAAGATTTATGACAAAATGGACATTTAATCATACTGGCTTCAACTGCTTCCTTCTCTTTCTTAACTTTCTCCTCATAGGCGCATCGTTCTTTCTCTGCCTTAGCACGTTCATCTGCAAGATCTCGTTCACGCTTTTTCCGCTCTTCATTTATAGTATACTCTGCAACCTCCCTTTCTTTTCTTGCCTTCTCCTCCTGCGCCTTCTTTTCTCTCTCTACCTTGATTCGTTCCTCGGCTATTTTCCGCTCTCTTTCCTCAGCCTCTTTCTTCAACTGCTCGTTTTCTTTTCTGATTCGCTCTCTTTCCTCAGCCTCAGCCTTTTCCTTAGCAATCCGTTCTTCTTCAGCTTTTTTTTCAGCCTCAATTTGCTTACGTTTCTCTTCTTCGGCAGCCTTAATTTCAACATACTTTTCCTGTTTTTCAAGATACTCTTCAATTGGAACGATCAGTGCTTTTAATACATTGGCAATTCCATCAATTGCTTTGCCTTCTCGAAGGGCTTGCTCTTTGAGCTCTTTTCTCGTATGTTCAATGGCAATTCGTTTTTCGCGGAGAAACAATCTTCCAACTCTTGCCATTTTCATCTCAGCTTCTTGGCTTGCATCAGAGACTACAATTGTCTTAGCCTTTTTTTCCCATTCACTTGCAATCTGAAAATAGGTGCTAAAATTATCAAGCAAAATCTGGGCTTTGGTTTTTTCTAAGCCACTCTCTTTAACGATTACTGATAATTGATTTTCCATTTTTTCTCCTTATAATTTTTCAATTACAACCTCAGTCCGATTTGAATGGATTTTGGTTTCGATCTTAAAATTCCCCACAACTACATTTTGTCCCTTGAAATGATCTTTAAGTAATTTATCCAATTGATTGTATTCAGAACGCCCAGGCTTGAGAATTTCTCGCCTTTCAAGTTTCTCCTCTGCTTCCTTGTCTGACAGGAAAGCGAATCCGGGACCGTAATCGCAATCAGGAAAACAGATGGTCTTTTGAAATCCACAGCCCTTACAATCTTCGCACATTTCGACTTCGGGAAGCTCCTTTTGCATCACGTACTCATTGACCCTTTCGAGCTTTTTTAGAATTGACTCCACATATTCATAATCGAGCTTGAAATTCTTCTGGCATTTCTCTCCTGTAGACTTGTTTTTAAAAAGGATAATCCCCTCTTCCTTGTTGTCCATTAACATATAAGCGAGAATCTGGGCTGGATATTTACGGACCCATGAGAGCCTAGATGAGATCATCTCCATAGGTTCTAAATCCTTAATATGCCTAAAAGAATTAGGAGAGCAGGATTTGACTTCTAAAGGAATAAGCTGTCCATTCATTGCAATCTTTGCATCAATATGACCCGCGAGTTGGAATTTCTGCCATTCGAAAGGACGCTGTTGTTCTACAATCTTAAATCCGGCATTCTCAATCTCTCTCAGAATCGCCCCCTCATGTAATCTTCCCTCATCAAATATCCTCTGGAGCCCTACGTCATGGAGTGCTTTTTTTTCTGGGTAGAGCCGGGAGAGAATAAGGAATCGGAGACAGGGATGTCCTGCCTCTGACGCCCTATTATTAGGATGGGGAAACTGCTTGATTCTCTTGGCTGTCTCTTTATCAAGCTTTTCTACAATGTTAATCATTTCTCTACCTCTTCCTCAGAAAATTGCTTCTCAAATATCTCCTTTATTTTCCTGTGCGTGATGTTCAACCATTTCCCAGTAAGATATTTGGGATCTTTTTTCCCCTCTACGAAATCGCTACCATCTTTTGGTTGGAATCCAGTTTCAAGTTTCAGTCTTTCCCGTGCAAGCTTATCATTTCCGGCTGTGATCTGCATGAGCCAATCCCAGATTTCCTTCTGCCTTTTTACCTCTTCTGGTGTGGCTGTCTTTTTCACCTTTTGGCTTCCTGATTGATATTTAATCTCCTGAATTTTTGATTTATCAATTCCGGCATCTTTAAGCTCTTCCCACGTGAGATTCCTAAGCCCCAAAAGATGAGTGATTGCATTGACAGTGAAGTTGCTATAAGAGGCCTTCATGATGTTTGTTTCATCAATCTCAACCGTATCCAGAAATTCGCCTTTGGCCTTTCCGAAAAATGGATCTCTTTGGCTACAAGTCCCGAGTGCTTCTATAGAATCGAATTTTCCCGGAAGAATTGCTTTTCCCGTGGTCTTATAAATGTAATATTTTCCTTTCGTATCGTCTGCCCATATTTTCTCTGTTTTGATGTCCGATAATGTAATTCCAAATAGCCGGGCAACCTTCTCGGCCCCAGAATGAACAAGATAAGGATTTCCGTTCTGATTCACCCAATCTCTATAGGTCGTAATTTTGAGAGCAATATTGATAATCTTCTTTACGGTATCAAGTCTCCTCTGGGCAATCGAAATAAGATCATCTGAGGTTTCTACTGTTATAATCTCCTCTTCATTAAAGGTCCGAGCTGTTAAATCATTATTTTTTTTAATTTCTTCTGGCATTAAATTACCTCCTTCTTTGCTTTTTGTAGTAATGTCATTTATCCTCCTTTTTGTTATCTTGATTTAAGTTGACTCATCATCCACATCTTCTTCCCGGCTAAGTTCCTCCTCATCGTAATGTAAATTTTCACACGCCTCGCAGCAGAAATCGCCTATAGATGGGTCCCCACAGACTACACAGAATTTCTTTGACTTGATTAGATTGATGAGCATCGCCAAGATACCTATAAAAATCATGGTGATTACGGTAGCGTCAAATGCTAGTTCGAATGCCATCACAATTTCCCCATAGCATTTCTTTGCTTAAGCGTTTTCCTCTCTCTCTTGATTGAGCATTGATGAATTTCTGCGTCACATTCATTACATTTCATTGATTTTTGACAATCTAGTTGTCTCTTTTTTGCCTCACTCCATGTTGTCGGCAACGCTTGATGATTTCGTTCTCCATGAACATATAAAAAACGCTGATTCACATCACCATCACTTGAACAAGATATCACAAAAAATTGTGTTTTTACTTTAGCCATTATTTTATCCTCCTATGATTTCTATACATCTTCTCTATGAGCCTACAATATTGAATTTGTGCCGTGATTAGCTTGACAGGATCGGTCGTATTCCCTATTATAATCTTAGCTGCATCCAACAAGAGTTCACCGTTTTGCTTAGTCCCGAGTCCATCGTTAGAGGATGGGCTCTGTTTTGCTTTAGCCATTGTTCACCTCACTCGGTTCTCTCAAGTGAGCTTTTTCAGCTCCCCATACATAAGTTCCTCGATATGGCCTCTTGACGATATTTTCACATTTAGGACAGATGTAATCCTCTATCGTCAATCCAAGACGACGCCCTACTACAGCAATTCCTGTCCAGTTGCATTTTGGACACCACGCTTTAATATTCATTTCTCACCTCATGAAAATTCCTCTATGGTTTCCTGGGGCTTAAAATTTTCATCCTCTAGTTTTTCAATTTGACCTTCCAACTTTTTGTAACAATCCTCACAGAAAATAAGATCTCCAGTATTAAGGTCACATCGACAATCACCACATTCGATTTTAATCATAATTCACCTCTGCAAATAGTGGCAATGGTAACCATCCAAAATATTTAACTACTTCTGGCCATCTAAACTTAGGAAAACATCTAATAATTGGATGGCATCTTTCGATCTCTTTTTCCCATTGTTTCTTACTCATATTTCACCTCACTTAAATAGATTAGGGAGAGGAACGAATCCCCTCCCATAAACAACAGAGCTTAATAGATTAATGCAGATCACACCTCCACAAAACAGGGATAGAAAATCTGCTATGGTCATTTTATTTCTTCACTCCATTCATTATTTGCTATTAATTGAACTCTTTTTTCATTCACGATTTTTATTGCATGTTTCTCATCTTTTGCTATTACATTCATATCCATGCAATCTGCATAAAGAACATGCTTATATTTACCAGTTAAAATACTCTCTACCAAATAAAGACAAGGCAATTCTTTTTTTATTTCCTTAACATTACCATCTCTATCCATACAAACAAGGTAGATTGTAATTTTTTCATCCCTAATTCTATTCATTAAAACCATGTCTTCATCAACCTCAAATTCTTCAATATCCTCGAAATCACCAGAACCATGAATTTTATTATATCTTTCCGCATTCTCCTTCGTGGAAAATACTGCGTTTATACAATAATCTGAATAAGCACCTGATGTTACTATGTAGATTTTCATATTCCCCTCCCTGAGAATAGTTCTAATTCTTGTTATAGATAAGTTTGAGATAGTATGCACATCTTCCCAAATAAACACAAATCAGCAATAGTAGAAATAATCCAAATATTCCAATTAATATAAGCATTTATTTACCTCCTATTAAATTAATCTATCTATTTTCTTTTTCAACTCGGCTGATTCTTTTATCAAAGCTAATACTTCTGCTTCCTGTGGTTTAATCAAGCCTAAATATTTACCAACTCTCTCCGCTAGTTCATCAGATGGTGTTCGACCATTTTTCCAGTTGATCAAAGTTTGATAACTAATATTACAATCCTTATGAATACGCCACATGCTAAGTTTTTTCTTTAAAAGAAGATTTTTGAGATTAGAGCCTGTTAGAGAAGCTTTAACTAAAGTAAGGTCTATGCTAGGGGTTTTAGTCATTCTTGCCTCTTATATCCATGTTTATAGTATATATGCATATATAAATATATGTCATCACGAGCTACTTGTCAACCCCCAAAGTGAATTATTTTCAAACTATTTCCTCCCCCCAGAATGGCTAATCCCTATGGTCAGTTAAATTCACCCCCCATATCATCGTCTTAAACATTGATTTATTTGCTAAAAAGTCTTATATTTATAATGATGAGAGCAAGAATCGTGATTCCAGGGTTGATTTATTTGCTGATGTTGGGATCTGTTCTCTCTTCAGAAAAAAAGGGCGACTTCAATCCCTGGCAAAGCCTTTTCACCGAGCCCATCGAGACGCTTTATATAATCATGGAGGACAGAGTAGCCTTCAGGTATTCAAACCAAGATGAAATTGAGGTCCACATGACCCTAGGAAAGCTAGAAAAGGAATTGAGAACTCCAGAAAGGAATTATAAAATAGAAGATATTGTGGTCATCATTCACAACCATCTCAAGGGTTGTACGTTCTCTCCTACAGACCGCAAACTACATTGGAGGCTCAAGAAATATGGATTTAGGGGTCGCTTTCTACTTTACTCACACACATCAAATGAAACTTATGACATAGAAGGCAAGATTAAATAATTTTATTTCTTATGGGGGATAGGAAGAACATCCAAGCCACTAAAACCCTGCCTCAACTTATATGTTCCAGGTGGTGCTTTTAAAATCTTTTCCCTAATACCAAGTTCTTCATAAATTGTTCCAAGGGCTTCGCCAAATTCTTTTATTTGTCTATTGCGTACTTCATTGAGATAATTTGTTTGTATTTTACTAAATTCGATAAAATCTGATTTTGGCTTTGGGGGAGGATTATGTTTTGTTTTTGACATTTAATTACTCCTTTAATTATTTAATTGTGCTTCTAAAGCCTTAATTCTAGCCTCATGTCTCTGTATTTCTTTCAACATAACCATTTGTATTAAACGATAATCAACAGCTTCTGGTTCCTTTTCTTTGTTATATTCAACTGCATCTGGATATATTTGTTCTGCTTCGTCAGCAATCAAGCCTACAAATCTTTTATTTTTATCATCACCTTTGCATTTAGAAGTAAAGCTAATAGGTCGGAGGCTATAAAGTAAAGACGTATCTAATTCCAAATCTTTAATATTATCTTTATATTTCCTATTGCCTGCTGTAGAAAGTTTTATTTGAAAAGGATCATTTCCTATATGCATATTTGCAGCAACAGCGGTCGTGTCGCCAAAAATTGTCGCAGAACAAACACCACTCGCACCCGCCAGAAGATTTAATTTTGTCCCACCCGTTATTGTGCTGGTGGCACTCGACATGGTAATATTCCCACTTAGACCAAGATTCACAGCAGCTATGTCCCCATCCTGCCAAACATCGCCATCCTCATCCACAAGCCAAACAGTTTCCTCACTGCCTCCACGTTGGCATCTAATGGCAAGAACATTGGCATTTGCTCCAACATTCCCAATGTTTGCTGCTGCTCTTTTTTGAGCAAGAAGTTCAATGGGTGCTCTTCCCGCTACGCTTTTCGTTGTATTGTCAGTCGTATAACGTGCATGGAGCAGGAATGCAACTATACCTTCACTATATGCAGCTATATCTAAAGCCCCCTCATCTGCCCCAGCCTTTAAAAAGCTTGCATAAGTATTTGTTTCTGTCAACTCCGTCATTCCATGAGCGACATCACTTGATTTAAAAGCAAGAATTTCATCATCATAGCCAGCTTGTTCTATAGTCAAACCTATAGTCATCTTGGTGTTGGCAGCACAGCTAATGAAATTCAAACCGTCCAATAATTGAAGATAATCTGTAACGCCTTCTACCATATTTATAAAATCAATTCCGCCTGCTCTCAAGGTAATTTGATCGGGTTGGAATCGAACATAGGTATCCGCATCTCCAACATGAGTGATGTATTCTGCAAGAGTAAGATTCGCGAAAATGGGGCTCTGATTAGAACTCCGTGTAGTTTGGAGAATCTCCTCATCGGCAGCACCATGAAGATAAAGTTTTGAATTGGTTGAATTAGCCCATATCATTCCTTGTTGAATATCGGCTGGTGCTGCAGCTGCCCACCAATGGTTCTTTATGTAATTATAAACTCGATAACTAAAAAGATCATCCAGGATACCATCAGAACCCGTCAGGATTGTGAATTTCGTAGGGTCATATATCTCTGCTTCTTTAAGTCGAGCAGGAAAACACTGATCGAAAATACCCAAATCCGGTTTTTTTGTTAGTTCAAAATCTTCCATTTTTACCCTCCATGTCGCTTCACACGTTTAATTATGGAAAGATTAAACCGATATGAAAACATCCTGGCTCGAGCATCATTGAATTCCTCTTCGCCCTTCTCTCCCTTTCTTATGCCGGCAACATAATTAAGCACATTTCCCTCAGCAGACTTGATATCAAGTTTTATCAAACCATCACTGCCGATTATTTCTCGGAGCTTCTCATTCCAACGTGCAAAAGTCTCTTCACCCGTCCAATCTTTTTTGAAGCCCTCGGCTTTTCTTAGGCTAACGACAATGTTCCTGTGATAAATTCCGTCCTCTTTAGTAGGACCTACTTCTTCATTCATGGTGAAAAAATCACCAGCATGAATAGGACCGAATGTCTTAT